>Ga0302321_100000109_pt1 | contig 74249 bp, 58 predicted proteins | sample Fen_T0_1_FD_202505 | JGI IMG/M metagenome (GOLD analysis project Ga0302321, IMG submission 202505) | Peat permafrost microbial communities from Stordalen Mire near Abisko, Sweden - Fen_T0_1 | ecosystem: Environmental > Terrestrial > Soil > Wetlands > Permafrost | place: Sweden: Abisko... | reverse complement strand
CTACGAAGACTTCACGCTCCGACGGACTCAGCGACTAGCCCCAATGCAATCGACTTGAAGGAGATTGGTAAGTGAAGCCTGTTGTGAACTCCGAGCTGCCGCAGATTCAACTGACGCCTGAACGCCTGCGACTGCTGTTCGCCTTGCTCTTGGTGGCGGTAAGCGCATTCGTGCTAGTCGAGTTCGGTTTCGCTGCCTGGCTCTTGCTCATGGCATTCACCCTAATGCTTTGTGCGATTGGCTTTCTGTGGTCTAGCGTGACGACCGTGGGACAAGCGGAAGATATTACACTCGACGAGGCACTCGATCTGGCAGCGCCAGCCCGTGACGAGGAACGCAAGCTTTCCGTGCTACGCGGAATCAAAGACCTCGAATACGAACGTGGGCTCGGCAAAGTGTCCGAACTGGACTACGAGCAGTTGACCCAGCGCTATCGAACAGAAGCAAAAGGGTTGCTTGAGCGACTCGATACTAGTGAAGCGTCACTGCGACAGAAGGCAGTCGATTTGGTTGAGGAACGACTTGGCAAGCTGCCGCTGGCAATCGAAAAGGACAATCTCGCATGAACCGGCGACCCAACCATCACAGTCGTATCGCCGGTCTTGCCATCTGGCTGACGCTCGTCGCAATCGTGCCCCCGATTGCGGCGGCACCAAATTCCTTAGGCGAGCCTGAAGTCCCAACGCCACCTGCGGAAACCGCCACGCCCTCCGACATGGCTGCCACGCCCCGAGAAGCCCCGAGCGATAGAATCGAAACGAGTGACACTGTGCCACCATCGTCGGTCGAAGTAACGACGATCGATGCGCGATCGATGCCGGTCGCTGGCATTCGAATCGAGCTTGTACGTGACCGACAGTCCATCGCTGAAGGCAATGCCTCCACTAAGTGGCAAGCAACCACCGACTCCATGGGTCGTGCCAGTTTCAGCCAGATACCGTCGGGAAGTGATTCCCAGTATCGGGTTGTGGCGATCGACGGAACTGCCAGGTATGGTACTCGGCCGTTTCCGATTGAGCGCCGCGCTGGCACGAAGGTCGCCTTCCATGTCTACCCTGTGGTCAATGACTTCAAGCAAGCCCTCGTGGCGGGTCGCGGCTTTCTCTTTGTCGAACCACGCGACGAGGTTCTAGCCTTCGAATACATGCACCAATTTCACAATTTGGGCCAAACGGTATTGGCGGCAAACGCTGTCGAAATCACCTTGCCCAATGGTTGGAAAGCGTTTTCTACGAATCCTACGGATTCCGATCTTGCGATCAAGAAGACCGATCGAGGCGTCCAGCTCATCGGTTCGATTGCCCCAGGCCAGCACTCGATCGTCTTCACTTTTCAGATCCCGAATTCGAATCGTGAACACATCGAGGTTGACCTCAACCTTTGGCCAAACACCGCGGAAGCACAAGTGGCCACCCTCGCTCGCCCTGGGCTAGAGCTAGCGGTCGAAGGCTTTCCAAACCCAGAGCTAGCGGAAGAACCCGGTCGTCCACCATTCATGGTGACCCGCCGCGCCTTCACCCATGACGCTGCTGCACCAGCGGCAGTGCACATCGACGTTGCGGGATTGCCTATCGTCGGCCCCGGACGGTGGGTGGCAGTCACTGCCGGGGCAGTGCTCGCCCTCGGGGCGATGTTGCTGGCATTCGCGCGACGTCAGACAGATCGATCAAACGACAGCGTGGCGGCGGCGCGGACGCGTATTGTGGACGAACTGGCAGCAGTTGAACTGGCCCACCGACAGGGAAAACTTGGTGACGCGACCTATGCTGACACCCGTGAGGTCCTACTGTCCGCCTTCGTCCGTTTGGCCCGCGAGTCTTCAAATAATTGAATCTATTACATAATATGCCATATTGCGCCCATTTCCACAGGGTGTGGATAACCTCTGGAGTTCCCTGCGCGTCCCCTCGGGATCGACCGGGGAAGTCCTCGCCAACAGGCGACGAAACCCCAACACACCCACCGTGGTTCCTCCCTCGCCACCACAGCCTACATCGTTAAAATCGTTTTCCTATTAGCTACTTAGGTAGTTATCCACTTCGTCCACAGGCCCTACTACTAAGACTACCAATTAAAATAAAATAAGAGATCAGTAGGAGAACGGAGCCCTCTGAAGTCCCAGCCCAGAACAGGCCACACAAACCGCACTAAGGCCTTACGGTAGGCCGACGCTGTTCAACCAAGAATACTTTTCTCGCTCTTCTCGCTGGATCCCCCGGACAATGCCCGGTAAGACCGCACACTCGATGCAGGTCACCGTTAGCAAGAAGGACTTTTTGCGGATCTTGGACCGCTGCCAAGGTGTTGCCGACAAAAAGAGCACGATGCCGGTTCTTGGCAATGTCCTGCTCGACGTCGACGGCCCTTCGCAGCTTCGACTTTCAGCGATGGACCTGTTCCTGTCGATCACTGGTCGAGTTCAAGCGCAGGTCGAACGTGGAGGAAGTATCGCCGTGGGTGCGCGCGACTTGTTCGAACGCGTTCGCATGATGCCAGAAGGACAGCTGACGCTGAGTTCGACGGATGGTTCATCGCTCACGTTGAAAGCGGTTGGTACGGCGCGGCGTTTTACTATTCACGGCATCCCGGGCGACGAGTTTCCGAAGCAACCTCAGCCAGACGCTGGCGCGGCAATCCTGTCTCTACCCGTATCCACGCTGGCAACGCTCATCCAGTCCACACAGTTCTCGATTTCCACCGACGACTCACGGCTGGCCCTCAACAGCGCCTTGTTCGAGTGGACTGACGATCGCGTCCGCATCGTAACCACTGACGGACATCGACTGACCAAGGCAGAAGCTGTCGTTCCAGGCACGCAAGCGACCACCACGATGCTAATTCCCCTCAAGGGGATCCAGCAGCTCAAGCGGGTTTGCGACGACGCGCTAGCCGAATTTCCTCGCTCTGAAGGTCACGAAGCGTCCGAGCCCGTCGTCAGAATCAGTCAGAACGGTCCAAGTGCGTTCTTCCAGATGGGTAGCTTGCAGTTCAGTGTCAAGCTCGTGGACGCACAATTCCCGCCGTATGATCAGGTGATTCCAGCGGTTTCCGAACGGGTCGTTCGAGCACCCCGGCTTGGCGTCGCCGACGCTCTTCGTGCTGTATCTGTGGCGGCGAGCGACCGTACCGGAGGCGTGAAGTTGACTTTGAGCCAAAACTCCGTCCGATTCGAAACCGAGAGCCCAGAAAGTGGTGAGGGTTTTGACGAGATCGCTATCGACTACGACGGACCGGACTTGACGATTGGCTTCAACGCCAAGTACTTCCTCGACGTTACCAGTGCGATCACCGATGAAGACATATCGATTGGTATCGGCGGTGAACTCGATCCGGCCGTAATCCGGCCCGCACTGCGCAGCGAGGCCTTCGACTTTCTCGCTGTCGTCATGCCCATGCGCATTTGACTCGCTTGCTGTCCATCGAGCGTCTGCGCCAGCGAGGCGCGCGCAACCTAAAGCCCGCCGAATTTCACTTCAGCCCCGGTCTCAACGTATTCTGGGGTGACAACGGACAAGGCAAAACTAGCCTGCTAGAAGCCTTGGTGTTAGCGACGACAGGCCGAAGTTTTCGAACTGATCAAGCTCGAGATATCATTGCCTACGACGCCTTAGCGACCACTGTAGAAGTTGTTGTCGTAGACTCCGGCCTCACGCGCACACAACGCGTCGAAATGGGCAAGGGACGCAAGGTTACGACGATCGACGACAAACGCATTCCGCGTGCTGCAGACTACGCGGTTCGGACTCCAGTGGTCGTCTTTCACCCAGCCGACCTCGATTTGGTGAGCGGCCCCGCAGCACTGCGCCGGACGCTTCTGGCTCGAGTCTCACTCTATCTTGAGCCCTTCACTTTCGACAGCCACAAGGCGTATCTGATGGCACTGCGCGAGCGCCAGCGACTATTGCTCGACCGCGGGCCAAACGCGCCCAGCCTTGCCGCCTTCGAGCAAGTGGCAGCTGAACACGGCGTAATAGTTACTGCAGCCAACGCTCGAGCGGCTCGCCAGTTGATTGAATCTCTGCAACCGGTTCTCACGCGGCTCGCACCAGAGCACATGCGCCTTGAAATCGACCACTTGGCCTTCGGAACGACCAACGTTCAGCAGTTCTGCCAAGAACTCAAGGAGCACCGTCAGCGCGATCAAATCCGCGGACGCCCTCTCTATGGGCCGCAACGCGATGACCTACAGCTCCGGCTTGATGGAGCTGACGCTCGGCGGCACGCTTCGCAAGGACAACAGAGACTTCTCGCACTTGCATTGAAGCTCGCAGAGCTTGCCAGTATTCGCACCGTACGCAGTGTTCATCCAATCCTGCTTCTCGATGACGTCTCTAGTGAGCTTGACCCACATCGTACGGGAGCTCTGCGCGAATGGCTCAATGAGAGTGAAAGCCAAGTGTTCATCACGACCACTCGATGGCAGTCAAACAACGACTATCTAGGTCGCTCGATTGCCCCTCGATTTTTCCGCCTGAATGGCGGAGTGGCCGAACAGGAAACGCCCTTGTCAGCGACATCATAACTATTGGAAACTACAGAATAAATTACGGAGAATTCCCCTTGCCGCGCACTTGGTTCGGGACTATAAACCCGCATCGTCAATTTCGTCTGTCTTCGCGTCACGATGTGCCGGATCGAACGCCGCTCTACCACTGACGAACTCGCGACTGTAGTGACTCGATCAATAGACCAGAGATGACTAGGCCAGATCGGCTAGCCATTGGCCGATAGGAAAGTGAATGTGACTTCCGACGCACCTCCATCAACGCCGTCATCAACGCCGTCAACCCCAGCGGAAGAATACGGCGCACACAGTATTACCGTTCTTGAGGGCTTGGAGGCGGTTCGCAAGCGACCAGGCATGTACATTGGTGACGTACACGACGGTTCCGCATTGCATCACCTAGTTTGGGAATGCATCGACAATGCAGTCGACGAGCACCTTGCCGGTTTTTGCAACACCGTAGATATTACGATCCACTACGACTGCTCAATCACCGTAGAGGATGACGGGCGGGGAATTCCCATTGGAATCATGCCAGATCGCGGCGTGAGCGCTGCCGAGGTCGTCATGACTGTTCTGCACGCTGGTGGCAAGTTTGACCACTCAAGCTATAAGGTCAGCGCCGGCCTGCATGGCGTCGGGGTTAGTGCAGTGAACGCTGTTAGCGAAACGTTGCGTCTGGAAATCCAGCGCGAGAGCAAGGTCTGGTTCCAAGAGTACGCTCGAGGCGTCCCTCAAGGGCCAATCGTCGCAATTGGCGAATCGGAACAGACGGGCACCAAGATCACCTTCAAGCCGGATACCACGATCTTCACCCATATCGACTACGACTTCAGCATTCTCGCCAATCGTTTGCGGGAACTGGCTTGCCTCAACAGCGGGCTCAAAGTAAACCTTACCGACGAGCGAGGTGAGGGCCAAGCCGAAACCTATCTATACCGTGGCGGCATCAAGGAGTTCATTGGCCTCTTTGCCGAGTCCAAAGAACCGGTACACGAGGAGGTTATTGCCTTTACTGAGACTGTCATGAGTGGAAATGACGACACTACTCAGGTAGTCGTCGACGTGGCTTTGCAGTGGACGAACGCTTATGCCGAGCACATCACCTGTTTTACGAACAACGTTCACAATAAGGACGGCGGCACCCACCTGACAGGATTGCGTGCGGGCCTGACGCGCACGCTCAACTCCTACGCTCAAGCCCAGAATCTCTTGAAGGACAGCAAGACTGCGTTGAGCGGCGAGGACTCGCGTGAAGGCGTGGTTTGCGTCATTCACGTTAAGCACCCAGACGCGTCCTTCGACTCGCAGACCAAGTCGAAGCTGGTGTCGAGCGACGTCAAGGGGATCGTCGAAAATGTCATCTCCGAAAAACTCGGACGCTATTTCGAGGAGCACCCGCAGGTTGCTCGCAAGATCGTCGACAAAGCCGTTCTCGCTGCGAAAGCCCGCGAAGCTGCCCGCAAGGCGCGTGAGGTCGTGCGCAAGGGCGTTCTTGATAGCACAGCGCTATCGGGGAAACTTGCGGATTGTCAGAGCAAAGATCCGGCTCAAAGTGAACTTTTCATCGTCGAGGGCGACAGCGCAGGTGGCAGTGCCAAGCAGGGTCGAGATCGGCACTTTCAGGCGATTTTGCCATTGCGCGGCAAGATCCTGAACGTCGAGCGTGCCCGTCTCGACAAGATGCTCGCCACGCAAGAAATCGCAACTCTCATCAGCGCCATGGGCTGCGGTATCGACGAAACGGGCACGTTTGACCTCTCCAAGGTTCGCTACCACAAGGTCGTGATGATGACCGACGCCGACGTCGACGGTAGTCACATTCGCACCCTGCTTTTGACGTTCTTTTACCGCCAGATGCCTGAACTCATCGAACGCGGATTTTTGTACATCGCACAACCACCATTGTTCGGAGTGCGTAAGGGCAAAAAGATGCTTTACATGAAGGATGCCGCCATGCTCGACGCATTCCTCACCGAGAATGGCATTGAAGGGTTGACCATTCAGGCGCAGCGCGGGCCTGAAATCTCGGGGCGACCGTTGTACCAGTTAGCAGTGCGCCTCAAGACCTATCGTCAAGTGTTGAGCAAGATCGATCGACGTGCTGATGCCCGTGCCGTTGGCGCATTGATGCGCACGTCTCCGCTTTCGCTGCAGGACCTGCGCGACCATCAGAAGGTTGAACAAGTGGCCAAGCAGGTTGAGGACTACCTGGTGCAACGTTTTCCCGATTTGTTGCCGCTAACTGTCAGCGTCGACTGGGATAAACGCCATGGTGCCGCACGGATTCAAGTGCAATTCCGACCAGGGGCTTCATCACGCCCAGCCGTCATCGATTGGGCGCTGCTCGAATCGGGTGAATATCACGAGCTGCTCGAGATTGAGCGCGATATTCGCTCCATCGGCGAGGCTCCCTACGCTCTGCGAGTCGAAGGCGGTTCGACGACTGAGGTCTCCGATATTGAATCGCTCGAGCGTTTCATCGCCGAACGCGGTCGCAAAGGCATGCACATTACGCGCTACAAGGGCCTCGGTGAAATGAACGCTGACCAGCTCTGGGAAACCACGATGGACCCGAACGCGCGAAACTTCCTACAGGTGCGAGTGAGCGATCCGCCGATGACCGATCAACTCTTCACCGTGCTGATGGGTGACCAGGTCGAACCGCGACGCAAATTTATCGAGGATAACGCGCTCAACGTGCGTAACCTTGATATTTAAGTGCGAATTGCCCGGCTCGCGTCGCAGTCGAGCAAAGACGGGGCTCGCGTCGCTGCAGTAATTCACCATTGTGAACCGACTCGTGCCGTGGTCGGCTCGCTGTCACGACATTGGCAGGTACCGTAGCGGCGCACGTGGTTTCTGGCCCTCCACGGCCTGAGGCCTTGTCATCGTCGGCACAAGCCTTACCTTGGTGACGATTCAAGCCACATTGCAATCACGAGGAGTGGTCATGCGAACCGATCGCCTCACTACGAAAAGCCAAGAGGCTCTACGCGATGCGCTCGAGCGCTGCCAGCGCCAGGGCAACCCTGAATTGACGCCGGAACACCTCGTTCTGGCGCTACTGACTCAGGATGGTGGAGTGGCAGCGGTATTGGTCGAACGTGCGTCGGCCAATGCTATCGCGCTCGCTCAAGATCTGAAGCAACAGCTCGACCGGTTGCCCCAAGTCTCCGGTGGCGCCGAGCCGCGCTTCTCGAACCGCCTGTCGACGTTCTGGAATGCCGCTGAAAACTCCGCCAAATTGCTGAAAGACGACTTCGTCTCGGTGGAGCACTTTCTCTTGGCTGCGACACAAGCCGATCGACAACTGAGCGCCATTTTCGCGCACAACGGGCTCACACACGAGGCTGTGCTGCAGGCCTTGTCGCAAATTCGTGGCACCCAACGCGTTACGGACCAAGAACCAGAGGGCAAGTTTCTGGCGCTCGAGAAGTACACGCGTGACTTAACGGAGCTCGCGCAGCGTGGAAAAATCGACCCAGTGATTGGTCGCGACGAGGAGATCCGTCGCGTCATGCAGGTATTGTCACGTCGCACCAAGAACAACCCGGTCCTGATCGGAGAACCGGGAGTGGGCAAGACGGCAATTGCCGAAGGGATCGCGCAGCGGATTGCTATGGGCGACGTTCCAGAATCGCTCAAGGACAAGCGCCTGCTTTCGCTAGACCTCTCAAGCATGGTCGCCGGTGCCAAATTTCGAGGCGAATTCGAGGATCGGCTCAAGGCAGTCGTCAAGGAGGTCGAGGCGGCTCAGGGCAACATCGTCTTGTTCATTGACGAGCTGCACACCCTCGTGGGCGCAGGTGCAGCCGAGGGGGCCATGGATGCGGCCAACATGCTGAAGCCTGCGCTCGCACGCGGTGAATTGCGCTGCATTGGAGCTACGACGCTTGACGAGTACCGCAAGCACATCGAGAAGGATGCGGCCCTCGAGCGCCGATTCCAGCCCATTATCGTCGAGGAGCCAAGCGTCGAATCGACGATTGGGATTCTGCGCGGAATCAAGGATCGCTACGAATTGCACCACGGGATTCGGATCCAAGACGCGGCCCTCGTGGCAGCCGCCACCCTGAGCCACCGCTACATCACTGAGCGATTTCTGCCCGACAAAGCCATCGATTTGGTGGACGAAGCTGCGAGCAAGTTGAAGATGGAAATCGACAGCCTGCCGGCCCCAATCGACCAGCTCGAACGAAAACTCGTTCAACTTTCGATTGAGGAGCAAGCGTTGGGGCGTGAGCGCGATCCGAGCTCGAAAGCAAGACTCGAAGAGCTGAAGCGCGAAAAGGCTGAACTTGCCAGTCAGCGCGACGTGGCTCGGGCCCAGTGGCAACGCGAGCGCGACATCATTCAGGCGATTCGTGCCAAGCAGGTTAAAATTGACGAGCTACGCAGCGAGCAGGAACGCGCTCGGCGTGAAGCCAATCTGGCGCAGGTGGCGGAGATCCAATACGGCAAGATCCCGGAACTCGAACGTGCCATCGAAGCGGATCGAAAGACGCTGCAGAAACTCGCGGAAAGTGGCGCCTACTTGAAGGAAGAGGTCACCGAAGAGGATATTGCCAGTGTGGTGGCCAAATGGACGCACATTCCGATCTCGAAGATGCTCGCGAGTGAGTTGCAGAAGCTCAATTGCATGGAAGACAACTTGCGCCAGCGCGTGGTGGGCCAGGTGGATGCGCTCGTGGCCGTCTCAAATGCGGTCAGGCGTTCGCGTGCCGGTCTCGGCGACGAAAACAAGCCGATCGGAAGCTTCATGTTTCTCGGCCCAACCGGCGTTGGGAAAACGGAAACGGCGCGCGCATTAGCGGAATTCCTGTTCGATGACGAGCGCGCCATGATTCGAATCGACATGAGTGAGTACATGGACCGCCACACGGCATCGCGTCTCGTTGGCGCTCCGCCCGGCTACGTCGGTTACGAGGAGGGTGGGCAGCTAACTGAGCCAGTACGGCGTCGCCCCTACTGCGTCGTACTATTCGACGAAATCGAAAAGGCCCATCCCGACGTGCTCAACGTACTTCTGCAGCTCCTTGACGACGGACGTTTGACCGATGGGCAAGGCCGAACCGTCGATTTCAAGAACACAGTTGTCATCATGACGAGCAACGTCGGTTCTGCGGAAATCGCTGCTCTCGAAGAGCAACGTGTGCGACCCGCCAAAACGCGAGACTCGGCCGACACAGCCTCAGAAAGCAGCTACTTTGCCGAACTTCAATCCCAAGCTTTGGAAGCGCTACGTGGCCACTTTCGTCCGGAGTTTCTCAATCGCATCGACGAGATCGTCGTGTACCGACGACTTCTGCCAGAGCAGATCCGCGCGATCTTGGACATTCAACTGCGGCGTCTCGAGGCGCGCCTCACGTCACGAGATATTTCGATCGAGTTGACCGATGCAGCAAAAGATTGGCTCGCTGCGGCTGGATGGGACCCAAGCTTCGGCGCGAGGCCGCTGAAGCGCGCGATTGTTCGACAACTAGAGGATCCCTTGGCTTCTCAAATTCTGTCGGGCGAGGTCAAGAGCGGTGACAAGGTTCGGATTGATGTCGAGCGATCGCAGCTCGCGTTTCACGTGCATCCGTCCTGACAGAGTTCGACGCCGCCGGCATCTCGTTCACAAGGGAGCATGCAAGGGATTCATGGCTGTCCCGCTTGTAGGCGAGCTTCAATATGGCGCCTGAGCGGTGGAAACAGCGCGAGCTTGAGCGCTGCGTCAGGCTTGAGGAATTGAGCTGACACGACTTCACGACCATCGACGCGAAACGGCGGCCGCACGTCGACGTCGAGATCGAAGATGTCGACCGTATCGGTCTTGCCCTCGAACTGGTGGGTTTCGGTGCGACCGAGACGCAACTCTTCGGGTCGGATCCGAATCGAACACTCTTCAGCCAATTCACGAACGGCTGCGGCTAGGGCGGTCTCGCCCCGCTTCAAGTAGCCACCCGGCAAACAGTGATACTCTACGTAAGAATTCTTCACGATCAGCAGCTCGCCCTGGTGCCAGACCGCAATCAAAGCGCCATGGGTGTGCGGTCGGACGACGTGCCAGCGCAGCCGCATGAGCTGATAGGCAATTCGGTAAGCCACGCGAAAACCGGCGTCGATGAGGCTCACCCGCTCACCATAGCTGAACTCATGAAGCCAATGCTTTGAAATCAAAGGCGAACCAACCATGTTGGGGTATTACGACCCCGTAAGTTACACTGGCACTTTTGGATTCCAAGGACACAAGACGGCGGTCGCAATGAGGCCGTAAGCCATCACGCCTCATCAAGGAGCTGAGCGAGCTTGTCGAATAGTCTGGGACCGTCGAAGGGCTTCTGCAAAACCAGCGCGTTTTCGAGCTCGGGAAGTGGATCCAAGGATTGAAAATCGTATCCAGTGACGATGAGGCAGGGCAAAACGCACCCGCGTTGGCGCATGCGCAGATACACGTCGGGGCCCCGCAAGTGCGGCATGATGGCATCGAGCACGACTGCAGACAGCGCGGCCTCATTTTTGCGAATGAGCGCCTCGGCATCCAGACCGTCGATGGCCGTCACGACTCGGAATCCGACACGCGTGAGAAATCGCGCCGTAAGGTTGCGCACCTGTGGATCGTCTTCTGCCACCAAGATCAACCGATTCTTGCCCTCGATCGAGCGACTGACGTTGTAGGTGTCCGACGGCGTTTCTGCGGGCTCGACCCCAGGAAAATAGAGATGAAATGCCGTTCCCCGGCCCAGCACCGAAGCTACATCAATGAAGCCACCGTGTCGCTCCATGATCGCATACACCGTCGCGAGACCTAAACCGGTCCCCTTGCCTACCCCCTTGGTCGTGAAGAAAGGCTCGAAGATGCGCTGCCGCACGTCGTCCGGCATCCCGTCGCCGTCATCCTCGATTGTCAAGACAGCGTAAGTCTCTGCGTTGCGCAATCGATCAACGACGGTGCCAATCGACGCTGCCTCGATCGACGCGTGCGATTTGGCACTCATCGACAATCTTAACCGGCCTCCGCGTGGCATTGCATCTCTTGCGTTGACGCAAAGATTGACCACGACTTGCTCGAGTTGCGGAACATTGGCGCGAATGTGGGGCACCGTCGGTTTGGTCTCCCAATGGATTGTGATGTCCTCACCGAGCAACCGCCGCAACATGTCGAGCATCGCAAAGATGACGCGGTTGGGCCGTAGCGTCACAAATTCAATCGAATCCTTGCGACTGAATGCCAGAAGTTGCGCTACGAGATTCGAAGCGCGGCTCGATGCCTGCGCGATGTCATCGACCAAGTGTTGCGCGTTTTCGCCGAGCTCCTGATGAGAAAGTAGCTCCAAGTTCCCGCTAATTACTTGCAGCAAGTTGTTGAAATCATGCGCAATTCCGCCTGCGAGCTGGCCCACGGCTTCCATCTTCTGCGACTGACGCAGTTGTTCCTCCCAGCGAATTTGCTGCGTGATATCGCGCTTGACGGCGACGCACCCCAGCAGTTCGCCGTGCTCGCCGCGAATAGGCGAGAGCGTCGCTTCTTCGTCGAACTTCGTCACGTTCGAACGGCGGCTGCGAATGCGTCCAGTCCAAGCTTGGCCTGAGGCCAATAGAGCGCGCAAACCGTCAAGAAACTCCTCATCCTCGGCAATTTCGAATTGAGACCACGGCTGCCCTTGCACCACGTCTCTCGAGTACAAGCTGGTCCGAACGTATGCCGGATTGACGTAGACCACGCGGCCCTCGGGGTCTGCAACGACCACTGCCTCAGCGGCTTGTTCGATTGCCGTCAGCAGTTGCTGGTTGGAATGCTCGGCGCGGTTACGTCTAGAAACGTCGACTGCAACTCCCGTGGCTCCCGCCGGTTCACCGTTGGGACCGAAGTGTGGTGCGTAGTGGAACTCGTAGTGGACACTGCCAATGTTCCATGAACCATCTACAGCTTCACCGGCCAACGCCTTGCGCGTTGCCTCGATGATGGAAGGTGACCCAGCGTATAGATCCCACACCGATTGTCCAACGACCTGTCCAGCCGCCAACCCAAGTTCGTTGAGGCCCTTGCCCTCGGAAAGCTCGAAGCGCCCTGTGCGATCCAGGCTCCACACGATAACCGGTGCGTGATCAATTATCGACCGCAACAGTTCGACGCTCTCTTCGAGCGCTTGTTCGTGCTCGAGCTCACGCGTGACGTCGCGGGCAATGCCCTCCAATCGGACGACTCTATCGGCCTGCAGCGTTCGCGCCGCCCGCACGTCCATCCAGATGAAATGCCCGTCGAAATGTAGGAACCGAATCGCGGACCCGCTCTGGCCGCAATTGTTGTCACAAGCGAGCATGCGTTCACGGTCGGAAGAATGCACCACTCGGTCGAACAGCTCCGGACTGCCCATGAGCTCGTCGGCAGAGTAGCCAAGGATGGCCAGTGAGTTTGGGCTTACGAACTCGAACCGAGGGGCATTTTCGAGTGCGAGCCGAAATACTAAGTCGTTGACCTGTTCGAGCACCCGAGCAAATTGCGCCTCTGTTTCCACGAGCTTGGCGCGCACGACCTCGCGATCCGTCAGATCGACGGTATAGGCGACGACCACTTCCTCGCCGTCGAGTAGGATGCGCGAAGCGCGAACTTCGACAGAAAAGCTGCTCTGATCCTTGCGTCGTTGCCGTGTCGAAAGCACCGTTGGCTCATTCGTGGGCAGCGTTGACCAAAACCCTCGAAAGTTGTCGGAACCGACAAGTTCCGTGATGTCAGTCCAATCGAGCGAAAGCAGCTCCAGTCGACTGTAGCCGAGCGATCGTGCGGCGGCGTCGTTGACGAAAGCGAGGCTTCCGTTTGAGCGAATGAAGAACCAGGCGCCCGGCACCGAGTCGAGCATCGAGCGCAGCGGCCAATTGACGGTGCGTTGACGAGATTCCGAAGCGTAGCCGTCCGCCGGCTCGCTGCTGCCCGAGTTCTTGTCGTCAAGATCCGTCACGGACTTGCTATCGTAGACCAATTCTTGGTGTCAAACGTATGCGGAAACTATTCCTACCTAGGCAGACGCTACCCCACGTTGGTGACTAGCCCGATAGTGCCGAAACCATACGGGATCCGGACCCGAACCATTCAGTCTGCCCGTGTGGGTGGTTCGGCCGAGCCGCGGGCAATTCGATCCGGATCACCGAGGAACTCGAAATGCATCGTGTCTTCGAGCACATCGTGCCCGAGCCAGTAGAACCCGAATCGTTCAAACGTGCGTACCCAGCATTCGGGCATGGCCATGCGTTGCCACACGGTCTTGTTGCCGCGGCAGCGTTCGCTTGAGCTCCAGGGTTCGAGGCATTTGCAGCAGGGGTTCTTCAATGGATCGATGTCGAGGGCGATCCCATAGACGTGGTTAGACACTTCGCCGTTTACGTAAGTGTTCTTGTGTCGGAGGCCCGAGAGGTTCCTGGGCTTGTAGTCGAACGCCGCACAATCATATTTGAGCCTTTCTTCCACGCACTTCAAAGCCGGAATCACCTTTTCGTGCATCACGACGGGTAGACCAAAAAAAGTCGTCGACTGGCAGTGCTGCGCTGGGGATTTGGAATTGTGGCGCCGTTCCCCAAAACCTTCGAAGTGGCCGTATTGGGTGGTGCGATAATCGATAGCAGCGGCGAGAGTCTTGCGCATCTCGGCTTGCTCCGTTCGCGTCTTGGCGGTTTGGTTCAAGTGAGCACGCTGGAGGAATTCCTGTGCCGCTTGCTCGCTGCATTGGCTGCCTGGGCCCGCGGCGGCTGCGGTCTCGGTCGCGTGGCTATCAGGTGATTGGGACACTCGGGGCGACTCGCTCGACATCGTGCTGGATGTGACGGGAGCCGGTGCCGGTCTGCGCTGTCCCGCGGAGCACCCGAGGTAGGATCCGAGCGCCCCAGCTAGGACCAGCAACAGGACTACCAACTTTGGGTCAAGGGTCATAGGTGCGGCGCGCAATTCGGGCCAGCCTTAGCACGATGTCAGCCAAAATGAACTCAATCAACGGGTGCTAGCAAACTGCCCAATTTCGACAGCGCGTGATAAGCGGCCATGCGTTGGACCCGCTGCCGATCGCCTTGAAACTGCTTGGTCTCGCTCAGCGTGCCGAAGGGCCCATGCAGGCCGAAGCACACCAACCCAACTGGCTTGGTGTCACTGCCACCCTCTGGACCAGCAATGCCGGTAATGCCCACGCCAACCTGACTCTCGAGCGCCCGACACGCTCCAACCGCCATGGCACGGGCCACCTCTTCGCTGACGGCACCCTTGACATCAATGACGTTGGCGGGCACTCCGAGCAGACGTGTCTTGACGTCGTTGCTGTAGGCGACGACGCCACCCCGAAACCAATGACTCGCGCCGGGTTGCGCAGTCAGAAGGCTCGCCATCAGCCCTCCGGTGCAAGATTCGGCCACGCCGAGCACGAGGCTAGCCGAGTTGAGCTTATTACCCACCGCGCCCGCAATGGTGACGTTACCTCGACCATACACGACTGAGCCCAATCGCTCGACGACTTCAGCTGCAGCTCGTTCCGCACGCAACTTCGCCCGTTCTGGATCCGCATCTCTGGCGTGAAGTTTGACATCGATTTCCGGGAATCGAACGCGGTACCCGATTACGACGTCGTGCGCCTCGGCGACGCCCGCGAGCCTGTCATTCATCGCAGATTCGGGCAAACCGTAAGTGCGAAGCATCACTTCGAAGGGCGTGCGGTCTACCGGTACCCCCAATCGTTCGACGACTCGGTGCTCGAACAGAGCCATCATTTCGGTGGGCACGCCTGGTAAGAAGAACACCTGGGCTTGACCTAGCTGAATGGAAAAGCCTGGCGCCGTTCCCCAGTCGTTGGGTAATACTACTGCCCCAGCCGGAAAATAGGCCTGCTTCTTGTTAGAATCGCTCAGCTGGCGACCGTAGCGAGCAAGGCGTTCGGTAATCGCTGCTACGGACGGCGCGTGGAGGGTAAGCTCGGTCTTTAGGGCTTGGGCCGCACAGTCTGCCGTCAGATCATCGGTAGTCGGTCCAAGGCCACCCGTGCAGACGATCAACTCGTGTACCACCGCAAGCCTGTTCAGCGCAGAGACAATGCGCGACGGTTCGTCGTCGACCACATCAATCGCCGTGACCTCAAACCCAAGATTGGTGAGTTCTTGAGCGAGCCAACAACCATTGGTATTCGCGAGATCTCCGCGTGTCAGTTCAGTGCCGATACCGAGCAGGGCGACGGTCATGACCCGCGTTATGTGAGCTGTCTGGGCTCGTCGCAAGCAATGAACTTGCACCGGGCCGGGTGGCCTCCGTATGATACGGCCTGATTTGAGCTATGACGAGCCATTCAGGCCCAACCGCCAAGTCGTCGAAGTCGGGTTTCCGCGCGAATATGCCTCCGCCTTCGCTCGATACCGATCCGTTCGACCCGATGCAGGCTTTCAAGTGGGGTTTCGAACTATTTCGCAGTGACCCAGTCAAGGTTGCGCTGCCGGTGATTGTTGTCGAGACCGTCGCCCTGTTCGTGACTCTGGTCGCGCCGAGGCTGGCGTGTTCGATGATTCGGTCGGCAGTTGAGGTAGTGGCACCGCAGCACGGACTAGACGTGATCGGCATGGCGCAGCACCTGACTGAAACGCTGCTTGGGATCGTGTCTTTTGCGTACGCCGCCGCGTGCCTCTACCCTTACCTTCTGAACTTGGCACGTGGGCGTGCTGTCGAAGCCACTGAAGCGTTTCGACCAGGGCTGCATTTGCCAAACGCGTTGAAACTCGCTGCGATCCTCTTGCTTGCCGAGGGCCTAGGTTTCTCCCTATGTTTTCTGCCCGGCGTGGTGGTTGTCGCGTTGACCGCAACAGCATTTCCCGCGCTGCTCGACCACGACCTAGATCCCCTGACCGCACTGCGCAAAAGCTTCGAGCAAGCTCGAGCCCACCCGATCCCCTTTACGATTTTTGGACTCTTATGTGTTGCGGTGACGCTGATCGGAGCCGCACTCTGCATCTTTGGTGCAATACTGGTGTCTTTGCCGTTGGTCTTGTTAGCGCAAGTGTTCGTTTACATGCGTATGGAGGGTGAGGTCCCGGTCGGCATGGACCTCACGTAGTCACGAATCTCAGACCAGAAAATCAGACCCGCTAGAAACTTCTGTCTGCAGCCGATCATGGTTGGGAGCCCTCGATAACGGCACTGGCAGATTCAACGGACCTGACCTAACCTTTGGCGAATGCGTCTGCGCGCGCTTGGCCGTGTGCGATCGGTGCCACGACGACGAGGAGCAACATAATGACCCGCAAGACTTTGCCACTTGTTCTTTCGAGCCTACTGGTTTCAACCGGGTTGGTAGCTGCGTGCAATAGCAGCTCCGACGATGGAGATACGACCACAACAACTGGTGGCACCGCGGCCGCAACCGGCGGCAGCGGCGTATTTGGCAATCGCGGCGGAGCCTCACCAGTAGGCGGTATGACACCGCGCGGTGGAGCCGCCGTGACGGGAACGGGTGGCAATCGATTTGGACAAGGCGGTCAGTCTGGTGGTGCGGCCACTGCCGGTGGCGCGAAGGCGACGGGTGGCGCGGTTTCAACCGCAGGCGCCGCAACAGCGACAGGCGGCAAAGCCGGTGGCGGTGCACCGGCAACGGGTGGCAAGGCTACCGCGGGTGCAACGAGCGCGGGCGGCAAGGCTACCGCGGGTGCAACGAGCGCAGGCGGCGTGGCCACCGCGGGCGCAACAGGTGAAGGCGGAGCCGCAGGCGCAACGACAGTCCCTGCTGCTGGCGCGACCGGAACTGCAACGGGTGGTGCACCTCCGGCAACGGGCGGCGCTGCGGCAACGGGCGGTGTGGCTGCGACTGGTGGCGTTACGGGAGTTGCGGGTAGTACTGGTACGGCGGGGGCGACGAGTGTGGGGGCGTGCACCTCATTGCTTGTGCAAATATCTCCCAATAGCAAGGTGCCTTGCACTGCGCAGGGCACTTCCTGTACCTCGCCTGCCTCGACCGGCACTGGCATGAGCGTCACCTACGATTGCACCTGCGCTGGTGGGTTCTGGAACTGCACATCAGTTGCAAATGAAATCGCATGTCCAGTCTCAGTCCTCGACAACTATACCGGTATTACGTGCACAACCGGCACGGACTCAGCCTGTAGCCTCGCCGTGACCGCGGTAACCTCATTCACACTCGATTGTTCCTGCATCTCGGGAAAGTGGACTTGCGGCGGCGGCTGAATCGATAGATACAATCGAAACCACAAACCAAAGACCACTTCGCTTCACGGCGTGGTGGCCTTCGGTTGGCTACCGATGTGGCTTGTGTCGGTCGTGACAGCGACTCAGAGACGGTGTGCTGTTGCTGCGACCAGATCTGCGCTCTCTATCTTGGGCACTGTCGCTCTCCGCGACTGCGAAACATCATTAGGGCGATTGACGGCCCCATTGGGATCTCCTCGACGAGGATGCCCTAGTTAGCGTGAATGCAGAGCCGGGCGCTTGCAGATGTCCCAAGTTTGCAAGTGCAATCGAACCTTGCATCGGGAAGTCCGTTAGAATACTTCAACACGCGCGTGCAGGTGGAATCTTGATTCGCGTTGCAGGGTGACCAATCAGTGACGCCGGGATGCGGTTTGAGGAAGGTTGTGCATCGGCCCTGTGTGCCCGTTGGGACGACAGCGGCGATGCTCGCGGTGTGAGTTCCGCGTTGTTATTGAGCCATCGAGCGCTTGTACGCCGCTGGCGTCATCTCGTGCAGTTCAAGTCCGAATTCTTGACGGTGGGTACCGAGTCGTTCGAAAGCCCAGGTTAGGTACGCTTGCACGGGAACGCCAATCGCGCGGCATGTTGCCGCAATCCCGAGTAAGACACAGGCGCGGTGTGCTCCTTCGGTGCTACCAGCGAAGAGCATGTTGAGTCGAAGCTTTGCCACATTCTGAAACTCGCGCTCCGTTGGTGAGTTGTCTATTGGCACGTCGGGATCGTTGATGAATCGAAACAGAGCTTCTCGGTGGTTCCTGTAGTAGCGAATTGCAGTCGTCAATTGTTCGGATGGAAGCAGTGTCGGCTCGACTGCTTTCATCCAGCCTTCGAAATCTTTCACGATAGGGCGAATGAATCGTCGGCGGTGCTCGAGTAGCGACTCACCTGTGAGACCTAGCTTTTGCGCCTTTTCTTCTTCGCCGTAGATGGCACCAATGAATTGGCCGCCCTCGAGAGCGAGTACGGGTTGTGTTTCTTCGGCGTCTCGGAACTTGCGTCGACCATGAGCATTACAACCTGACTCCTTCACTTTTCCGGAGGCGAACACCGCGTTGAAGCGATGCTCGGCGTCAGCTGTCAGCGTGCCGCGGAACGGAGCGAGCTTGCTAACGACGTTGTCGCTGCTCTTATCGGCCTCATACTGAAACACGGCTAGCTCCTGGTTTCGGTAGAGCTCGATGTAACCGTTATGCGCGGCTGGAAGTTGGGGAATCAACACCTTCAGTCCGGTACCATCGGTTGCCATCCAGGTGCTGATCAGTAACTGACGCCAATGCAAACCATCAATCGGGTCGAGTAGATCTGCGGCGCGCTCGATGAGCGACACGAGTGTGCTCATCGCAAACGGAATCTTCCGCTCCCCCAGGTCGCGACGAATACGATCCAAAGGCGAGAGCAAGACGAATTTGCTGTAAACGAGCCACGCCAACCACTCGCAAGTGACTTTGGAGCGCTCGTAGGGAGCCGGAAGCGACCGGGGCGTCGTACGCGCGCCGCACGCGCGACAACGACAGGTTGTCCGTCGCACGATGCGCCGCCGTTGATGCTCTTTGACGACGTGATGCTTCTCCTCAACGATTACGTCGGCAGCGTCGAGCGCGCTGCTGCCGCAGCGCGTGCAGGTATCTGGTCGAAACGCGTGTTCTTCGGCCTCAAGATGTGAAGGAACTGGCTTGCGTCCAGTCGGCTTCACACGTGTCTTCGGGCGCTCCGGCGCGGTGGGCTTCGGCGGCGGCTTCGGGCGCTCATCGAAGGTTTGCTTGGCTTCACCGGTAACTTCGGGCAGTGCAATGGGTGGTTTCTCAGCGGCAGGCTTGCGCTGCCGCCGCTGCGCGACCGCCAGTAGCTCCGTAATACGGTCGTTGAGCTTCGCAATCTGCTCGGTCAGCGTCTGATTCGATTCGACAACGCGCGCAAATTGCTCACGCAGCTGAGCGTATTCACGTTGTAGAGCCTCGACGTCGACCACGACGTCAAGAGATCATAGGTCGGGATCGCCGTCGATCCCCAATCGACTTTCGTTGTGACGATTCTTGCGATACCAGCCGCGGCGCGAAGCGGTGAAGTCGATCCCAGCAAGCAACGACGTCAATGTCGGTCCATCAACCTGGATCTGGTCTTCGGTGCCGTTGAGTGGCGGAAGCTGAAAACTGCCGGTTTCGAGCCTTTTTGCGATAACCAGCCAACCGGAGCCGTCGAAACAGGCCGCCTTGGCAATCCTTCGGCGCTTGTTCATGAACAGATAGATGTGACCGTCGGTAGGGTCTAGACCGAGTTGTCGGACAGCACCTGCGAGAGCGTCGAATGAACCACGCATGTCCATGGGAGCGACGGCGATGAACACTCGCACCGTGGGCGGTAAACTCAACATGACCGAAGCACCCCAATCAGTCGACGAAGGGTGGCCTCCTCGAACCGAGCGTCTACATCGATCGCAAATTGACCAACCCGTACGGTGTAGCGGGCGCTGCTTGCCACCGTCGACATCGGCACTAGTTCCACCAGCTTTACGTCTCGCACCCTGCGAACCTTCGGTGTCTTTCTCGCCGCGTTCGAATCGCTGCGCGACAGATTGACATTCCAAGCGTGCAGCGAACGTCCGTCAATGCCCGCTGAACGAGCCCACGTCGCCAACGTCAGCCCTGATTCTCTCATTTTCGCGATGTGCTCGCGTGCCTCAGTCTCGTCCTGAATCTTCCTTGCGCTCATAGGGTCCTCCTGGACCCAGAGCCTCAACTAACCGCACTTCCCGTGTCATCCCGGCTTCGCTGATTGGTCACGTTGCAGGGAACACCCGAGACGTCAACACCAACTCCGACGGGGCACGCAAGCCACGCCGTGCCCGTGATGCACGTCCACACGTTGCCAACACCAGTCACTTCGCAAGTGCAGTCCGTGGCACTGGACACGCCTGAGCCGTAGTCGACCTTACCAGAACATGATTATCCGAATGCGGGATTGCCGCTGAAGCCTGTAAATGCTGTCAGTCCAAGGGACATTGCAGTGCCGCAGATTCCGCTCCTGGTTGCAATGGGGGTTGCTAGGTTCCGCGACCCAGCCCTTTCAAGGTGGCCGCGATGTAGGTCCATCTGATCTATATCGCAATTTGTGGGATCTGTTTTTCAGTCAGGGATCGAATTCATCTGTCCATCGAGCGGGGTCTCCGGCATTGATTCTGCATGATTCTGTCTGATGTATTTCAACGCTACATCTAGAACTCACCGGTAAGCGTCATGGCTCGCACTATGATGGAGGTGGCTCTGGCACCTGAGGATCTGGACGCACTCTTTGAGAAGCAGACTGACCGGCAATATACGCGCAGTCTGCCGTTCTCGACGATGGTCGATTTGATGGGTATAGTGGTGAGCAAGAGTCAGCCGTCAATTCATGCGGCATTTCAAGAAGTGAAAGAGACTTTGCCCGTGTCGCTCACGGCCGTTTACGACAAGCTCAATGGGCTGGAGTTGGCGGTGACCAGTGCAATGGTTCGACACTCGGCGGACAAGTTGGCGCCGATTATCGTTGCAATGAGGGGGACAACTACCGTCACTGCTGCCTGGCTATCGAGCGAGAATTATCGACGGCAACCATCTGGCGTCAAGCGAGCGGCGACTCAAAGTGCTCAAGCGAAGCAAAGCAGGTTCGTTGCCCGGGCATTCATTGGTTGTTCTTGACCCGGAGCTGATGCTCGCAACAGACATGATCCCGTGCGAGGACGGACACGCTCAAGAAAGGTCACTTTCGCCGGAGATCCTCAAGCTTGTGAAGGAACGGGATGTTTGGATTGCCGACCGCAACATCTGCACCACCGTGTTGCTGTTTGGTATTGCGGAACGGGACGCGTTCCTCGTGATCCGACAGCACGCCAACTTGCCGTCCGACAAACGTCTTGTGGCGCGAGAACTTGAGCGGCGTTGAGAAAGCGCCCTCGCACGCGCCAGTGGTCTCGCGGACCAAATCAAAGCTCTATCAACAGAAGTGGAAAGCTCTCCGACTGTCGATCGCGTGCAGTTACTTGCCCTTGCCCGTGACCTGCCGCGAATTTGGAATGCAGCAGGCGCAGCCATGCGACCCAAGCAGCGAATTGTTCGGGCTCTGATCCAGGAGGTCTTTGTCGATGTTGACTCCGAGAGGGTTGAGATTGTCGCGACGATTCACTGGACCGGTGGTCGTCACACTGAGATCCGCGTGGCCAAAAGAAACGCGGGACGCGGTCCGTTGAAGAAACCTCCGAGTGCGGTGCAAGCGGTCCGAGCGCTGGCGCCACTGTGGAGCGATTGGCACGTTGCCGTCTCTCTCAACCTCGATTTCGCGCGATGCCGCTATTGACTTGAAGTGGTTACCCTAGATTTACGGGGTATCGCGCAAACTGACCATCGCACCAGAACTCATCCATTGGGTGCTTCGCACGGCAATGGTTGCTGACACGAATCTGCAGTGATTTGGCTCGACATCACCGCTCATCATTGGTCGCTGTGCGAAATCGAGGCTCAACCGCATGCGCTGCAAACCACCTGAAGGACGCACGTGGACTGAACTCCGTGTACGGACCCTCCGAGAGACGCTGGAAATTCCCCCATACGATCCCATCGAGAATCCTAGGACGACGCTATCAGCGGACGAAGCTTCCCGGCGAATGGCTATCTGCGTTGGTTCAGTCATACGGCTCATTCGAGAAGGCGTACTGCCTGCCAAACAAGTGCTCTTCGGCGCCCCTTGGGAAATTCCCATTGATGCACTGGACAGCGAGGCAGTGAAGATAGGCGTGCAGAGGATCAAGGAGCGCAGACCGAACAACCACCGCAATTTTCAAGATAGAAAGACGCTGCGACTGCCAAACGTGTGAAAGAAAGGGCGCACAATGTCACTCGATTCCCGCGTCGATTCAGGTTTTCACTTCTTCCAACCATGCTGCTCGCGACCGAGAGGGCCGTTTGCCTCGCCGATCGACCTGTGTTGTCGTTTGCATGGGATCCAGCCTAAATCACGATCCCCGCCCGCGCATTCAGACACTCTGTAAGGGGTTACGTAGGTGCGTATGACGTAAGACAGCCGCTGAGTCGATCAGTAGGTGATCTGGACTCATCGAGAGTAGCCATCGTCTCGATATTGACGATGGCTTCCTTAGTCGCTGCGCAAGAGACTGGCTTCAGGGATGAAGACCAGCGGCGATTGGACGTCGGTGTTGATTGGATCGGGCGGGTACTTCGCAATGGGCGATGCCGAGCTTCATGTGCCACGAACACCCTCGGCTTTCTAAGCAACAGCGAGAGTAAGAGCGTTGAGCCAGGTGTGGCGTGGGTCGCTTTGGAACCCGGACAAGGTCGTGCGACACATCACCAAGTCTCCCGTGCGCTTCAAGCGACTTAGAGCCCAAAAAGCCGAGAGTGCCCTATTTTGCTTACGGGAGCTTCACGAGGACCGGCACCTTCCCAGCAGTAGTCGTGCCGTCGCCTAGTTCCCCGTAGGAGTTGGCGCCCCAACAGTACGCACTTCCGTTGACTATGGCGCATGCGTGATCGCCTCCGGCAGTCACAGCAGTGGCATTGGCTGTAAGCCCTTGCACTTGAACGGGGGCAGTCCTACTGGTGTACGTACCATCGCCGAGCATGTAGTTCATGTTGTTGCCCCAACACTGGACCGCACCATTGACAATCGCACAAGAGAAGGCTGAACCAGCGGCAATAGCCGTAACGCCACTGGATAGCCCCTGCACTTGAAGTGGCAGGGCGCTGTAGGTCGCAGTGGAGCCCGCGCCGAGCTCCCGATACATGTTGTCGCCCCAGCACTGGGCGGAGCCGTTGACGACAGCGCAGACGTGCGATCCAATACCCGCCGAAATGGCAGTGACACCTGCGTTTAGGCCCGTCACGTCGGTGGCAATCAGAACATTGTCGGTAGAGCCGTTGCCAAGCATCCCATTGCTGCCGCTCCCCCAACATTTGGCTCCCCCGTTGACGATGGCACACGAGGAACCGCCAGCGACTATCGCAGTGACACTCGACCCAATGGGGATGCCCTGCACCTGAACTGGGACAAGGCTACCTGCCGTACCGTTGTTGCCGAGGTAGCGGTCGCCCCAGCATCCGACATCTGTGCCGAAGTTCGCACAGCCGCGGCCATAGCTCACGGCAATACCAGTTATCCCCGACGTGAGATTCTGAACTTGAACGGGGATCGGGCTACTCACTGTAGAGTTGTTGCCGAGCTGACCTAAATGATTGTAGCCCCAGCACTGAGCAGAGCCATTCACGACGGCGCAGCTGGAATAGTCCCCGGACGAAATCGCAGTTACGCCAGACTCAAGCCCTTGAACTTGAAGTAGAGACACGCTGTACGCTGCTGCAGAGTTGGCGCCCAGCTCTCCGTGCGGATTGGCACCCCAGCACTTGGCCGCACCGTTGATCACTGCGCAAGTATGGGACTCCCCAGCCGCGATTGCCTGAACACAACGGGACGTTGGTACGCTGGACCACGCAGTTGCTGATATGGAAGACTGACAAGTAAGGCACGGATTGTTCGGATTTACCGTGCCTGTGTCGTAGTAGTTCAAACCTATTACGCAACCCGTCTTGCAAACGCCCGAGTGACAGGTCTTGCCCATGACCGAGCCGCAAGACGTTCCGTCTGTCAGGGTTGCCCAGGCCGACGTCGATATCGCGGGCTGGCAACTGGTGCAGTCATTTCCAGGATTCTTCTGCCCGCTGCTATAAATCGTGGGCCCAATAGTGCAGCCCGTGGCAGGAGTCCCTCCAGTCGAAGTTGTCCCGCTCACTCCAGCAGTCCCGGCAACTCCCGCCTGGGGCATACCCCCGGTACTCGCACCGCCATTCGCAGCCGTCCCCGCTGCCCCTCCATTTGCCGATACGTTTCCGGTTCCAGCAACGTTCCCGTGGCCGTCTCCGCCACCGCTCGCGTTGACGGTTCCAGCCGAATGACTCCCCGCGCTATTGTCGGAGCCAGTGCCGCCGCCACTTCCGCCGCCTGCTCCAGTTCCCGCACCTGCAGTAACCACACCGCCACTCGCCGACGCTCCGCCACCGCCACCGCCACCGCTACTCGTCGTCCCGCCCGTGACCCCGCCGTTCGCACCACTCGTTCCGCCACTGCTGCCGCCAACGTTCCCGCCGCTCTGACCGCCCCCTTTGCCCGAACGCCCCGCCGTGGTCGCCGTCTTATCAACCACGTCCGGCAAATCGATCATCCACGAGCAACCCGCTAGCGTTGACCCGACGACGCAACCGAGAATCAGTTTGCTGTAGTTTCGCATGATCATAGTCCCGCTCAGAAACTCCCAGAGACGCTTAGGTTTGCTCGGTCTGGACCCAATGACGGCACAACGCTCCAGGTTCGCGCGCTCGGTGTTCCGGTGCTCAGAGCTGTCGCGCTCTTGCCTTCCGGCGCGTGCTTTGGCGCGCTCAGATAGAAGTACATGGTTGCACCCGCCGAGAGTAGCGCGGCGCCAATGCCGATGTCCGTGAACAGCGCGTACAGTTTCGCGCTATCTCGCGCGGATTGTGCTTCCTGTGGATGCAGCCCGTCTTTGTTGAACTCGACGAGGTCGCTCTTCTTCGACTGCGCGAGCAGTCCGGTGACCGTCGCAGTGATGGCGAACACGCCGGTTGCCGCCGCACCGACGTATACCATGGTCGGGGTTCTTCTACTTGATGTCTCGGGCGGCGCGATCACGGCACTTGCCGATGGGCTCGAACTTGCAACGCCGCCTGCATCTGTTCCGGTTCCGGTTCCAGTTGCCCCAGCGGACTTGGCTCCGCCCAAGGGCAACAGCTTGAACTCGTGATGGTGCTTGGATGCCGGATCGGCTTCGATCTCCCAAGATTGCGACTCGTAGCCCTCGGCGGTCACCGTGATTTTGTGCGTGCCGGGGTGAATTCCAAGCTCAACGCGACCGCTCGTGCCCGGATACCGGTTGACCTTTGAGGTTCCCCTGGAAGGGAAGCGTTCGTCGATGATCGTCACCTTGTCGGGCACCGTGCTTAACGTGACGGTCACGAGGCTCGCGCTCAGCGTTTGGATATCGGTCTCCATTTGCTTGCGCTGACGCGGCGTCATTTCCTTCGCGTTGGCATTCGCGAGAAACTTTCGATACATGTCGATGGCTTCAGCATCGCGTTCGAGATAAAGCGCGCAATAGCCGATGTTGGAGTAGATTTTGTACGAAGGAACCAACACGTAGGCGGCGTGGAACTCGCGATAGGCTTCCTCGAGTTTGGCTCCCGCGGGGTCGTCAACATAGGCCAGGCCTGCGGCGAAGTGCTTTTCCGCTTCTTTCTCCGCGGCGTCGTCGGCGCCAAACGCCGTCGTTGCGCCGAACAAACTCAGCAGCAACAAACCGCTCGCAAGCAATCTCGACAGGTTCATAGTCCAATCCTCAAGATGATGGGCATTCTCAATGCGCCACCAGGTTCCACACTGCCTAGTGACCCCACAACCACGCGGCGGCAGATCTGGTTCACCTGCTCCGTTTTGGGTGCCGTATATTCCTAATCGAAACGCGGCGAAGTTCTGTTGCCGAAATTCGTCAGAGGGGCGAGAGATTTTTCGGCTTATGCGACATTTCTGCGGTTTCAAGCTGCCGGCGGGGGATCGGGAGATCGCAGTAATTGCCGATCACCCTTCGAGTCGGACGCAAGTCCGGTAACAGGGTTCAAGTTCGCTGCAGGGTCGGGCAGGCGTCTCTACTTGCGAGCCAGATCAACAGACTGCCGACGTCTCCCCGGCGGAAAGACCAGATCCGTCTCCTCCTCACGTCCACACGAAATCACGCAACTCCGCTCTGCCCCGACCGATACGCCCGCATCGACGGAGCGGCTCTTGTCCGACAATCCCCACGACGCAAGCTTCAAGTACACGTTCTCGACGCTCGAACACGCCACCGCCGAGCTCAAGCACGTGCTTCCGTCGGAGATCTCGGAATGCGTTGATTGGGCCACACTAGCGCTCGAGAGCGGTAGCTACGTCGACGAGGAACTCAAGCAAACTGAGTCGGATCGCGGTCGAGCGGTTCAGCGTCGCGCCCCTTAAGATGCACATCGCCAACAACAATCCCATCATATGGACGTGAATGGAAGCGCGAGGGCTGCACCACGAAAAGGCGTGCTCGTCGCCTTTCAGCTATTGCGTCGAGCGGCTGGGCTTCTCGGAGGAAGTCGCCTACAAGCACGTGGCTGCGGCGAGGCGGGAGTTCCCGCTGGCGCTCGAGTTGCTCGCGCAAGGCCGGCTGGATTTGACGGCGTTGACGTTGATCCGGCCGCACCTGACCGAGCTGAATCACCGCGAGTGGCTGCTGGCCGCTTGCGGCAAGACGAAACGGGAGGTTGCGTTGTTGGTGGCGCCGCGGTGTCTGAGGCCGGATATTCCGCAGGTCGAGCCGCTCTCGGTGTCCGCGAGCGCGCGAAAGCGCGCGAGTCCGGTTGCGCATTTGCTAGAGACGACAAGGAAAGGCCCGTCTTCTTGCGTCACGCTTGCGGACAACGACGACGCCACACCGACGGCCTCGACGCCGCGTTCGTCGACGAACCACAACCAGTAGGCTAAACGCGCAACAAAATCCGGATCTTGTTCCGTACCTCCCACCCGTGCCACTATGTCGCCCATGGATTTCTTGAGCGAGTTCGTCACAGCTAATGGCGTCAAACTGCACGTTCGACGTGTCCGTGCCGACGGTCCCATGATGCTGATGATTCATGGACTCACGGACAATGGCGCCTGCTGGGCCCGGGTCGCTGCGCAATTCACGCCCGAGTACGATATTGTTGCCGTCGACGTACGCGCCCATGGGCTGTCGGAAGCACCGCCGAGTGGCTACTCGACGCGCGACATTGCAAACGATGTCATTGGCATCACGGAAGCGCTGGATCTTGGCTCCGCCACGTTCATCGGTCACTCGATGGGCGCAGATGCGGCCGCCGAGGTGGCGCGTCTGCGGCCGGACTTAGTGCGGCAACTGGTGCTCGAAGATCCTCCTTGGAGTGACGATTGGGTACTCTCCCAACCGGATTCGCGGGAACAGATGCGTCAAGGGTGGTTGAGCTCGCTGATGGCCGACCAACCACGCGGCTTCGATCAGCTAATGGAGTCTGGTCGTCAGCGGATCCCCCATTGGGACGAGGCCGAACTCGCGCCTTGGGCTCAAAGCAAGCTCGAAGTGCGTCCGCAGGCGCTCGACTACATTGTGGCAAGCCGCGCCGCCTGGCAGCTGACGGTGCAAAATCTCCGTTGTAGAACGCTACTTGTCGTCGGCGAGACGCAACTCGGGGGTGGAGTTTCAACGTCGATGGCTGATGAGGCGCGCGGGCTCTGTCCGAATCTCGAAGTCTTTCAGGTCGAGGGTGCCGGACATTGTATTCATCGCGACCAATTCGAGCGCTATCTCGTCGGGCTGCGCCGATTCCTCGAGGAAACCTAGCTATCGGTCTGCACCGATTCCTCGAGGAGCTCTAGACGTTTCGTCAGAAAAGCGCTAATAGCCCGGCCGCGAAGCCCCTGTTGTTCAAGAAGTAGGATCCCATGCTCGATGCCCGTTACGTTGCCGACAACTTCGACTTGGTTCAGAAATCCCTAGCTCGCCGCTCGCCGCAGGCTGCGGCTAGCCTCGAGGGAATCCGCGATCTGAACCAGCAACGGCTCGCGTTGATCCGCGAGACCGAGGAGCTTCAGGGGCGTCGCAATGCGGCCAACCAAGAGATGAGCAAGCTCGCCAAAGGCGGCGACAAGGCCGCTTTTCAAGCGCGTCGCGACGAGCTCAAGACGCTCTCCGATCGCACGAAGGAGCTTGAAACCGAGCTGGCTCAGTTGCAAGAGCAGGTCGAGCAGGTGCTCTTGCTCGTGCCCAACCTGCCGCACGATTCGACCCCGAACGGGTCGAACAGTGACGAGAATCCGGTCGTGCGCAGCTGGGGTGCAGCGCCGACGTTCGACTTTGAGCCCAAGGCTCACTACGATCTCGGCGAAGCCCTTGGGATCCTCGACTTTGCTCGCGGTGCCAAGCTTTCAGGCGCCCGGTTTACCGTCATGTTCGGGCAGGGCGCGCGCCTCGAGCGCGCGCTCATCAACTTCATGCTCGACTTGCACACGAACGAGCATGGTTACACGGAAGTGTACCCGCCGTACTTGGTTAAGGCCGAGACCATGCGCGGTACCGGTCAATTGCCGAAATTTGAAGAAGATCTGTTCAAGACCCAGCGCAACGATCCCGAGGATCCAAGTGCGCTATATCTGATCCCCACCGCCGAGGTGCCGGTCACCAATCTGCACGCCGACGAGATCCTTGAGGCGAGCGACTTGCCTCTTGCTTACACGGCCTACACGCCTTGCTTTCGCAGCGAAGCGGGTTCGCATGGTCGCGACGTGCGTGGGTTGATTCGTCAACACCAGTTCGACAAGATCGAACTTGTTCGCTTCGTTACGCCTGAGCAAGCGCAAGAACAGCTCGAACTATTGACTTCGCACGCCGAGAAAGTGCTGCAACGCTTGGGCCTGCATTATCGCGTCGTGTCGCTCTGCGCTGGCGACATTGGCGCCAGTTCCACCAAGACGTACGATCTCGAAGTGTGGCTGCCTTCGCAGAACACCTACCGCGAGATCTCCAGCTGCTCGTGGTTCACCGATTATCAGGCACGTCGTGCAAAGATTCGGTATCGCCCCGAACCCAAGGGCAAACCGCGCCTGTTGCACACGCTCAATGGTTCCGGGTTGGCGGTGGGCCGAACCCTGGTGGCAATTCTCGAACAGTACCAACAGGCAGACGGTTCGGTCGTGGTCCCCGAGGCGCTTCGCCCCTTCATGGGGACCGATCGCATCGCCGTTGGCGGTCGCTAGCACCTTGATGGCCGCGAAGCGGCCCGTCCGACGGCACCATCTCGATTCCCGCACTTGCGCTTGTGGCGGAGAGGCTTGATGCTTTCGACGTCAATATGAGTGTCCCTCAAGCCAATCTACCGTCGAGCGTGCGCGAGTTTTCAGTCGAGCGTCTCGACGGGTCGACCACGACCTTGGGCGAATACAGCAATCAGGTCATGCTCATCGTCAATGTGGCGAGCCACTGCGGCTTCACTCCGCAATACACGGGCCTTGAGGCACTTTACCGCAAGCATCGCGATAAAGGGCTCGTGGTGCTTGGTTTTCCCTGCAATCAGTTCGGTGCCCAGGAGCCTGGCACGCCCGACGAAATTGCCCAGTTCTGCTCGACGAAGTACGACGTTAGCTTCCCGCTCTTTGCCAAGATCGAGGTCAATGGCGAAGGCGCCCACCCCCTTTACCGCTGGCTCAAGACCCAAGCCAAAGGCGTCTTGGGTACTGAGAGCATCAAGTGGAATTTTACGAAGTTTTTGTTGGATCGTCGCGGCAACGTTGTCGACCGATTCGCCCCCGGTACTACGCCTGCACAGATCGAACCAACCATCGTCCCGCTATTGAGCGAATCGCTGTAAGTTCGGATCCGAGCTAGTGCGCTTCGGGATCGCGGTCGTAGGCACAACGAAAGCCGATGTCTGGCCCTTTGTCGACATAGGGGATAGAGCTCCAGCTCTTCAACGCCGCGGCGTGATCGGAACGGAACGAGCCGCCGCGAACCTCGAAGGCAGCTTCATTGGATCGCACAATTTCGGCGACATTGCCGACCAGGTCGTACAAACCCAACTCGGATTTTCCGTCAGGGCGAGACGCAGCCAAATCCGGAGTGGTTCCGCCTTCTGCACAGGGACCACGCACGAGACCAAAACTAGCGCGTCGACACACAAGACCAGTTTGCCCCCACGGAAATCGGCGGCTGTTCGCGCCAGCCGTCACGCGCAACCATTCATCGGTGCGCGGCAGCCTGCCGTTTGCCCAAGCGCAAAACGTTTCGGCTTCGCCGGCGGTCACGTTCACGACAGGCAGTCCGGGTTCGCCTGCTCTGCCCGGCTCGATTGGCGACGCGGAACAAGCCCCGACAGCCATGCACCTAGTCCACTGAGCGATGGTTACTTCGGTGGCATCGAGCCAGAAGGCTCCGACTTCGGCTTCACTGGCCCTGATGTGCTCTGATTCCCAGTCGTTTGGCCCTAGAACATAATGCCCCTTGGCCACCAAGATTGCGTGGGACGCCCAGATGCAACCAGTAGCTGGGCTCTCGCCGAACCTCCACCCGTCTGGGCAGCTCGTGGGTTTTCCCACACAATGCCCGACCGAAACCACCTGTCCAGGCGCGCAGCATCGGGCCATGTCGACCGTGAGACCATCGGCGCAGCGCGAATCTGATGCCGAAGTGAAACCAACCGAGCGACTGCAGGCGACGCCCAACATCGCCGCGAGCAATGCCACCAGAATCACAGAATCGCCCCGAGCGCCGAGGCATTGGCGCACCACTGGGCGCAAGCGGTCAGGGCAGTCGAAGGCCACTTTTACCCCGAGAGCGTGGCAGAAGCCGAAAGGCTGCGCCAAGCAGATCCCTATCGCCCGATGCTCAGTAGAGCGCTACATCGAGCAACAGAGCTGGGAAGCCGACCTGTTGGCCGTAATTGCCAAAGTGTGAATCGAGCTGACATTCTTCGAAGACGCTCCGGATGGGCGAAGGCGGTAGGACGCTCCAACAGCGTGGAAGGAACGTATGGAACAGGCAGCCATGTGGAGACTGAGGTGCGTCGCGCCGCGAGCGGCACAAGTGGCAGACAGATATGCCGACCACAGTATCGTCAGCGCGCGCTCGGCTACGCTGCTGCCCACCATCGGTGCATTCACACGCGCCTACGACGAAGTGCGACAAGGTGACATCCCCTGGGCGAGGGATGCTGTGAGTGGTCGTCCATCGACCTATGAATTGGTGGCGACCGCCCGCATGTGGTTTCCCCTCTTGGTCCGCGACATTCCAGGTATCGATCGATCCAACTTCCTCGATTCGGTCATATCCGATGATATCGTGGACGATGTGGGTCGGATCATTTCCCTGCTGCGCGAGGGTCGCGGCATGGACGGTGAGCCCATGCCCTATCGTAGCGACGCAATTGAGCGTCTCGATGCAGCGTTGCGCGCGGCACAGACCCAATGGTTGCACGCTGAAGCGGCCGATCTCGCCTACGCTGAGCGCATGAATGCGTTGCGTTGGAAGGCGGTAAGCTTTCGGGCCGAACTCGAATGGTTTGCCCAAAGTGTGGCCCATGTGCTCGATCACAACGCTTCGGACTATCTCCGGCTCTTGCCATCACGGGCATGGTACGCAGACAAAGCCGACGATCGCGGGATGCCGCAGCCGGAAATCGTTGAGCCCGCCACACTCGTAACCGGGGTTCCGCGGATGCACGAGGCGTGACGCGCGAGGCACGACTAGGCTTGCGTCGAGGTCAATCGCTCGGCATCCTTCGGCAGTGACCGATCCCCCTCCCAGTGCATTGCGGCTTCGCGTCTCGGAGATCTTTCGTAGCATCCAAGGGGAAGGGCCCACGGCTGGGTTGCCGGCGACTTTTTTGCGTCTCGCGGCGTGCAACCTCCGCTGCCACTACTGCGATACACCGTACACCTGGGACTTTCAGCGTTTCGATGTAGCAAGCGAGGCGCACATCGAACCCGTCGCTGCCCTGGTCGAACGCCTGCTTGCCGAAGGGCTCGACCGAGTAGTGGTCACAGGGGGCGAGCCGCTCCTTCAGCAAGCGAACCTGGCTGGGCTTTTCGAGCGACTGCCCGAGACCGTAGCGATTGAAATCGAAACCAACGGCACCATTTTGCCGTTGCCTGCGCTGCTCGCACGCGTTTCACAATGGAACGTCTCGCCCAAGCTTGCTTTTTCCGGTATGCCGCGCGACGAACGCATCGTCATGAAAGTGCTGCAGGAATTTGCCGCTTGTGAGCGGGCGTGGCTCAAACTCGTTGTCGCGGAACCGTCAGATATGGATGAGGGCGACGAGCTTATTTCGGCAAGCAATTGGCCCCATTCCCGCATCGTTTGGATGCCCGAGGGCACGAGCGCACAGCGCGTCACCGTGCGAGGTCGATGGGTTGCCGAACAAGCCTTGAGTCGCAATCAACGGTTCTCGACGCGGTTGCACGTCTTGCTGTGGGGTGACAAGCGGGGGCGCTAGGATGCCGAAGGCGCCTCGAAGTTATCCACGTTTGCTTCGCGGTGCAGCCGCGTCGCTGCAAATTCGCCTTTTTGCCCTAACGGGTCTGGTCGAACTTAGCGTACCCCTGCTTGTGCCATGGTTGGGTTGCACCGGCGTGACTTCGACTGAGACTCAACCCGCAGTCGTTCGGCGCAAAGACGAGAAATCTGCGTTGGCGCCGGTGATCAGGCCAAAAGAGCTTCCCCAATTTGACCTGCAAAAAACCCTGGCCGCCGTGGCCCAGGGTCGCTACGCCGCCGCGGAAGGCGAGTTGAAGGCCAGCGTCGAGCAGCAACCGGCCCTGCGCGCGCGCGTGCAAGTCGCACTGGCAGAAGTAGAAGCCATGACTGCCCGCTCGGATCAGGCTTTGGCGCGCGCCCGCCCACATTGTGAAACTGCCGACCCATTGGCGAACGACGCGTGTCGCGTTGCCGCTGAAGCGTTGCGTCGCCGCGGGGACTTGGAAGATGCCCAGCGCTTGCTGGCAAAATTTGAGAATATTCCAAAGGCGCGGTACCTGCATCTCGCTCTGGCCGAACTTCTTTCGGACCGCGGGCGAGTCGCAGAGGCGCGGGTCCAATACCAGCGTTTGGTTGACGACTTTGCCCAAGGTCGCATTGCTACGGACGATGCCGTCCAACTGGCGATCGCGGGGCGTGCTGCGCACCGCCTGGGCAATTGGCGAGAAGCCAACGAATTCTTCAACCGCGCTGAGTTGACGGGGGTTGGGGATTTGACCACCTTGCTGTGGCGCGGCGACCTTTACCTCGACGCTCACGACCCAAAACATGCTCGCGCAGTCGCAGATGAAGCGTTGCGCTTTGCCCCTGACCACCCAGCAGCACTGCTGTTGGCGGCCCGGGTTCGGTTGGCAGCGATAGCGGACGCCGATCAAGCCGAGCAGTACTTGCAACGCGCCCTGAGCGTCGACCGAACGCGCGCTGATGCTCACGCGATCTTGGCAGGTCTAGCCCTACGCGACCTTGACTTCGAGCGCGCCGAGGCACGGATTTCAGAAGGGCTCGTTCACGAACCAGGGCACCTCGAGCTCCTCAGCCTGCGCGCCGTTGGTCGGTTTCTCGCCGACGACCAACCAGGGTTCGATGCGGCGGTGCGCGAAGTCTTGCGTCGCAATCCGAGCCACGCGCGGGTCTACCGGTTGGTGGCTGACTACGCTGAAGCCGAACATCGCTACGGTGACACGATTCCGCTCCTGCGCCGTGCGGTGACACTGGATCCCGACGATTTCGTCGTGCGGGCGCAGCTAGGAATGCAACTGCTACGGTCGGGTAGTGAAGCCGAAGGGCGCGAGAATTTGGAACGCGCCTTTCGACGAGCACCCTTCGATCAACGCGTCAAGTTCACCTTGGATCTCTACGCAAACAAGGTCGACAAGGAGTACTCGACGATTCGGCACGGTCGCTTCGTATTGCGTTTGCCTAATCGCTATCGAGAATTGCTCGAGGCCATCGTTCCCGGCTGGGTGGACCAGGCGGTGGGTGCGCTGCAGAAGCGTTACGGCAGGCTTGCTTCTTCGCCTGTTTTCGTCGAAATCTACGCGGACGAGGACAGTTTTGGCGTGCGCACGAGCGGCGTGCCGGCAACCTTTTTGCAAGGGGTGTGCTTTGGGCAAACCATCGTTGCCCGATTGCCAACCGATGAGCCCACGAATTTGGGCATGACGCTTTGGCATGAGTTGAGCCACGTCTTCCACCTGCAACTGTCAAAACACCGCGTGCCGCGCTGGTTCACCGAGGGGCTCGCCGAAGTGGAAACAGCCCGCGCCCGCTCGGACTGGTCGCGCGAACAAGACCTGTCGCTTTACCAAGCACTCGAACGCGGGCACGTTCCTGCCACACGCCAAATGAATCGGGCGTTTTCCCATGCGTCGACTTTGGAGGACCTTGGGATCGCCTACGTTGCCTCGACTTACCTCGTCGACTACATCGAGCGGACCTATGGCGCTGATCGCATCACCAAGATGCTCAAGGCTTGGGGCCAACACCTGTCGACCGAGCAAGTGGTCTCGCGGGTGCTCGGGACGGATCTCGACCAGCTAGACCAAGCGTACCGCCGCGAAATGAGTCAGCACTTTGTCCACTTCAAGAAGCAGTTTTTGCCGCGACGAAACCCCGGCTCGGCAGAAGTGGCTCGAGAGCGATTTGTCGCTCACCCGAACGATCCAAGCATTCGCGCCACGCTGGCGCATGCGGAACTGCTTCGCGGTCAGCTGGGTGTTGCTCGAGACATTATCGCGCGGGCACCGCCAGAGGCAGCCCAGCACCCTGACCTGCTCTGGATCACGAGCATGATAGGCCTAGCCGATCAGCGGCCGGAACCAGCCAGGGCCGCCTTGGAGGGTCTCGTGCGGGGTGGGCACGATGGCTATTTTGTGCAAATGCAGCTTGCGCTGGTGGCTCGTATGAAATCGGATCCTGAGCTGGAGCGTGCGGCACTTACTCGAGCCCACGAGTACTACGCGACCGCTTCGGAACCGCTGTACCGTCTGGCGGCGATGGCGCGGCAGTTCGACGATCGGCAAGCTGAATCGGCCGCATTGACCACTCTCGCCCAGTTGGAGGAGTCCGACGTGGGTGTTCACCGCCGACGGGTCGAGCTTTACGTCGAGCTCGGGCAGCCAAAGCAAGCGATGGCGGCAACCGAGGGGCTCATCTTCGCAAACCCGATCGATGCCGGGGCGCACGAGCTCAAGGCGCGCGTCGCATGGCTCACCCACGACCGGCACGCCACGATTCGGGAACTCGGGTACGCACTAAAACTCACTCCCGCCGGCAACGATCGCAAGAAGCTCGAACGGCTATTGAGCGAGGTTTCCCAGGGTCGTGCCCTCGAGAAGTCAGCGCCAGGCGACGAAATGCGCTAATTGGACCACTGCCCGATTGGCGGCCGGTTGCAGAAGGCGGAACCGGGGCCCTCCGGGCTCTGTTAGGATCCGCAGCGGCTCACTCGCTATGGCCATCGCCGCCACATCGCTTACCCAATTGGTCGATCTCGCTTTTGGATCTTGGCCCTGGCGGGCATTGCCGATCGCCGCTGGGCTGACCATCGCGTTGACAGGCCTTGCCCAGCTTGGCCTCTTCTACCGCAACCTGCGCGGTCGCCCGCGTGCTGGTGCTGAGATCGACTCCTCGCACCCCATGGTTCAGGTTGCCCTCGAAGATCTGCGAATGAAACTGCAGAAGTTGGCGCATGGCGCCTCGCCAGATGCTGTGCGCAGCGTCGAAGAGCTCGTAGCGACCGCTGTCGCCATCGAGGCGAGTGACATTCACCTGTCGCCCCTGGCTCAGGGGCTGTCGATTACCATGCGCGTGCATGGGAATTTGCAGGCCGTCGATACGCTGCCGCGCGCGACAGCCGAACTCATCTGCAACCGACTCAAGGTTTTGGCACGGCTCGATCTGCACGTTAGGCAAGTGCCTCAGGACGGGCGCATTGTATTTGAAATCGGTGACCGAACCGTCGAGGCGCGGATCTCCACACTTCCCACTGAAGGCGGCGAACGAATCGTTCTGCGTCTCGTGAGTGGCTCGATCAGTATCCCCGCGCTTACTGCACTCGGGTTTTCGCAGCAAGTGAGCGAAGGCTTGTCGCAATTGTTGGCGCGGCCACAAGGTTTGCTGTTCGTCACCGGTCCGGTCGGTAGCGGCAAGAGCACGACCCTCTACGCAGCATTGGCACACATCAGTCGGAATCGCGGTGAAACCACGACGATCGTTACGCTCGAAGATCCGATCGAAGTTCGCCTGTCATTTGCCTCACAAACTCAAATCAACACGCGCACAAATATGACATTTGCCAATGGGTTGCGTAGCGTGTTGCGTCAGGACCCGAATGTCTTGATGGTGGGTGAGATTCGTGACCGCGAAACTGCCGCCATCGCCATGCAAGCGAGCCTGACCGGGCACCTGCTGCTCACCACGGTTCACGCCGATGACGCCACGGGCCCCTTTGCCAGAATGGTCGATATGGGGATTGAGCCATTTCTTCTGGCGAGCAGCGTCACAGGCTGCCTGTCCCAGCGCCTCGTGCGCACCCTTTGTCCGGACTGCAAGCGTCCAAGCCCAACGACTCCAACCACTGTCGCAAAATTCGGATCGCTTGGCGCAGAACTTCGGCATTTCGACTACTTCGAAGCCGTTGGCTGTGCCGCATGCGAGGGCAACGGCTATGTCGGTCGTACACCCATCGCAGAGCTGCTCGTCGTCGACCCAGACGTGAGACGCGAGCTGCACGAAGGGTGTCGGGCCGACGTCATGCGCCAACATGCAATCGAGCGCGGTATGACCCCACTGATGAAGGACGGCTTGCGTCAGGCTCAGTTGGGGGTCACAACGTTGGCGGAAGTGTTGAGGGTGGCAGGGTGACCAGTGTCTGGCTTCGGGCTACGATGCATTGGTGTTTGCGCCTGCTTGTGCTGCTTCTGCTGACTGGCGCGGGTCGACTCGCCTATGTCGCCTACCAGCACAGGCCGCCCAAAGTGGTCCACACTCCGCTCAATACCGTGACGTCGACAGCGGTACCGGATCGAGCAAACCTTCCCTTTGGGCTAGACGCACTACAGCACGGCCTCGCGCCGGCGGTCCCGAGCGACTTGCTGCGCGAAATCAACGCAACCGGCGTTGCTGGTGGGCCCGCTCGACTGACACGGTTGCGGATCTATTTGGTAGTAAACGTTGGGCCAGACCGGTCTGAGGTGCTGGTGAATGGCGTTACCCATGGACAGACCCCCTACGTTGGCGAGGTAAACTGCCAGCCTGGCGGCATGCTGTCTATCACGGTAGTTCCAGGCAAAGGCATGCCGAAACACTTCGACCGCGCCTGCGATCGTAACGAGATTCGTATTCAAGAGTAACCGATGCTAAAAACGAGTCTCGAGTGAGGCCAAGAGTGTTCTGCCGTGTGACGAGATAGTGCGCGCCGCCCCGTACTCGGTGCCCAAAGGATACTGGTATCGCCAGTCGAACAGGTTATAGACGCCCAAGTTGGCGCGAACGTGACTTCTGGCATCTTCTGCGGAAAGGACTAGATCCCACAATACCGCCGCTTGTGTCTTGGTCTGTTGGGGACTGCCGGTGCGCTCGTAGCGATCCCAACGCCCGTCTTCGAGTGTGAGGCGAGTGCCCAGGTTCAGACCGCGAATGAGGAATGGTGCGACCCCCTTTACGGTCGCGGCGTGTCTCGGACTGTTGGCGACGTGGCGAACACTCGGATCCGACTCGAGAGCAAACAACGTGGCCATGCGATTGTCTTTGAGAAAACGGGTTTGGGTGTAGCCGTAGTAGGCGGATACCATCCACCCCGTTCGCCATTCGCGTCGCAGGCCGAGCTCTGTTCCAAAAGCGACGATTGGATTGGGTGTGTTGTCGAAATGGCCCACGGCACTATCGACAGCCGTGCTTACCGTATCGATGAGGCCGCGGACCGTGTTTGCATATACTCCCACTGAACCGATGACAGTGGGCGTGAAGCGATGCGAGTGCTCGATCTCGGCCGCTAGCATGATTTCAGGCTTCAGGTTGGGGCTGGCGATCTGGGTTTGACCGCCATCGTTGTAGTAGAGCTCGTAGGCACTCGGCGCGCGGAAAGCACGCCCCACAGTGAGCTTCGTGTTGCCACGCCCGTAGGGCTTGATGACGATACCTACTCGGGGGCTGACGCTTGTACCAAAAGTCGAATAGTTGTCGACTCGGCCGCCGAGCGAGAAGCGCGACCGCTCACCGAGCCGCGCGTCGATAATGGCATAACCCGCGACTACACGATATGGGTGGGAGGCGTCGAGAAGTGTAAGATTCGCGTCCTCGGCCGTCTGCTTGACGTCGAGGTGCCACGATGCCTCACCGCCGAGCGTTAGGTTCAAATTGGGGCCAAACTCATGCACCAGCCTTTCGCCCACGGTGAGCCAATGGCCTCGAAACTTGTCGACCTCAACGCCACCAGCGGCGGCGGGGCGCGCGTAGTCGCCATGGAATGTGTAGCGATTGAGCACGAGCGACGACACCGCGGTGGTATGCGCGCTGAGCTTTGGGGCGGCACGCAATTCCAGAAATCCACGTTCGTCGATCTGTTTGGTCCGCGAGTCACCAAAGGTTGTTTCGAATGGCGCGTTCGGTAGATGTTTCTCGTAGCGATGCCATTGCCATTGGAGTGACCAAACCCCGTGGTGAAGCCGACCGCGAAGCGTCGCACTTCGCATGCCGTCAAGACCGCGCGACCACCCGGATTGCGCGTCTGGCGTGCCGGAGAGTGGGTTGCGCTGGGCCACTTCCGGCAAGTAGAAGTCGCGCCCTTCGCTGCGGCCGATGGCAGCACTCGCGTACATGCCAGAGCTGGCACCAAATCGAACGTTTGCCCTAGCGCGCGCGCGCGCCACTCCATCGAGGTTGGTCGAGACTCCGGCTTCGGCGCCAGTGTTCGTCTCACGCCGCGTGATCACGTTGATGACGCCCGAAAAGGCACCGGTACCGTACACGGCCGAACCAGGACCGCGAATCAACTCGATGCGCTCGACGTCTGCGAGATCAGTCATGGCATCGTACCCGATGTACGATGACCCCAGCCAATTGTCGTTGGTCGGTACACCATCGACCAGTACGAGAGTGCGGTTACCGTAGCTGCCCAAGCGCCCAAGGCCACGCATGCCGATCCCGACGTAGCTGCGATCGTCCCAGAGATAGACACCGGGCAGACCGCGGAGTGATTCGGCCAAGGTTGGATAGGCCATGGCAGTCAGCTCAGCTTGCGGCACAATACTGACCGAACTAGGGGAGTCCTCGACAGATTCGACACGACGCGACGCACCTTCGACACGTTCGGCTTGGACCAGTTCCAAGGCGAGTTTGCCCTGCTGTTCTGGAAGGATCTCGACCGAGCGCTCGATCGAGCGAAAGCCGTCGAGTGACACGCGTAATCGGTGCCTGCCCGCCGGTAGTGTGACGATCGATGGGGTGAACCCGCGTGGCTTGTCGTCAACTTCGATGAGCGCATTCGGTTCATCGGTACTGACGACGATGCCGCCGGTCAGTTGCTCCAAACGCGGTGCAATCTGCAAGGGCGTTGTCTGTGGCACCTCAATCGCGAGTTGTTGTGGGTGATACGCCGGACGCGACAGCAATAGTTGATGCGGTCCAAGGGGTAGGTCGAGCGTGCAAGGCGATACGCAACGGACCCCAGAATTGGCATCGTCAACCGCGATTTGGGTGCCCGGTTCGCCGCCAACCACGACTTTGCCGAGGATGGGCTTGAGCGTCAGATTGAGCTCTTGGCTTTGACCAATGGCCAAGTCCGCGGTGTCGATCTCCACCGGGTAGTACCCGGGCAATTCCGCCATAACGCGGTAGCGCCCCTGCGTTAGTGCAAGTCGTCGCGGTGTCACGCCGCGGGGACCAAGATCGCGGCGCTCGATGTAGATCGTGGCACCCGGGGGATCGCTCGACACGCTGAGCAACGCGACGCGTTTGGCAATCCGTTGCAGTTCCATTTCGATGCTAGCAATGACTGAAGCATCGGTTTCGCCCTGCCGCGCTTGATCGTAGTAGCGGAAAGCCTCGGCGAATTGGCCCAACTGTTCGAAGCAACGGGCGACGTTATAAACGACGTTGTGGTTCGGAACGAGACGATTCGACGTCAGGAACCGTTCGAGCGCCGCAGTGTAGTCGCCCCGTTGATAAGCGACGGCGCCATTCTTAAAATGTAGATCGGCCTCATCGGCAAGATCGTCGGCGAGTGCCGGCGCTGACCATGCGCTGAATGCCAACCCAGCCATCAGACACGAAAGTGTTCGAACTGGACGTAGAGCCACTTCACGCCACGATAGACCGACGACGCTCAATTTGGCGAGAAGGACTCGCCATGGTGTCAACTATCGCGTGACGCGGATCCCAGGCGTTGGCCCGCTCGGGGCGATATTCGACGTGGGGCTCGGGCTCCTTGGTCGAGGTTTTGGCTGCGACTTCGCCTGTTGTACCTCTGCCGGCCCGGGCGTGAGCTTTGGGAGTGTTACGTTCTGCTGCACGTCCGTCAAGGAATCGCCCTGTTGAAGGCCCACTTCTATGTAGCCCGCTTTTCGCACCACGAATTGTCGCGCAGTCCGTTGCACGACCGTACGGTCGACTTCGATCGACAGCGGTGTGACTCCAAGTGGGTTGCCCGCTTCGAGCACCAATGCCTGGCTCGGTTCGGAGTTGATATGAAGCGCGAAATGGGTCTTCTCGACCACAGGCTGCTGTTCGCTTGGGGGCAGATAATGAGCAGGTGCGGGCCCTTCCTTGGGCGTTTCCGCGGGTTTTGGTTGGTTCGTCGCGGCGACGGCAGTTGCGTGCGGCTCGTGTGACTGATGGGCAACCCAGAAAGCCGAAGCTGCACCGCCCAAGACCAAAACAATCAGAGCAGCGATGGCAACAGGGCGTTTGGTCTTGGATGCGGCACCAGCGTTCGCGGCAGATCCGGGGTTGACCCCAAAACCAAGTGCAGGTTGTCGCCCTGAAACGAGCGTCCCATCGACGGCGTCGTGAGCTAGAGAATTGATGTCGCGAGGCCCCGATTCGGTCACCTCCGAATGCGAGTAGTTTTGGCGCGCTGGCTGCTCGCACTCGACGCTGGCCGATGTTTGGGGACTGGCACCGTCGGCTGAACGCAGGTCGTTCGCGCCCAACCGGGCGACGTCCGACTGAGCTTCGTCCAACCCACGTGAAAGCACGCCGCCATCCGTAGACTTGCCCTGATATTCCCGCAACGCAGTCAACAGCGACCGTGCTGTGGGGTAACGGTTTGCAGGTGACTTCTCGAGGCAGCGGTGGATGATTGCTGCGACCGCGTGCGGCACGTCGGCACGGCGGGCACGGATTGGCACCGGCGGATCGGCGGCAATGGCAGCGCAGATGGCAGGCAGCGTGTCGGCGTCGAAAGCCGCACGTTGCGTTAGAAGCTCGTACAGCGTGACGCCCAAGGCCCAAATGTCCGTGCGATGATCGACCGTCTTGGCGTCGCGCACCTGTTCGGGTGACATGTACGCGGGAGATCCCATGACCTGGCGGGTGCTGGTCAGATTGGCGTGAAGGGTCTGGGTTTCCAGATCCGTGAGTTGCTTTGAAATCCCAAAATCCAATACCTTGACGCAAGCCGAGCCATCGCTGCGGCGCGTCAGGAACAGGTTTGCCGGTTTCAGATCGCGGTGCACGATTCCAACCTCGTGCGCCTCAACGATGGCCATGGTCGCCTGCGCCACGTACTCGACGCCATCGGCGATTGACAGCGGCCCGCCCTCGGTGAGTTGGGACGATAGGTCCTGTCCCCGCAGCCGCTCCATCACCATGAAGGGCAACCCGGATGGAAGTTGTCCCACGTCGTAAATGCGCACGACGTGGTCCGAGTTCAATGCCGCGGCAGCGCGACCCTCACGCAGGAAGCGCTCGACGGCATCTTGCTGGTGCTGAATGCTGACAGAAAGGACCTTGATGGCAACGACCTGACCGAGTTGCAGGTGACGCGCTCCTAGGACTACACCCATGCCTCCGACGCCGAGGACCCCTTCGACGCGGTACTTTTCGGCAAGGATTTCGCCGACGCCAGGCACGTCAGGCAAAGCTATTTGAGGTTGTGCTACCAGCTGTTCCATGCGGCCGAAGTCAACTCCCCGAACCAATCCACGAGGGTAGTTGATGGCCTTCTGGGCGTCCACCTGGGCTGCTGCTGGAATCGATTTCTATCGTGCTAGTGAGAGAACCGGTCGCCAGCCGGATCACACGCAAGGGTTGCGCGACGCGGGCATCTGCTAGGCTCGACTTCCCAACGCAATGAGCAGCGCGCAGCCAACCGTGACCGGGACGTTTGCCAAGACGCCCCTTTTGCACGTGCTGACCTCGCTACTCGAGCAAGGGCTAACAGGAACGCTCGTCATTGAGACAACGGCCGGTGAGCGAAGCGCACTGGTGGTCGACCGCGGCGTACCAACCAAAATGCGTTTGGGTCAAGCCTGTCAACGGCTCTCGGAGGTGCTTATCGACCTCGGCTGGCTCCGTCGAGACCTTGCCGAGGCGAGTTACCAGATGGCTGTCGCTCAGGGGCAGCTGCACGGTCAAGCACTTGTCGATGGTGGTCAGCTTGACCAGAATGTTCTCGAATGTGCCCTGCGTTCGCAGTTGGTCAAAAAGCTGCAGTGGGCTGCAGCGCTCGGCGGCGAAACGGTATTCGGATTCTATGAAGCGGACGACTATCTCTCGAAGTGGCGCGGCGGGACGACGCCGGTCGGGCCACTCGTGGCCATCTGGGCGCTTGCCCGCTCCCGAGCGGAACCGAGCGTTGTTGCCACAGTAATCAGCCGCGTTGGCGGCCACGTGCTGCGTTTGCACCAGAATGCGAACCTTCGCGCTTTCGGATTTGATCGCACCGAACTAGCCTTGCTCGACGTCTTGCGCGCACGGCCCCAAACCATGGACGCGCTGGTGCGCATGGGCCTCGTTTCTTCCCATACGATCGAGCGCATGCTGTATGCGCTCACGCTAACGCGTCACCTGGATTTTGGGCGGGGCTTGATTCCACTTGGCGTGGGGGCAGTTTCCGAACGCGAGGAGGCTTTGCTGCCCCCCAAAGAATCCTTGCGGCCATCGCGTCCTGTGGTGATGTCGGCAGCTATGGCTCCAGTCGATACGCTGCGTATCGGTCGCGAGGAATCAGGCGAATTCGAGCGCTTGACCGTTGGAACAGCCACTGCTCCAATGCCGACGGCACTTTCGGCGATTGGGGTTGGGGCGGTGATCGAACCGACTATTTCCCCGAAACCCGCACCGGCGACGATTGGATCCAGCGCGTCCGCCCGCGCTCAAGGCACGCTTTCGGGTGCGCAGAAGAACCACAGTGAGCGTCCGTCAGGTACCGGACGACGCATTTCGAGCGCGCCACCGCCTGGCGGCGCCGGGCAGAAGTTGACGATTCTTCCGGCGCAGACCCAAATTGAGCGTCGAACGCAATTCGAGAAGCTTGCAGTTGCCTTGGGGCAGCTCAATCACTTCGAGGTCTTGGGCTTGCCGCGAGACGCTTCCGTTGCCACGGTGCAAGACGTCTACCTGAAGTTGGCCAAGGCCTACCACCCCGATCGGTTGCCGTCGGAGATGGTCGATCTCAAACCGCTGGCGACCAAGATCTTTGCCAAAATGAGCGAGGCGCACCAGACGCTCAGCGACCCAACCAAACGGACTGCTTACGCCGTCGAGCTTGGGCGTGGTGTACCGGACGACGAAGACGAGAAAGTACGCAAGGTGCTTCGCGCCGCTGGGTCTTTCCAGAAGGCGGAGGTGCTGCTGAAGAAGCGAATGCTCGCCGCGGCCGAGCTCGAAGCCAATCGGGCGCTCGAGGACGACCCTGACCAGGCCGATTACTTGGCGCTTTATGCTTGGATTCAAGCTTGCAAGGCGGACAGCGAATCGCGCCTACCTGAGTTGTGCAAGCTGCTGAGTGACGCGATTGCGCGCAACCCAGCAAGCGAAAAGAACCGATACTACCGAGTTCAAATCTACAAGCGCCTGGGCCAGGTCGACAAAGCCGTCGCCGATTGTCGGATCATCGTCGATAAGAATTCCCACCACGTTGACGCGCTCAGGGAGATTCGCCTTTGGGAAATGCGTCGCAGCGCACAAAAGACTCAAACGTCGCCGAATCTAGGCCGCACTACCAGTTCGCAGGGACACCGCATCACTGGCGCGCGTTCGCCGAGTGATCCGCCGGGAGGTGCCTCGCTTTCGGGCAAGCGCAGTGACCCACCACCGCCCGCCGGGGGCCTATTTGGTAAGCTATTCAAGCGCTAGGATTGGGTGGTCGCTAGCAGCCCACTTCTGCGCAGCGCTTCGTAGAGTGCAATCGAAACCGCATTGGCGAGATTCAGGCTTCTGACCGCTCCAATTGTGGGAATTGCCACAGTGTTGTCCGGGCGGGCATCAAGGATCTGCTGTCCGAGTCCGACGCTCTCTTTGCCAAATACAAGCGCGTCGCCTGGTAGGAACTCCACTTCATAGATGCTTCGTTTTGCACGACCGGTGAAGAGCCAACTTCTCCTTCCAGGCCGATCTGGACCACGATGCGATTGAATGAAATCTTCGCACGCCGCGAGTGAAGCATGCTGGTGCACCTCGACCAAATGCCAGTAGTCGAGGCCCGCTCGACGTACGGCATGTTCATCAATGCGAAACCCGAGCTTTCCGACCAGATGTAGCGGGCAGGCAGTGGCGCCGCAAAGCCGCGCAATGTTGCCGGTATTGGGCGGAATCTCAGGTTCGACCAGCACCACATGAAAGGGTCGCTCGACGCCAGCGGCACGCAGACGTTCGTTCTCGGGCAAAAGGCTGTCTGAGATCATGCCGGTCACCGTCGTTCGTCGTCCTTCATGGGTCCACGTGTTAGCACCGTGTGGATCGTGCTGACTACCGGCGGACATCCTGGTACGAACACCCCGGTTTGCTTGTGCGGGGCCGTGCAGTTGCCTAGGCACAAGGTGCCAGGATCGACCGTTCGGTGTCCCTTCCCAATGGCGATGCTTATTGGATGATCCTCAGGGAAGTAGTCGAACAGGGTCGGCCCGTGACGCTTGAGGAACATCATCAAAGTCGATTGACATGCCGAGCAAGAGTTGACATCGAGTACCTTCACGTTCGGGAAATCGATCGCGATGTCCTTGGGTGGGTCATCGAACGCATCGGCGTGGGCGGCCCAATCCGCCGGGGAAACCTCGATTTGCGCCAAATCGATAACGCCGAGGCCTTGCTCGGCGCCAAGCCTGAGGTGCGGCACGTCTTCAGCGCGGCGGCCCATCAAGGCACACGCAACGGCATCGGTGGCAAAGGCATCGACCCCAACCAACACCGCTCCCAAGTGTTTGACGTGTCCTGCACTTGGGCCGAGCCCCTGCATGCCGACCATGCCATCAATGATCGACAGATGTGGTCGCAGCAATTTCGCCATGTCGCAGATGGCGATATCAAGTGGCTTTTCGCTCATGCCTTCCACGGCAGGCAGCATGTGCAGAGTGACCTTGCTGCGCCGCCACAGGCAGCCCTTCATGTTTTTGACGGCCAAGGTGACACCGGTGTGCATGTGCGTTTTGGTGACCGGCACCGATACGATGAGATCGTGCTCGAACACGTCAGCGCACACCTTGATCCGATCCAATGCTCGGCCATCGGGAATTTTCACGCTAACCGAAGGGCGTTCGTCCAAGTCGAGCAACGGCACGCCGCGCGCACGCACGATTTCGGCAATCCCCGAAGCCTCAAGCGCTTCACGCGGCCCCACCCCGGCAATCGGGCTATCACCGACACTGACTATGGCGCCGGCGTCACGAAAGGCGTCGACCACGGCAGCCACGACCTCGGGCGACGTATTGGTGCCCGTGCCGGCTTCTGCCACACGCCCCGCGTTGGGCTTGATGAGCACGCGCGCGCCAAAGGCCACACTGAGGTCCGTAGCTGCAATCGCCTGCCTTGCCACGGCATAGGCATCGTCACCAAACGCCACCTTGACCCTCGGTCGATGCGGCACATGCGCAAACGGTGAGGGTCTTGAGGTGGGTAGGTCCATGGGTTCGGCGAGAGGCCGAAAGCGTTCTACCCCTTGGCGCCAACCTCGCAATCGGCTTTTGGTGCGCAAATTGTGCCAACGCAGTGTTCGCTGTAGCAATCAGCATCAACAGCACAGGCCCTGCCGTTCTGCTGAAGTTTGTGGCACTTATTCCCCTCGCCGACCTTCACGCAGACGTGGTCTTCGGCGCAGAGTCTACCGGGTTGGGCGAGGCCGGTGCAGGGCTCACCCTGGGTAGGCAACGGCCCACAATTGCCCTCGATAACGGGAGTCGAGGCTTCGGTGTCTGTACCGCTGCAATATTGATCGCTCGGGCACATGTCTGGGTAGCTAAAGTTGCAGGCTCCACCATGCGAGGCCTGGCCCACGCAACTCATTGTGGCCCCTTGCAGGCTGAGTGCCGTCACCGCGCAATAGGAATCCTGCTCGCACAGCTCGGCTCCTAGGAGGCTACAGTCGTCGCCAGCGGTTCTGACGAACAGCGTGTCCATTGCCACACAGGTGCGGCCCGAACCGACATCCGGGCCGCAGACGAACCCACTTGAACAGCCAACGTCGTTTTGAGTGCAGGCGGCCCCAGCGGCAATTCTCTGGGTGCATTTGCCCTCGAAGCACTTGTCACCGGCTTGACACGCGGCATCGTCGCGGCAGGCGGCGCCAGCCATCTCGCGCTGTGCGCACTTTCCAGGACAAGTCCCCGTAGACTGGCAATAGGCATCGCCTTTGCACTCGCCGTCAAAGGCGCAACTTCCGCCGTATGCCACCGTTCCGCCCAGGGCCGATTCGCAGGCAGCAACGTACACGTTGTCGAGCGCTGCGCAGCCGAGTGCTTCGATCTTGGTCAAGCAGGCGGCTAGTTTGGATCCGTCGAACTTCATCGTGCCGGCTCTCACCGCGTCGTCGAGGCTTGGCTGCAGTGCGGCTTCAAACCGCTTGCTGAGGAGCGTGACGCAATCGTTCGGACCGAATACGAGCTCGGCCACGTGGGACGAGCATTTCTGCAACGCCGAGCAACTGTATTGAGCGAGGTTGTACGGCACGTCTGACACGGTGGGCTTGTACGCCTCGACCGTGGAAAACGAGCTTCCGCACGCGAGCGGCACGAGACTTACCAACGACAACCCAATGCACCAACGAATGACCTTCATAGCAAAGCTCCTGACCTGACACGCCGCGCGTGCCAGCGAAGTGAGGAGTGTGCCGGACAAGTGGTCCTGGCGTCGAGGGGGTAAGCGCCACTTTTTGCGCAGCTCCAACGCATCGTGTGGCAAGTACCGTCCGTGCCGCCAGTCACCCACAGCGGTGCCGGGTTCGTTTACACTACTGACGGAAGCTTGTCTCGGATCGCTTCGTGCTTGGAGGTCTCGCAACTTCGCTCGAGCGCATATTTGAAGACGATGGGCCCGAGGACCTCGTTGATCGCCACAGTCACGACCACCAGCGACCGAAACCCGACGGCGATGAGCGGAAACTCGCGCTCAATGGTGTGTGACAGTGCCAAAGTCAAACCAGCTTGAGACACTAATGAAGTCCAACCAAAGCGCCGAATGATTGGGGCGTCCCTGCCCGCCCGTCCGGCAACCTGTGATGCCACCCAAGTGGCAATTAACCGCACGCCGAAGAACACGATTGCAATTGGCCAAAGCTTGGTGACCAGAGGCAAGTCGAGGTGAGCACCGGCCGTAGCAAAGAACACGACGAATACGATTCCGCTCATGCGCGATACGGCTTGCAGCAGCGACTGACCTTGATCCGAAAGATTGCGAACGACGAACCCGGTCGTAAGAAATGCAAGCAGCGGGTCGAACTGGACATAATGTAGGCCATCCGTTACGACGAAGCCCAAGGCCAACAGCACGAGCTGCAAGTGACGTCCAATGAGGCGCACGTAGGCGATGAGCGCCAGGCCGAGACAAATCCCGAGCGACACACTGCCCACGATTTCGCGACCGAGGACGCTCAGGCGCGCGATTGACAGCGTATCGCCCTCAATCAGCCACGGCCGCACCGCGACCAGAAGAAACGCGAAGGCGATGACGACCACCACATCCGAACTCATGACAAACGTCAGAGACCAACGCGCCAATGGGCCTCGCGCCTGCGTTTGCGCCAATACTGCCAGCGTTGCCGATGGACTTCGACTGGAAGCCAACAATCCCCAGATCGCAGCGACCGCAAAACGCGCCCGCTGCGACAGCTGCGACGCAAATGGCAGGTACGGAACCAATGCCATGAAGGCAATCGCGGTCGCCAAACCGACCACGAGAGTCTGCACAACGTTTGACCAAAATAGGCTTCGCAACAAGTTCACCAGGATCTTGGCCTCGAGTTCGAGGCCGCCAGCCAGGGCAATGAGCGAGATCGCCAGTGTATTTACTGGCAGAAGTACCTCGACCGTGTCTTGATCGAACAACTTCAGCACGTGCGGACCGCCGACGACGCCGACCACGATGTACGCGGTTAGGTGTGGCAGAAGCAGCGACTCGACCAAGTTGGCAAGCATGGTGCCGGCCAGTAGTAGGAAGCCGATGGCGAGAATGACGTTCCAGCGCTCGTCGGCTACGGGCTCGGCCCGCGTTACCGCCAGTGCTAGGCATGTGCACACGATCAGCGCGAACAACTCGATGGCACGCTGCCGAAGTGTCGAGCGCGACGCTGCCGTTCCGGTCATTGCCACCCCGTCGTTTCAGCACTTCCGTGGTTGGTACAGTGCCTGTTGCCGGTACCGCTGATGTTGAGTTCGTGGCTCGATGCGAGCGTACGCCGGAGCCCTACGGCGCCAAAAAGCTCGCCAAGCAGCGAAGTAGCGAGCGCACAAGCCAACACAAACTGGCCCAGTTGCCCGGGCGTCGACAGTGTGTACTCGAGTGCCACGAGACAGGCAATCTCACCTGAAGACGCCAGGCTCAAGCCGAATGCGGTCGCCGCGCTTGGAGTTCCCACGATGTGGCCGCACGTGATTCGCGCGAGCCCCAGTTTGATGACCACTCGAACGCACACGACCCCAATGACGAGCCAACCGAGGTACCCGACCTCTGACAGCTGCAGCGACGTGCCAGCAACTACCAGTAGCGGTAAAAGGACCATTCCTTCGGCAGGACGGGTTAAGAGCCGCAACTCGGGCCCCGCGAGCGGGTCGCGCCCCAACAACCAGCCAAGCAAAAAACCCGCAGCAATCACGCTGGAGCCGGCGCGCAACGACAAGCCCGCCGAAAGCAACTGAACCCCAAGCAAGATCCCCCAGGTTTCGGCAATACGCATCTCGAAACGCAGCAGCCAGAGCGCCACCAGGCCGAGGAGTAAACCAAGGATGAGCGGAGTGGCGGCGCGCAACAGCACACTCTCGACGTCCATGGTCGGAGAGAACAAAAGCACGCTCAAGGGCGCGGTTCCAGCCAGCGCCACGACCTCGCTTCCACCAATCGTGGCCTCGATGCGATCGGTGACTGCACCGCGCGCACCATGGCGTTCTTTGGCCCAATCCACGAGCTGCCGAGCCGAGCCTGACAACGAGCAGCCAATCCACATGGCTGTCCCGAGGCGCAAGCGCGGAGCAAGAACAACATACTGTCCAAGTGCCGCGTAGACGAACCCAGCCAAGCCAACTGCCGTCAACAGCCCCAAGACCGCACCGAGCAAGAACGCTCCGCTCGGAGCGCGTACCTCTTCCTCGAAACCCGGACGCAGGCAGACGCCGAAACGCATCCCGATCGTCATCGCAACCCAACCTAGGCCCGCGGCCAAGACGGGTGCGAGGAACGAAAGCTCCCTCAAGTGCACGAGTCCCAAAAGTTGCGGCCCAATCGCGATTCCGCTCAAGATCCACTCACTGCCCGAGGGCAGACCGAAACCGCGAACACCACGCCCGCGGGCGACGTTGCTGCCCAAGAATGCGACCGCGAGCAGGCCGAGCAGCAACCAGCCGGGGCTCATGCGCTCGGCTGCCATTCCGCGAGGACTAGGCGGAGCTGCTTGGCTGCGAGCTCGCGCGCGACCTCGACCAGGAGTTGTTGCTCGACTGTGGCATCGAACCGCCTTGGCGTAAGTTCCACGCTCGTGAGCGTGCCCTCAATCTTGACGAGACGAACCGCGGCGGGGTGCGAGAATACCTGAGCTGTGCCGAAGATCTCGAGAAGCTGATCGAAGCGTGCCTCGGCGGTGACTCGCAGGCGGTGCTCGGCAAATGTGTCGGTGCCAGCTACGACCAGCGGTCGGACCAACGTAACCAAGTGGGGCACGCGCAATTGCCGACCTCGGTCGGTGGTGAGGTGTAGCTCGATCAAGTCGACTGCCGAAAGCACGCCGGAATGCTCGCCAATGCGGACCGCATCGCCCAATTTGAGCCGACCGCCGTACAACGTAACGAGGCCGACCACTATATTGGCAGCGAGCGGTGTCGTGGCTGCGGCGATGGCAACGAGCGCCAGCATCCCGACACGCGCCAGCGAGCCGTCGACGTTGCCCGTTACGAGCGGCGCGAAGAGCAGCAGGGAAACCACGACGAGCCCAATCCGGATGAGCAGGCTCGTAGGCGCTGCCAATTCCGGGCGCAACCAGTGGAGCTCGGTCTCGCGACGCTCGACACCGCCAAAGAACAAGGCGACGAAGCGAAGTAGCACGACCAAGACCACGGTGCCGATCGTAGTCAAGAGCAGTAGTGGCAAGAGGGCCGCGAATCGCGTGGCAAGCGCGGATAGCGGCGTGGTTATCAGCGCCGTCAGCTTGCCCGTCATGCTTCGGGTGGCATCGAATAGAGACAACGAAAATAGCAGCCATGCGAAGATGAGGCCAAACTGCATCAACAGTTTGACGACGCCCACACCAACGACGATCCCGCTGCGCAGCACGTGGGGGCCAACGACTTCGATCGAACGCAAGTGGATCGCAGGGATCCGTTCCGGATGAAGGTGAACGAATTCGCGCAGCTTGCGCGCTAGCATGGCGAAGAGTCGCAGAACGTACAGGACTGCCAACGCGCTGGCGACCACCACGGCAATACTCAGCGCGCTGCGCGAGACCCGGCTGCGCTGGCGCTCGCTCTCGAGCACGTCGTTTACCTTTGCGGCTGCCGATGCCGCAAATAGATCGAGCGAACCCTCACCTATCGCGTCAGCGTCGGCGCGCGTTAATTCGACGATGGGCCGCGAACCAACGAACAGCAGGGCCCGATCTTGGCGGGCCTCGGTGCGCGCGGTCCCTGGATTGGCATCCTCGAGGGCAGCTTGAATCGCGCGCGTTGCGCGCTTGGCGCGCTCAGCTGGTACGAGACCACCGTCCTCGAGCTTGAGCCGCAATATCAAGACGTCACGGATCTTGACCTCGGCGACGTCGTAGCGCTTCGTGCCTTCCGCGGCGACGGCAGCTCCCGAAGCGGGCGCAGTGGCGACTTCGACCACAGCTGAAGCTGGCGCAGCGGCTGTGGCAGCGGGTGAAGAGGCAACGCTCAGTGCTGTTGCTGCAGCGCTGACCGCAGGGGTTGCCTCGGCCGTGGCGACATCTGCGTCGTCCGGCGGGCGTGGTGGTCCGATTTGTACCGATGCGGCGCTGGCACTACTCTCGGTTTGCGTCGCTCGCTTGCTGCCGCGGGTTTTTGCCTCGGTCTGCTCTTTTTTCGCGTCTTTTGCCGAATCAGCTTTGGCGCGACGTGCCGTGGGCGTTCGGGGTGTTGGTGTTGACGCGGAAGGATTGTCAACCGCGCTGCTTGGGCCTTCGTCGTTGACCTGCGCCAGGCTCGCCGTCGTCGTCGCTAGGCACAGCAGCAACCAAGGGATCCCGAGGCCGCGCCGGCCATGGCGCGCAGCGTTGCAAGATCTTCTAGTTTGGAAGATACGTTGTCCAGCGGTAGTTGACATGGATGTTACCGCGCCAGAGCATCTCTCGAAATTGCTTAGGGTGGCAAGCGTTGGCGCAAGCCTCACCTCGGGGCCTCGGGCCTTGCGCACCACGCTGGCGACCCAGTGTGGCCGCAACACACACTGAGCGTTAGGGCACCGGTTCGTTTTGGGTGCCAGCACTCGGAGGGGATTTGTTGGGCAAAAACCCCGCGCGGAAGGCGCCAGCCGTGACTAGGCGTCGGACGCCTGTTGACCGCAGCGCCAAAAGGAGCCGATTCTTTCCAACCGTGAAAGTGACCAAGGTTGTCTCATCGGCCGTTTTGCTGTTTTCGTGGGCTCTGTCTGGATGCGGTTCCATCCTCGGGATTGAGGAGAAGCATCAATCGGGCAGCACAGGCGAAACGAGCTGTCCTCTTGTAACGGATGTATTGCCCGCCGTGCGGGTGATGAACGCGATTCCCGATTCGGCAGCCCTCGACCTTTGTCACAAGAATGCCAGCAACGGCAACTATGGCAGCGCCTGGTTCGCTCCCAATCGCAAGAGTTGTGGGGAGGGGGTGGCATACACGCAGTTCACGCGCGACCTCGCCATTGATGCCGGGACCTACGACTTCAAACTAGTGCCTGCGGGTTCTGGCTGCAACGCGGCAGGCATCGAGGTCTTGGGAGTGGTTATCGAGGCCACCAGTTCCGTAACGCTGATGGCCTACGGAACGAATCTGGCCACGGCTCGGATCTCGACTTTACCCAATCTCACCCAATCGCCGTCGCTTCAGCCCGTGCGGTTCGTCCATGCGCTCAACAATGCTGGCCTCACGACGGCAGGCCTGATCCCGCCGGCCGCGCTGGCCGCGCCAACCGCGCCAACCGCGCCAACCGTGATTTCTACCCCGTTGTTCGTCGACGTCGAGTATGGTCGCGCGGCGCGTGGGTCGAATGGACCCTCACCCAGCAACTACGACTATGTCGACGACAAGGGGTACAGCATTCAGGGCGGCTCCGGTCACCTTGACTTGAGCTTCGGTGTTAGTGTGGCGCCTTCGGTTGTGGTCGAGCTATCGGCGCCGATCCCAACGGACCCAGGGCACGCGTATACCGTGTTTGCCATTGGCACGCGCGGCCAGACCCAGCCGCGGCCGAAGCTTTGGTCATGCGATGAGGCGGCGCACAACGGGCTATTTCTAGTTTGCGGCAATCCGAACAATCTCGCGGTGGAAGTGTTCAACTCCAACCTTACCGATGGATTTACGCCCCGCATCGGCGAGCGCACCGGTCCCGCGATAGAAGCCATCTTGGCTGAGGACACGGATTTGCTTTGCGTCACCGAGCTGTACGATCCCGTGATTGTCCAACAGTTGAAAGACGGAGCCAGTTCGAAATTTCCCCATCGTCTGTTCTCGAATGACATTCCCGCCGCGCGAACCACGGCGATGACCACAACGTCTTCGGGCACGACTCCCACGTATCCGCCCGTGGCTTGTCCAGGAACCTATGCAGCAGGGCTAGCCCAGTGGTTCGATTGCGCGAAATCCGTTCAGAATTGCACGATGACCGGTGACAACGGCGAGACCGTCTTTGTCACCCCGGGAGAAACTGCGGTGGGTTGCATGTTCGCCTGTGGTGCTACGGGCCCGGCACGTGACATGATTGGCGAGATTCAAGATGGCGGCAATCCCGCCGCCGGTTCTTGCTACTGGTGTGGCATTACTCATCTTGCCAGCTACGAGTCTTTTGAAGCCACCATTCGCCAGTGCACGTCAGAGGTGCCCATACCAGACCGCAGCCACATGGCATTTGGTGGAAGCTCGGGCCTTGCCGTGTTCTCGCGCGAGGCCGCCCTCGGTGAACCGGAGCTTGTGCTATTGCCTTCTAGCGGTTGGCAACGCGCAGCGATGCGCGTGCCTGTGACGCTGAAGAATGGCGCGGTCTTCGACTACTGGTGCAGCACGGTGCGCTACCCGAACAATGAATATCTATTGAGCTACGCTGGGGCCTACGGGACATGGGGCACGAGTGGTTCCGCTGAAGAGCAAGCCCTCGAGGTTGCCGATGCGGTGGCGGCCATCAATGCTCGCGCGCAAGCCAGCGGCGTTCCGGCGATTGTGGGGATGGTGACGCATGCTGGGCCATCGGTTGTGGACCCAACCAGCAAGAAAACCTTAGTGTATCCATTTTCCGAGCTTGTCTTCAACATGATGGAGGATTGGCCCGAACTAGTGGCTAGCGATTACACCCCGGCTTGCACCTACTGCGGTGACTACACCACCAATCCACTGAACAGCGAGGGCGGGCAGCATCGCTTCTGGACAACCCATCTGTTCGGCATTGGTGTTTCCCCGTCGGCGGTCGAGTCAACTGAGCGAACTTTCATGGACGCGACAATTACGATGAAGGATGCGAGCAACAAGTCCTTCATGGCTCCCGTCTCGCAGCATTATGGTTTGCGCAGCGTAGTAACGATGACTCAATAGGCTCGCCGTCCGCGCACTACCACGCACGCAGTCAGCGCGCGCGATGGCGACGACGAATTGGCAGGTGCGCAGCCGCCGCTTGTGGCCGGGGCCGGGACTGACTCCGACGCGCCCAGTTGCGGCCGGTCGTCACGATCCAGTACCCATGGGAATACCCACGGATCCCCGATCGCCTGTTCAGTTGCGCTAGGGCAGTGAGGGCACCGCACCAGTAACCGCTGTTTCTGCCAACGCTCACGTAGACATGCGGTTGCACCCGAGTATAGCCTGAGGGTCTCATGGCTTCGGCCTCCATCCCAGCACAGCCGGGCGAGAAAATTGCCGGCAAGTACCTGATTGAGCGCGTGATCGGCACGGGGGGTGTCGGCGTGGTCGTGGCTGCACGGCATATCGTGCTTGGCCAAGTTGTCGCTCTAAAATTCCTGCTGCCCGGTGCAGCGCACGACAAGAGCGATGTGCGCCGCTTCGAGCGCGAAGCGCAATCAGCGGTCCAGCTGAAGAGCGAACACGTCTGTCACGTCCACGACGTGGGTGAGCTTGAAGACGGTTCACCCTTTATCGTGATGGAGTACCTTGAGGGCGAAGACCTGGCGGTCATGTTGCGCCGGGTGGGGCCGCTGCCTATCGTTGAAGCCGTTGGCTATTTGCTACACGTTTGCGAGGGCGTCGCCGAAGCTCACTCGCTCGGCATGGTGCATCGCGATTTGAAGCCTTCGAACTTCTTCTTGACGCACCGCCGCGATGGCTTGCCGTTAGTCAAGGTGCTCGACTTTGGCATCGCCAAGTACAAAATCGAACTCGAGCAACAGGACGTGAGTTTGACGCAGACCCGAGCCCTACTAGGGTCGCCGGTCTACATGTCGCCCGAGCAGGTCCGCAGCGCACGCTCGGTCGATCATCGCAGCGATATTTGGTCGCTCGGGGTCTGTCTGTTCGAACTTCTGACGGACACGGTTCCCTTCGGCGGCGAAACCGTGACTGGCGTGGCGGCCGCGGTCTCGACCGATCCCGTGCCCCCGATCGCGCGGCATCGTCCTGATGTTCCCGAGGGGTTGGCCACCATCATCGAGAAGTGTTTGGCGAAGCGCACTGACGATCGTTACCAAAGCGTGGCCGAACTTGCCGAGGCACTCGTGCCTTTCGGTCCTTCGGAAGCTGCTTATAACCTGTATCGGATCTCCGGAGCCCTGGGCATCAAGCAGCGCACAGGCGACAGCCTTCTGAGCGATAGCGCGCGCGGCAATGTCGCGCTCGGCACAGAGCAGCCAACACAGATTTCTACCAGCAATACTGCGTCGAAACCCGTCGCGTCGGGTTCGATGCGTCGAACCCTCCTGGCTGCTGCCGCGCTGTTCGGTCTGGTCGTCGTCTTTGGGATCTTGGCCCTGCTGCAAAGGCAAGAACTGATCCCAAAGCCGGTGTCCGCAGCTGCGCCCGCACCAACACCGCCTGTCGTCGCTGCACAACCAGTCCCGGTCGAATCAGCCAAGTTAGCGGTGCCCGAGGTGACGCCTACGAATTCCCCAGAGCCGCTGGTGAATTCAGTCCAGGTCGCACCGGAAGCGGCGGCGAAGGCTCACGTCGCATCGACAGTAGCGGTGCGCGCGAACCCGATTTCCGCATCCGCTTCCGCCGCGCGGTCCGATGCAGCGGCCAAGAAGAAGTCCATTAAGAAGAGCTACGTTGGAGGTTCGCTTGACGACATCGTCGATACGCGTCACTAGCCGCGCCGCACTGTTTGCGCTGTTGTCCGGCATCTCGACCTTGATGGTTGCGCCTGGTGCGGCACTTGCGCAGAACAACGAAGCCATCGCCGAGTCGCTGTTCATCGAGGGCAAGCAGCTCTTTGGCGAAAAGAGGTACGCCGAAGCTTGTCAAAAGCTCGCCCAGAGTCACAAGGCAGATCCAGCCGGTGGCACGGTTCTGCTACTTGCCATGTGCTACGAACAAGCTGGTCGTACCGCGAGCGCCTGGGCCAAATACGGTGAAGCCGTAGCCATGGCGCGGCGCGATGGTCGTTCTGACCGGGCGCAAAAAGCGCAAGAAAGCATGGACGCGCTAACGTCCAAGCTCGCCTACGCGACGGTAACTCTCGAGCCCGACGCCAAGAAGCAAGCGAACATGGAGTTCGTTCTCGACGACATCGGCATTCCGCTGCTGATTGACGCCAAAGTTCCGGTCGATCCGGGTTCTCATCGGCTCGTGGTGCGCGCCCGCGGCTATGAACCATGGTCGCACGACTTCGAGATTGTCGATTCGGCCGTTGTGACGACAATCACTGTCCCCGCATTAAAGCCACTGCCGGTCGAACCGGCTGCGCCCGCGGCAATTGCGCAGCCGATTTCGTCCGCGCCCGCACTAGCGACGAGCCAACCACCAGCGATAGAACCGAGATCCTCGAGTGCCACACGCACCGTAGGTTGGGTTATTGGTGGAGCCGGTTTGGTGGCGGCAGGTGTTGGTAGCTACTTCGCGTACAAGGCCAATGACTTGAACAAGAAGTCCAACGAGCGTTGTCCCACGGCTGGGTGCGGCGACACCGAAGCAATCGGCTGGAACAAGGACGCCTTGCGCGACGCCAACGCTGCCACTTGGCTGGTGGGGCTTGGTGCTGCAGCCGTGGTTGCGGGCGGCACGATGGTGATCTTTGGTGGCAATACTGGGCCCAGCGTTTCCACCACGGCCTTCGCATTGCCGAATGGCGGTGCGTTGAGCATTACGGGTCGGTATTAGTCGCGCTGTTGCGAGGAATTGCCGCGGTTCTCGAGGAGCTTCGGCGTGGATTTGATCCTACGCTGAGCAACAGTGCTTGTCTTTCTTCCCGTTACGGCAAGGGCAGCGGTCGTTGCGTCCTCGAGTAGCTGTGGCTCTAACCGTCTTTTCAATCCCTGTGGCACACTACCGTCCCGCTTTGCCGACGACTACCCGAGGGTGACCATGACGCGCTTCTACTGCATCCTGCTTGTTCTTCCGTTTGTCTCGCTCGCCTGCGGCTCTGACCGTGACAACACCAGCACCGGAAATGTTCCGGGCAGTGGCGGTATCAGCGATATGGCGGCTAGCGGCGGCGCCAGCTCAGCGGGCGGGTGGTCAGCTTCTGGTCAGGGCGGCGCAACTTCGGCTAGCGGCGGCGCCACGAGCGGGACCGGTGGGCAAAACGGATCCGGCGGGGCGACGAGCACAACCACGTCGACTGGCGGCAGTAGCTCGGGCAACGGCGGCAATCCATCGGGCGGCACGGCGAACACCGGCAAGGGCGGCAATTCCGGCAAGGCAGGCGACAGCAATACAGGTGGCGCCGCAACGGGCGGAAAAGCCCCACTTGGTGGCGCCGCTGGGAGTGCAACGGCAGGGGCTACTGGTGGCAGCACGCTTGGCGCCGTTTGTGGTGGGCGCCAAGGAGTCCAATGCGGCGACGGACAATATTGCCACTATGAACTTGCCGCCGCGTGCGGTTGGGCAGACGCCACCGGGATCTGCCAGCTGCCGCCGCAAGCGTGCACATTTATCTACTCGCCGGTCTGTGGCTGTGACAGTAAAACCTACGGCAACGAATGTGCTGCGAATGCGGCGGGCACCAGCGCCGCATCGAGTGGGGAATGCACGAGTGGGAAGTAGCCCGGTCACCACAAAACTCCGCCTGCCCAAGCACATTGTCTCGGCCGTCTTGCGCCAGGTGATCGCGACCCAACTAGGCGTCGTGTTCTAAGTTCACGTGTGTTATATTTGTAGGCTCACGCCCACACCACCCGCACGAGGAACAACGATGACATCACCCCGAATCATGGCCTTGGCTCGGGTCGGTGCTTTGTCGATCGTTGACCAAAACAACGTAGAAAAGACGCGCCGTGTGTTCGAGGAATCGGTGTTGAGCCTAGTCGAACTACCAACCCTTGATTCAGGATCCAAGGATTCAGGCTACGTGAAGATGCAGTTCGCTGTTGGTCGTGCGCGCGAAAATTCAGGCACCGCGGGAGCCACGCCCGACAGCAACAGCGCAAAATCTAAGGCGTGGTCTACGTCCAACTTTCGCGTCACTATCGATGGGTTAGCCACTAGTCGCATCAGCAAGCTCGAACCCATTACCATCAATCACGACCCGAAAGGCAATCTCGAGTACTCGAATCTGGTGTTCACAGTAGCGGATATGGACATCGACAGTTGGAAACAGTGGGCCGCCCAGACCATTGACGGCAAGGTCGTCGAATAGAGCGGCAAAATCGAACTTCTGGCACAAGACCTCGCGGAAGTTTTACTCACTATTCAGCTCGATGGTTTGGGTGTCGTTCGGATCGTGCCGGACAAGCTTGAAAGCAATTCCGACCGAATCGCGCGCACTAAGACCGAGCTTTACGTCGAGAAACTCACCTTCATTGCGCCACCGGGCTGAACGCTGTAGCCGAATCTCGCTTGAGCAATCGCCCAAGTTCGTCATGATTCGTGAATCATGACGAGCCTGCAACTGCATTTCAGACGCCCCCCTCACTGGCATCGGACGGTTCACGTTCATGTCTTCCAGGCGCAGCCGCAGGTTGCCGATACCACGTGGCCTGGCGTTGCGATGTCGCATCTTGGCGACGATTGGTACAAAATTGAGCTCAACGGTATTGTAAGCGCCAGTCTGGTCTTCAATGATGCGGAAGGTGCGCAGACCGAGGATCTTCGCTGTGAACGCATTGGCTGGTACGAGTTGTGTCGCGGCTGGTCGAAGACCGAGCCCGTTCGAAGCGAATTCGTCGAGAGCCCACGAACTGACCCCTCCATTTTCGCAGAGGATTCTATCCCTGGCCTAGACGACGGGTTGCCAGACTTCCGTCAGGAGACGATATACTTTCTGATTACGACGCGATTCTACGATGGCGATCCGAGCAACAACTTCTTCTGCCGCGACCGCATCGAATTTGATGCCCAGGGTCAGGCGGTGGATCCGCATTGGCGCGGTGACTTCAAGGGCCTGATCGAGCGGCTCGACTACATTCGCGACCTTGGGTTCACGGCGATCTGGATCACTCCCCCGATCGAGAACCGCAGCGGCCTCGATTACCATGGCTACCACGGCTACGACTGGACGCGCATCGACCCTCGCCTCGAGTCGCCCGGAGCAACTTACCAAGACCTGATCGATGCCGTGCATGCGCGTGGCATGAAGTTGATTCAGGATGTCGTGGTCAATCACTCGTGCCAGTACGGCATTCGCGGGCGTGTGTCGATTGACCATCTGCCGGTCAAATACTACGTGCCGCAAGGCAAGCAGCCCGGGCAGCACCACCATGGGCCCTACCGCGGCAACTTGGGCAACTATCAACACCCATTCCGAGAAGACATTGACAACCCCGCCGCGCCCGAGTGGTTTCGCGCGCGGCAGAACAGCGATCCAGAAGGGCTCGTCCCGCTCGTGGATCCCAAGACCGGCACGACAGTGCCTTGCTCAGGTTACAACCCCGGCCGTTTCTTCGGCATCGATGTGCACGACCTCGACCCAGTTTGGTACCACCAAGACGGCTTCATCTGTGGTGGTGACTGGGAAAGCGGTGCCCTTCAGACTCGGCACATTGCCGGGGATTGCATTGATTTGAACACCGAGCACCCGGTAGTAAAACGGTACCTCATCGAGTCGATCAAGCTATACCTCGAAATGGGGGTGGATGCTCTGCGCATCGATACCGTAAAACACGTCGAGCGCGACAACTTGCTTGAGTACGTTAACGCGTGGAAGGCTTACAAACCCGGGCTCTTCGTCTTCGGTGAGAACCTGGTGAAGGGCACGGGTTACGGCGATCTCTACGGCGACGACAACGGGCCCTCATTTATCCGACCTTGGTGGTACACCCGTCTCGGCTACGATGAGCGCAATCCGCATTCCGGCGGAGACTCGGGCTTTGCCGTGCTCGATTTCGGCCTGTTCTCTACCTTTCGTGACAATTTGAGTCGCGGTAACTTCGAGGGTCTCGGGCGTGTGTTCTCACGCGACCACATCTACGGCGACCCAACCAGGCTCGTTACCTTTCTGCAGAACCACGACGTGGGTCCGGACAACGATTTTCGCTTCCGATTCAAGGGCGAAACCTGGATGGCAGCCGCGTGTTACAACCTGTTGTGGACGGTGCGTGGCATCCCTTGCCTGTACTACGGTGAAGAAGTCGAGTTCATGAAGGGCGCGCCACAGGACGTGATCGGCAACGATGACACTTTGAGTTCGACGGGCCGCGCGTACTTCGGTGACTACCTCAGCAACGAACGGCTCGAACAAACCAAGCGCCACCCACTATTTCTTCACATTCAGCGCCTCAACCAGATCCGTCGCGCGCTCCCGGCCTTGCAGAAAGGTATCATGACCCACGTGCAAGAGCACAGCCACGCGCTAAGCTTCGTCCGCTCGTGCGAACGCCCATCGAGCTACGTGGTTGTGGGCTTGACGATCGGTCACGCGCAGCATATCAGTGTTCAGTCAGTACCGAGCGGAGTCTACCGCGATGCGGTAACGGGTCGAACCGTCGAGCTTCACGGCTCTTGTCTTGAATTCGATGTGGCGGCGAATTCGGCGGGGATCTACGTTCTAAACGGACCAGCCAAGATTGGTTGCGACGGCCCGTTCCTGCGCTAGCCCGGCAGATCGCGCTTGACCTGAGCGGAAGTTTGTCTGACTTTTGCCCGGCGTTGCCAAAGAAGCTGCCAAAACGACGATTCAACCAAAAGCTAATAGCCGGCGCGATGGCGCAGCGGATCGTGCAGCGCGTGGCCACGACCGGACATCTCAAGTTGCCGGCTGTGCCAGGTCTGGTCGACGAGGTCACGCGGATCTGCGCTGAAGTATTTGCGGGGTCGGGCCGTGGGTTCTTCGTCGGCGAAGCAGACGCTGCGCGTGAGCTGATTTTTGAGGCACTCACAGCCGCCTTTGCGCAATCTCAGCGCTCAAAAATTGAAGTCGTGTTCGAGGCGCAAGCGTCTCAGGCGCTCGGGTTTGCAGCGAAACCTGTGGTGCGCAGTGTCGCCGACGCTTACGAACGCTGGATTGGCACAAGCGATGGTCCCCTGTTTGGCGCACTTCCTGATGCCCGCGTAGTCGCACTCGCGCGCGAGACATTGGATGCAGGCGCGTACCCAATCCTTGACTTTGGTGCTGGTACCGGGCGCAATGCGCTGGCGTTGGCGCGGCGCGGCCACCCCGTTGATGCGGTTGAGATAACGCCAAAGTTTGCCGAAATGCTTGTTGCGGCTGCAACGACCGACAACCTATCGGTGCGCGTTGTGGCGGACGATGTATTTGCAGAAGCCTCCATGCTTCGGCGCGACTATCGGCTGGTCATAGCGTCCGAGGTCGCCCCGGACTTTCGCAGCGTGGCCGACCTACGGCAACTGTTCAAACTTGCGGCAACCGTGCTCAATGTTGGGGGCCAACTACTATTCAACGTGCACTTGTGTGCCCCCGGATACAACCCGGACAAGGCCGCACGCGAACTGGCACAACAATGCTATTCAGCACTATATACGCCGAGCGAGGTTGCGCAAGCCGCAGCGGGGTTGCCCCTCGAATTCGTCGCCAATGACTCGGTGTGCGATTACGAGCAGCAGCACCTTCCGGCCGAAGCTTGGCCGCCAACAACTTGGTATGTCAACTGGTCGACGGGGCTCGACGTTTTCGAGATAGAACCCGAGCATTGTCCGGTCGAATTGTGCTGGTTGACGTTTCGAAAGACCAGTCCGAACCGCATTCCGGATGTAACGTCGACAGCCTTGCTTAGGCCAGATGCGCGCCCAAGGCGTTTCGACCCAGTGGCATTGCGCAAGGCGTTGGCGCGGCGGCTACTGCGGCGGTTGAGCGCGGCCGGGACGCTGACTCTGCCCGCTGTGCCAGGCATGCTCGAGACTTTTGCTGCATTGTGCGCTGTACTATTTCGTGCACTCGGCAGAGAGGTCACACGCGAGCAAACGGCGCAGTTTCGCTGTGACCTTGGGCGCGTGTTAGGTGTTGCGTTCGCCCAATCGCAACGTTCGAACGTCGTATTGACCTACGAAGCACCGGTTGGCACGGAGCTTAAGTACACGCTTACGGCCGATCCCGTACCGATCGCAGATGCGTACGCCCAGTGGTCCAAGAATTCACTCGAGCCAATATTTGGTTGGCACCCGGACGCACGCGTATTGGCGCTCTTGCCAGCGCTCAAGCCGGCCTCTGCTTGCCCGGTACTCGACATCGGTGCAGGTTTGGGGCGCAATTCCTTGCACCTCGCCGGTCTCGGTTTTCCGGTAGACGCGGTCGAAATCGTGCCAGTGTTTGCGCAGGCAATGCGCGCCGAGGCTACGCGAAAAGCACTACCGATCCACGTTATCGAGCATGACATCTTCTCCAGTCTCGACCAGCTAAGGCGCGACTATCAACTCGTGGTCGCATCAGGTACGGCCAGTGACTTCCGCGACCTAGCGGACCTACGCAGACTCGTTGAAATCACGGCTGAAGTAGCCGCTGAAGGAAGCATTTTCTTATTGGGTCTGCACGTCGCGGTGGACGGCTATTGCCCAGACGAAGCATTGCGACAATGGGGACAGCAGTGCTGCGCCATGTTCTTCACACGCGAAGAAATCGCCGAAGCCATGACCGGGCTCCCCTTCACGCTCGTGTCCGATGAGTCCGGCTTTGACTACGAAAAAGCCCACTTGCCTGCGGAGGCGTGGCCTCCGACGGCAGTGTTTGGCGAATGGGCCCTCGGTCAACACATGCTGGCGCTGGCGCGCGAGCAATGCCCGCTCGAGTTTCGGTGGCTCGTGTTCGAGAAGGCGCCCGGGTCACTGTCGCAGTACCCAACGTAGGTGGTGCAGGCACAGTTGCGGAACTTCGCACGGCAAAGCTGCGGTCGCAGTAACTGCCAGTGGGCCGACCCGAATCCGCGATTGACCGCCTCTTGGGACCTATCTAAGAATCGTAGGTTGGCAGACGAGCAAACTTGAATGACCAGCGGACGCAACCCAGCAGACGGTTTGATCCCAGATCTGGTGATAGGTCCCGTGCCGACTTCCAAGCGCCGCGATCGCCATTCAGAGCTGTCCAATTCCAACGACTTCGACGTGGACCTCGATGGGATCGCCCAGCCAGCTCCCGGAATTCGGACCGATGAGAGCCGCGGCATTGACCTCGGTGACTTTGACGATCATGGGGGCAATGCGGCGATAGGAACTGTGGCTTTGGAGCTCGCGGAGCCCGCGCGCCAATTGATTGTGGCAGAGAGAGACGGGACTGGGACCGCATCACAGCCGTGGCCCACCGGACAGACCCACGAGCACGTCAGCCTAAGTGTCGAGGCGATACAGTCCGCTGCTCCCTACGGTGAGCCGCCACAGCACCTCCTGGAAACGCCAGTGTATGCTTGGCTTGTCTATCGCGAGCAGACCAAGCTGAAGAGACAACTCACCAAGGCGCAAGCCGGATTCGAACAGGCGGAGCGCGGTCGCGATGGTGCGCTGGCGAACTGGATCGACACGCTACGCCCCTTGCTCCTAGAAGATTCGCGGTTTAGCCGCCTGCTATCGGCGCTCGCAAGCGACGAGGTCAGCCTCGACACAGCCAGGGCCGAATTCGACCGCACCCTCGCCAAGGTGGCACTTACCGACCAGTCTCTCGATGAAGAACAGCGTGAACTCGAGGGTCGGGTCGAAACGGCGAATGCAGAGCTTCAAGAGCGCACCCGTACCTGCGCTGACGCCGAGCGAACGCTCGCCCGTGAGCAGGCAAAGCGCAAGCGAATCGATATCGAGGCACGCGCCGCAGGTGGCATTTCGCCTCCGACTTTCGACCAAAGGACTGCCGAGGCCGATCGCGCGCTGGCACTCGCCAGCGACCAGTTGCAGGAATTCCAGCAGAACGTCGCCGCTTCAGAACGCGCCTACGCGGCGCTGTGCCTTGAACAGCGGCGCCTTGCGGATCGCAAAAAGGCAGAGGGCATTGCCGGTTCACGCCACGAGCAGTTGTTGCAACAGGGTATTTTGGTCAGCCAAAGGAACTTGCTGCAAGCCAAGGCCAACATTGGGCGCTCAGTGCTTGCGCTGCGCGAGAGTCGCTACCTCGACGACTTGACTCGTTGCGTGCTGTTGCAACACGACGACGAGGTTTCACAGGCTACCCTGCGGCATCGAGCGCTGTTGACGCAATTGGGCGGATTCGATCGGCAAGCGGTTCGTCAGGGGCTCTGGCTCAGCATCGGCACTCTGGTGCTGGGTCTGCTCCTCGCAATGGCCAGTATCGTTTGCTGAGATGGCGAACCATGGGTGTAACGGTTGGCAAAGCGCACTTTACAGGGACTATATCAGCTATCGAATTTATGGCGGATCAAAGTAATCGACTTCAATTCCGCGAGCGGTGCGCACTCGGGTCACGCCGCCACCGCGTGACACGACGTAGTTGGGACCGATCGGCACCTTGCCGAAACCGCCTGGGGCATCAATGATCAGCTTGGGCAACGCGATCCCGGTCAGGCGCCCCTGTAGTTCCTGCATGATGTCGATGCCGGTTTGCACCTTCGTGCGCAAGTGTCCAGTGCCTTTGACCGGATCGGCCTGCAGCAAATAGTAGGGGCGTACGCGTTGTCGCACCAGCGCACGAAAGAGCTGTGCGAGCGTCGAGGCATCGTCGTTGACTCCCTGCAATAGGACGGTCTGGTTGTTGATAGGGAATCCGGCATCGATCAAGCGCTGGCACGCCCGGCGTGACTGAGTCGTCAATTCCTTTGGGTGGTTGAAGTGAGTCATCACCCATATCGGGTGAAATGGACGAAGTGCCAGCACCAGCTCGTCGGTGATGCGCTGAGGCAACGTCACGGGCACACGCGTCGCCAGACGAATCGTCTCGACACTTGGGATGTCGCGGATCGCGGCGAGGATCGACACCAGGCGATCCGTTGCCATCGTCAACGGATCACCACCGCTGACGATCACATCGGTGATCTCGGGGTGAAGGCGCAGGTAGTCCAATGCAGGAGCCAAACGATCCAACGAACGAGCTCCGCCGCCCGCGCCCACCATGCGACTACGTGTGCAGAAGCGACAGTACACCGCACAGCGATCGCTCACCAGCAGCAGCGCGCGATCCGGATAACGCTGCACCAATTCGGGTGCCACCTCATGTGCTTCCTCGCCAAGTGGATCGCGCAGATCGCCCGGAACCAATTCGCTCTCCTTGCGTCGCGGGACTACCTGCAACCGAATTGGGCAGGCTTTGTCCAGCGGATCGCAGAGGCGCAAGTAGTACGGTGTGATGGAAATCGGAAAGCCGGCGAGTTCGGCGGAGTGAGCCCCATCGAGTTCCTCGTCGGACAGGTCGAAGTACTGGGCCAAATCGGCGGCCGTGCGCGCCGCGTGGCGCACCTGCCAGTGCCAATCGTCGGGCTCGTCAATCTCGCTCAGGCGACGCTTAGGCTCAATTGTCGAGTTCATGCTTCAGGTTCTCCCGCGCGGCAGCGGGAACCTCGACACGCGAAAGTGCCTGTTCGTCGATGGTGACTGGGTACTGCTGCTTGAGCTGATTGACAAGTTGCGCTTCAGCTTCGGCAATTCGCTGTTCAACAATGCGCACGCGTATGCTGCGTTCGGCCTCGCTAAAGCTTCGCTCTCGGGCTTCGGTGCGCCCAGTCAACCTAAGAATGTAGACGCGCTGCCCATCGCGCACTGGCTTCGGATAGACGCCACCCACGCTTGGGATCTCGAAGACCGCGCTGAGCAAGGGCTCCGCGAGCTTGGGCCCCGTGCCGTGTTGGACTCCGGCGCTTACGATCCCCAGATCGCCCTCGAGCTCGAGTGGCGTCGGTTCGCTTGGTTTTGCAGCCACGGAGTGCTTGCGCACCAGATCGCCCCAGCCCGGAGGATCCACGAGCTTTGCCCGTTCAATTAGCGACTTTGCCTTGGCTTCGTCGTTGACAATGATCGCCGCCACCCGTCGCCGCTCAGGCTCCTTGAATTCGGCGCGATGTGCATCGTAGTAGGCGCGGACCTCTGCCGTGGGCAACGCCTCGGGGGTTGGTGCACGACCGCGGACGTCCCGCAGGACCTCGTCGCGAAGCGCCTGGTCGAGACGCAGCCGTACCTCGGGATCTTCGTCGAGTTTCTGGCGCTTGGCTTCTTGGGCCAAAAGCTCGACGTTGATGAGTTCGTCGAGCAGCTGTTGGCGGCGATCGGCAGTCTGGTACCGAAGGCGATCGTACCGATCCATGCGGTCGAGCGCGGCCGCGTAATCGCCCAACGTGATCGTGACATCACCTACTTTCGCCAAAACGAGTCTGGCATCCTCAGCGCTGAGGTTCCGCGCGGGTGGTGACACGGTCACGGTTGCACTGGCGCTGGGTGCGCTCCCCTGATTCGATCGATTGCATGCAGGCAGCGCCAACAGTGCGCAGGTGAGCAGCGGGAGCGCACAGGTGGGCTTTGGTCGGGCGGACTGCATACGCCTCGGAAACTACTACGTGCCCGGCGCTTGGGCCAGCCGCAATCGTTCGACTGGAAGCGTCCAGATTACGACAGACCAGCAATTATCGGCGCTTCACGCTGAGTTCACAGCTCGATCGTATCGGCACAATCTTGTCCTGTGCCAAGGATGGTGTTCCCGCGCTGAAGCTGGGAAAGGACAACGCATCGATAGGCTAGTAGTCGCCGTCGCAAAGCAGGTCGCGCTGAGCGCGCACTTCTGCGCCTCACCTCAACCAAGTCGAATCACGACGGCCTGTCCTGGCCCAAACAACGTGGTGCTGGCACTTGTCCGTCGCCCGTCGTTGTGAGGACGACAACGCTTTTCAGCCGGGCCATGGCGGGTGCGTCGAAGCCGCCCCACAGCAAAACGCTTTGGCGATAACCAAGCCGACTTACCAATCGATGCGGCGCATGCCGCCGGCATAAGTCGGAAGCTTGCTCGATCGCATCGTTGCTGCCAACCGAGCAGCTCCAATTGGCATTTTTGTCTGTCAGCCGCGGCTACGGCGCGTTGCGCTTCGAGTTGCCGGCCGCAAAGCCTTCAATGTGAACCAAGTCTGCGCCTGCAACCTGTCACGTGTCTGTCACGCGACTGTAACGCTGGTGCCCCGGTTCGAACGCCCAGCTGTACTCGGCCGGACTCGGAACTGCTGATCGGCACGCACCTAACGTCACAAGCTGTTCGCGAGGTGTCACTCGCGCGTCACCGAACTGTCACTCCGCAATGGTCAAGATCCCACACCAAGGCATGAGGATCCCCGCGTGACACATCTCGAAGAAAGCCTCCAACGCGACATCGACCGAATTAGCGGCAAATTCCAAGAAATGGCCGCCCTCGTCGATACGGCGTTGCTGGGTTGTCTGAAAGCGATGGCGGATACCAACCGTCAATTGGCCTACTCGGTCATACTGCGCGACCAGCGCATTGATGAACTCGAGAAGGAAATCGATCGACTCAATCTAGAGTTCATCGTGCGGCAACAACCGGTCGGGCGACATCTCAGGTTTGCCTACGCGGCCATCAAGATCAACTCACAGCTGGAACGAGTTGGCGACTACGCCGAGAGTATGGCGCGGCACATATTGGGCCTTTCCAGCTTCGAGGTGCAGATCCCACGCGACTTGTTCGAGCCCATTGCCAGCCTTTCGATCCCCATGGTGCGCGCGGCCATCGAAGCGTTCACGACTCAAAATCCAGAGCTGGCGCGTCGCACGATCGAGCAGGAAGACAGCGTTGACCAGTTGCGACATCGCTTGGGGCAAGAGCTCTTGCACATGCGCCAGGAGGGCAAATTCCCACTCGAGGCGCTCGCTCCGCTCAACAACATCCTCAACCGTTTCGAACGCGTTGCTGACCAGGCGAAGGCGATCTGTCAAGACGTCCTATATATGTGCACGGGCGAATACGTCAAGCATCTGGGAAGCGATGTCTTTCGGGTATTGTTCGTCGACGACGAGAACTGCTCGGCCAGCCAAATTGCCGAATCAATCGGTAATTCCTTGAGGTTGTCAGCATTCATCTTTTCGAGCGCTGGGCTTGAGCGAAAATCCGTCGACCCTGAGACGATGGCGTTTCTTCGCAAGAAGGGGCTCGACGTGGCGCGCCAAAGCTCGAAGGCCCTCGAACAAATCCCGTACCTCGATCAGTACCAGATCATCATTGCGCTCAGCAAGAATGCGCAATCGGCCTTCCCGCCGCCACCAACCAAAGTAGTTTGTTTGGACTGGAGTGCGGTCTACCCAACACCAGATGCTGACCGCAGTGACGACATCCAGGCTGGGTTCGAGCGGATGCACCGATTTTTACACGACCACATCAAAGACCTCGTCGAAGCGGTCCTCGTTGACGACCGCTCGTAGACTGAAAGAAGATCTGATGAAACTAGCTACTACGTGCATTAAGTGGGCAGCCATTGTGCTGGCCTCAGCTCCAATGACTCTCGGCTGCAGTAAAAAGAGCGCGCCGTCAGGCGGCGAAGATCAAGCTTCGCCCAAGGGCAAGCAGACGATTCAGAACATTGGTTCCGACACCATGGTCAACGTGGCGCAAGCATGGGCCGAAGAATACGCCAAAATTGAGAAGGACGTGTCGGTCGAAGTCTCTGGCGGAGGCTCCGGTGTCGGCATTGCGGCTCTCATCAACGGGACGGCACAAATTGCCAACGCTAGCCGAAACATCGAACCCGAAGAAATCGAGAAGGTAAAGAAGCAAATCGGCAAAGAGCCGAAAGAGTTCACCGTCGGCTTTGACGGACTTGCGGTGTATGTTCATAAGGACAATCCCCTCGAGCAGCTTAGCTTGGAAGAGCTTGGGGAGATCTACCGCGAGGGTGGTGCGACCAACAAATGGTCAGCACTCGGTGTGAAGATCCCGGGTGCCGAAAAGGACGAGATCGTTCGCGTGAGTCGCCAGAACAACTCCGGAACTTACCAGTATTTCCGCGAAGCCGTCGTTGGTAAGAAGAAGGACTTCAAAGCGGGATCCTTGGATATGAACGGGTCAAAAGACGTGGTTGAGCTCGTTGCAAAGACGCCTGGTGCAATTGGTTACAGCGGGCTCGGCTATGCGACACCTGCCGTGAAGATCTTGAAGGTTTCCAAGGCGAAGGGCGGCGCACCCATTCTTCCCTCCATCCCGACCGTCCACGACAAGTCCTATCCACTAGCGCGCCCACTATTCATGTACACGCCAGGTGAGCCGACGCCAGCGGCTGGAAAGTATTTGGCATGGGTGATGTCACCGGCGGGCCAAGAAATCCTGAAGAAATCAGGTTACATCCCACTGCTGCACTAGTCTGTGCGGGAGATGCCGAACATGTTGGAACGGATCGACAATCCCCCTCTGAGCGCCGCGGCGGGACCAAGACATGCCGTGCCTATCGCACTGCCGCAAGGCCCTTCGAAGTCAAGGCACAGGGTATCGAGACCCACTTGGGAAGTCGTCGGCGAGCTTGCGCTTGAGTGGTTGATTCGACTCTGCGGCGTTAGCGCTGTCTTGTTCGTGTTCGGCATCTTCTTCTTCGTGTTTCGTGAGGGTGCACCGTTGCTGTTCAGTGAGCGATTCAGTCTCACGAAATTTCTGTTCTCCCACGATTGGTACCCCACGTCCCACAGCAACGTGAGGTATGGCGTTTTCGTCCTCGTCATCGGGACGGTCAGTGTGACCGGCCTTGCCATCCTCATTGCCGTGCCGTTCGCACTGGGAGCAGCCATCTTCGTTTCTGAGTTCTGTGGCAAACGTCTGAAAGAGACGTTGAAGATTGTCATAGAGCTTCTGGCAGCAATCCCGTCAGTAGTCTGGGGCTTCATCGGCATTACCGTAATGAACCCCCTGATTCAAAATGTGTTTCACGTTCCAGTGGGCCTCAATGTACTAAATAGCGCTCTCCTACTGGCTCTGATGTGCATACCAATCATGGCGAGTATCAGTGAGGACGCGATTAAGGCAGTGCCTGACACCTACCGCGAAGCAGCTCTAGCCCTGGGCGCTACCCGATGGCAAATCGTGTATCGAGTGCTGCTGCCGGCAGCGAAGAATGGCCTGCTTGCAGCCGTTCTGCTCGGTGTCGGAAGAGCAATCGGCGAAACCATGGCGGTCTTAATGGCATCGGGACATGCCGTCAAGATTCCGCATAGTGTTTTCGACCCCGTCCGAACACTGACGGCTACGATCGCGGCTGAACTAGGCGAAACATCCGCTGGCTCCGACCACTACCGAGTATTGTTCATTATCGGCATTCTTCTGTTCTGCATCACATTTACAATCAACTTGACCGCCGATCTGGTGGTCAAGGGCGTCCGGAAGGCGTAGCGTATGTTCCAGAGTACGGCCTACAGTCGCGCCAAGACTCGTCGGGAACTGCTGGCACACTATGCACTAGGAGCATTGGCGGTTGGCGTCACGTTTCCAGTGATCCTCATCGTTGCTTACTTGCTTCACGAGGCATGGCCTCTACTTTCTTGGGACTTCCTGTTTGCCAACCCGACCGGCGGCATGCGTCACGGTGGGATCTGGCCTGCGCTGCTCGGCACGATGTATCTCGTGACATTCTCGTTGTTCGTTGCTGCGCCGATTGGCGTTATGGCGGCGATCTACCTCAACGAGTACGCTACCGACAACTGGTTCACCCGCGTTGTCAATCTGGCGGTCGTCAACCTGGCCGGAGTTCCGAGTATCGTTCATGCGCTGTTCGGTTTGGGCGCCTTTGTCCTCTTTGCTGGCCTCGGCCGTTCGATTCTCGCAGCATCGCTCACACTTGGGATCATGACGCTTCCCGTCATTGTCGCGAGCACCAAGGAGGCATTGTCAGCGGTCCCGTTGTCGTTTCGTGAAGCCTGCTTGAATGTCGGCGCTACACGTTGGCAGACGATTCGTGGCGTTGTGTTGCCGAATTCTGTGTCGGGAATTCTGACAGGGGTAATCCTCGAGATCTCCAGGGCAGCTGGTGAGACGGCTCCCGTCATGTTCACCGGTGCCGTTTTCTACAAGATGATCGAGGAAGGTCAGCTCTTCGGTTACAACATCATGGACCAGTGCATGACGCTGTCGATGCACCTATTTACGATTACGACGCAAGTAACTGAAGCTCCGCACGCACTACCGTTTGCCACGGCAATCGTCCTATTGGGCACGGTGCTCGCCTTCAACGCGACGGCCATCGTTTTGCGCGTCTACCTTCGGACGCGAAAGAAGTGGTAATGATTGCTCTAAAGCCAGCCACCAACCTCGAGATAGCCGTCGACAATCTACACGTTTCCTATGCCGGTAAACCGGCCCTCAAGGGGATCTCGTTCGATGTGAAGCGCCACGAGATCTTCGGTATAATTGGGCCGGCCCAATCCGGCAAGACGACGCTGCTTCGCTGCTTGAATCGAACCATCGAGCTCGTGCCGGGCACCAAGGTCGTGGGTGACGTAATCGTGGGCGGTGAAAATGTCAAGCGAGTCAAGGACGTGTGTGACTTGCGGCGACGAGTTGGTATGGTGGCGCCGCTGCCCGTCGGGCTACCGATCTCCATTTACGACAACGTCGCATTTGCTCCACGTGCCGCCGGGTTGCGCAACAAAGCCGATCTCGATGTGCTTGTTGAACGTTGCCTAACGCAAGCTGCGCTTTTCGACGAGGTGAAAGACCGGATGCACATGCTTGGGACCAAGCTTTCTGGCGGTCAACAGCAGCGCCTCACTATTGCCCGTGCCTTGTCGCACGAGCCGGATATCCTCTGTCTCGACGAGTTTTCGATTGCCATCGATCCAGTCACCACGATGCGCATCGAGGAGGTGCTGAAGGAATTGAGACGCGAGATGACCATCATCTTGGTGACTAACCTGGTCCAACAGGCGAGAAGGCTTGCCGATCGAACGATGTTCCTCTGGAACGGAAGTATTGTCGAGATGGGTGACAGCACGCTGATGTTCTCGGAGAAGGCTCGCGAGCAGCGAACACGCGACTATGTGAATGGGATCTTCGGATGATCGCTAACGCATCCACCGAATTGGCAAAGCCGGAAGTACAATCGCCAGTTGCGATCATGACGCGCAACCTGGATCTCTGGTACGGCAACTTTCAGGCGCTAAGGGGCGTAACACTGAACGCCAAACAGGGCCAGATAACGTCGCTTATCGGTCCATCTGGTTGCGGGAAAACGACGCTCTTGCGCTGCTTCAATCGCGTGAACGAGCGCTACGGGAACGTCAAAACGACAGGCACTATCGAAATTCTCGGAAAGAACATCTACGACGACGATGTATCGCTGATCGAACTGCGCAAGGCCGTTGGCATGGTCTTTCAGCGTCCGAACCCGCTACCGATCTCGATCTACGAGAACGTCGTATTTGGCATGCGGGTTCACACGCCGAGTCAACTACTCAAGAAGAGTGACCTCGACGAAGCCGCCGAAAAGGCATTGAGCGAAGTTGGTCTTTGGGATGACGTCAAGGACCGACTGAATCAACGCGCCGTCGCCTTGCAGCTCGAACAACAGCAGAAGCTCTGCATCGCGCGGCTGCTCCCGGTGAAGCCGCAGGTGATCCTCATGGACGAGCCCTGCTCCGCGCTGGACGTGGAAGGAACGACCGCCATTGAGGAACTCATGTGGGCGCTACGCGGGCAATACACGATCGTTATCGTGACTCACAATATGGCTCAAGCGCGCCGTGCTAGCGACGAATGCGTGTTCATGCTGTTGGGCGAATTAGTCGAACATCAACGCACCGAAGACCTCTTTATTCGGCCGACAGATCCGCGCACGGCCGAGTACATCGAGGGCCGCTATGGCTAACTACTTGCCCCCAAGCCGCGACGGCTGGGGGCAGGACCGAGCCCAATCGACACAATGTTGTGCCAAATAGCTCTTAGCCGGCTCCGGTTGGCAGAGTGGGTACACCAGCGTCGTCGCTCTCGCTCGGACCTGAATTGCCAGGGGCAAGATGCGCGGCAACGCGTTCGGGCACGAGTGCAAGCACGCCGAGTGGCGGCAAGGTGAGCCGGAAGCTCTGATTACGCCCGTGACAACCAACTGGCTCGGTTTCTAGCCATTCGACGGCGCTATGTCCGCTACCACCAAACTGCGCGCTGTCGCTGTTCATCATCACGCGGTAGCGGCCAGACTCGGGGGCACCAATGCGGTAGTCTGCGCGGGGTACGGGGGTAAAATTGAAAATAATGACTGCGTGCTCGCCGCCATCGCGGCGCATAAAGCATAAGACCGTGTTGTCACGATCGTTGAAATCGATCCACTCGAAACTTTCCGGATTGGGGTCGCCGCGCCAGAAGCAAGGCAACGCGCGATACACCCGTCCGAGCTCGGCAATATATTGGCGCAAAGCGACACGATCGGGATCGTCCGCGAGATGCCAGTCGAGGCTTGTTTCAACGTTCCACTCGCGCGGTTGAGCGATTTCCGAGCCCATGAATAGCAGCTGCTTGCCGGGGCGGAAGTACTGGTACCCCAATATCAGGCGCAAATTCGCCAGCTTTTGCCAGTGGTCGCCTGGCATCTTAGAGTAGAGCGACCCCTTGCCGTGCACCACCTCATCGTGCGAAATCGAGTTGATGAAGCGTTCGGTGTTCTCGTACATCATCGAGAACGTCAGTTGATC
>Ga0302321_100000107_pt1 | contig 75396 bp, 62 predicted proteins | sample Fen_T0_1_FD_202505 | JGI IMG/M metagenome (GOLD analysis project Ga0302321, IMG submission 202505) | Peat permafrost microbial communities from Stordalen Mire near Abisko, Sweden - Fen_T0_1 | ecosystem: Environmental > Terrestrial > Soil > Wetlands > Permafrost | place: Sweden: Abisko... | reverse complement strand
TAGAATTTTTGTAGTCTTCCAGTATCTTAATGGCTTCTTCGAAATCTTTCTCAAAAACAACAATTCTCAATCCGTCGTTTATTTCACTAAACATTGGCAACAACTCCACCGAATCTTCATTGTTGATTGAACTGTCAATGTTGTTTTCTTTCAATAATTCCTGATCGAACAAGGCTTCCACCATTGTTTCGTAATTTTTTAACGTTATTAGCTTGTCTTCCATAGTGTATAAAATTGAAAATTAATTAATTGAGAATTATTAATTACAAAGATAGTCGTATTGTTGAGAATGTAACGATAATTTCAACATTTCTTTAATAATAAAACAGTTGAAAATGAACTTTGTTTTTTATTCATGAACACTTTTATTTGCAGGTGATTTGTTTTATTTACATGCACTTTAGCCGGATTGAAAACCAATGAATTCGTGCCGATAAGTGGATATTTTTTGCTACTTTTGCAACTGCTTATTAATTTTATACCTAAAATGGATTTAGACCAACTCCCCGATCATATAGTTTACAGCAAAAACGTCATCGAATTTGTCACCGTTGCAGCCGAAACATGTTTGTTTCTGGAACATGCCACTGACTTTTCGCGTGAAGATTTTGTCATTAAATCCGTAAAATTATTCCCGCTCCTCTACTTAAAAGCTTCGCTGATAGATATTCCGGCAAGTGTATTCGACGAAGGTTCCGAACGGTTTGTGACCGAAGAAGATTACCTGTATGTACGTGAACAAGTAGAACAATTGTTGGGAGCCGACGATTCATACCTTGAAGTTTTTCACCCCGATATGTCCTTGAGTGATACCCCAATTGCTGCTTTTGTATCAGAAAATATAGCCGACGTTTATCAGGAATTAAAAGATTTTGCTGCCAGTTACCAGCTTGGTGAAGTAGATATTATGAACGATGCTTTGGTAGTTTGTCTAGAAGCATTTGGGCAACATTGGGGACAAAAACTGCTTAACGCGATGAGAGCGCTACATGCTTTGCGTTTCAGCGATGGATTTGGAGCTGAAGACGTGGACGAGAAAGAGAATTCTGCAAAAAAAATAGATAGAAACTCGTTTCTGAATTTTCTTCACGATGATGAAGAGGATGAATTTGGTAACATATTGTAATGCAATTGTATGTTTAAAACAAAAATAACAAAGGAAGAGGTAAATACCTTGCCGGTAGTGATTTTCGAAGGCAAAATAACCCTGGTGGATGATTTATCCAAAGTGAATTCAGCCATCGAAGAGCTTCGTAAAAGTAATGTTGTAGGTCTTGATACTGAGACAAAACCTTCGTTTACCCGAGGCACGCATCACAAAGTATCGTTGGTGCAAATATCTACCCTTGATCATTGTTTTTTGTTTCGACTCAATTTAATCGACTTTCCTGCCGCTTTAGCCGAATTTTTGGCTGATCAGAGTATTCAAAAAATAGGCCTTTCGCTACGCGATGATTTAATAGGCCTAAATAAACGGCATACTTTTAAACCGGCCGGCTTTATCGATATACAAACTATTGCCCAGCACTATGGTATAATGGAGCTAAGCTTACAGAAAGTTTATGCCATTATTTTTGGGAAGAAGATTTCAAAATCTCAACGATTGACAAACTGGGAAAATCCCGAACTGAGCGACCAACAACAACGGTACGCTGCAACGGATGCTTGGGCTAGTTTGCAGATATACTTGCAATTGATAACTGAAAAGAAACTGAGCAAAAAACAACTGGATAAAATTTTATTTGAACAGGCTGAGGAGCAACGTGCCTTGCGTGACCAACAAATAGCCAGAAATCAAACAGAATCACCGATAAGTCTCTAATTATATAATTTCAACGTAACCGGACTATTTTACTGGTGACACTATAAACTCGTAACTGACACATGATTATTATACAACTAAAACCAAAGAAAGAAGAAAGTTTAAAACGTTTTCACCCATGGGTTTTTTCCGGAGCAATTCAGAAAATTGAAGGAAAGCCGGCCGAAGGTGATTTGGTGGAAGTGTTGGATAATCAACGTAACTTTTTGGCCATCGGGCACTATCAAATTGGCAGTATAGCCGTACGTGTTGTTTCTTTCGACAAGTTGGATGTTGACGATAGTTTTTGGAGCCGCAAAATACAATTGGCCTACGCCATGCGAGTGTCATTGGGATTGGTTGATCCTGGGAAAAATAATACATATCGTCTGGTTCATGGCGAAGGTGATTCGTTGCCGGGTCTTATCGTAGATGTCTATGATGAAACAGCTGTGATGCAGGCACACTCGGTAGGTATGCACGAAACGCGTGAAATACTGGCTAAAGCCATTGTTGAAAATGTTCCGCAAGTAAAACATGTGTATTACAAGTCGGCAACAACCCTGCCTTTTAATGCGCCTATTACGCCCGAAGATGGTTATCTGATTGGTGAAGAGACTCCTTCACTTTCGGCTATTGAGAACGGGCTGGAATTTCATGTTGACTGGTTACGTGGTCAGAAAACAGGATTCTTTGTCGATCAACGCGAAAATCGTTCCTTGTTGGAGCGCTATTCAAAAGGAAAATCGGTACTAAATATGTTTTGCTATACCGGAGGTTTTTCGGTCTATGCGTTGCGTGGTGGAGCTGAATTGGTTCATTCCGTTGATAGTTCTACGAAAGCTATTGCTCTCACCGACAAAAATGTAGAGCTGAACTATCCAAATGATCCACGTCATAAATCGTTTGACGAAGATGCATTCAAGTATTTGAATAATCTTCATACCTTCGAACAAAAATATGATTTGATTATTCTTGATCCGCCTGCATTTGCCAAACACCGTGAAGCATTGCGTAACGCACTCAAAGGATATAAACGTTTGAACGCAAAAGCATTTGAACAAATCAAACCGGGGGGAATTGTTTTTACATTTTCATGTTCGCAAGTAGTGTCTAAAGAGCAGTTTCGCCTGGCCGTTTTTAGTGCCGCCGCTGAGAGTAAACGCAATGTGCGCATCTTACATCAGTTAAGTCAACCTGCCGATCACCCTATCAATATTTATCATCCCGAAGGAGAATATTTGAAAGGTTTGGTGCTTTGGGTGGAGTAATATTCACCCAAAAATGTCATTTTGTGCAAAAAAATGGCTCTTAATTGCAAATATTTTCTCAAAAAGTTTTTTCTTTTCAATACAATCGCTATATTTGCAGTGCAAACAACCTCAATAATCATTAAAATTTAAACGCCTATTGCCCAATATTACTTTATAATTTTAAAAATAAAAGTAATGAAGACTCTAAATCAGTTAGCCGATGATGAATTGGTTAAATTGTATGAAGGTGGTAATAACAAAGCGTTTGAAATTTTATTGTTGCGATACAAATCGAAAGCATATACCTATATATACTTGATCGTTCGCAATCGTGAACTCGCCGAAGATATTTTTCAAGACACCTTTATTAAAGCTATTGCAACCATACAACAAGGTCGCTATATTGAATCGGGTAAATTTTTGCCCTGGGTTAACCGCATCGCGCACAATCTTATCATCGACCATTTCAGACGGGAGAAAAATGAGAATACATTTTCCGCTGATGCAGTTGATTACGATATAGTAAACAACTCAAAACTTGCCGAAAAAAGCTTTGAAGATACTATTTCGAATGAGCAAGTGTTGAATGATGTGGTGCATTTAATTAATTTCCTGCCTCCAACTCAGCAAAAGGTAATTCGGATGCGCTATTTCGAAGATTTAAGTTTCAAGGAAATAGCCGAAAAAACCGATGTGAGCATTAATACTGCTCTCGGACGCATGCGGTATGCATTATTGAACATGCGTCGCATTGCTGCCGAAAAAGATGTTTATCTGGAAATAAAATAATTTGTCGACTTGCAGTTTGTGTTTGTTGTAATTGCTTGTTTTGTAGTAGTTTGTTTTTGCTTGGTTGATGTTTTTGTTGTTTAGATTGTTGATATTGAATTTATTTTAATGGCGTATATACTTTTTTGATTGCGCATACGTTTTAGTTGTATTATAAACAAAAACTGAAATGTTGCCTATGCAAAAAATGATTACTCCATTAAACAAAACTGATTTAATCCAACAAGAGAAGAGCGCTGAAAATCAACTACAAATGCAACCAAAACAAGCAACTTTAAATAAAATTCTTCAATTTGCGGCCACATACAGGGCTGAGAAAATAGCCGAAAATCAGTTCGTTGAATTGTTTTTAAACTAATAAAAAGAGACTTCCAACTACATGGAAGTCTTTTTTTTATTACATTTGCAAAGGAAATAACGTGGGCAATAAAGCTTGATTTTTTTCTTCCAAATTTGAATTGTAATTATGACTAAAATTATATCACCATCCTTATTATCAGCCGATTTTGGTAATTTAGAAGCAGCATGCAAAATGATTAATGCAAGTGAGGCCGAGTGGTTACACATTGATGTGATGGATGGTGTTTTTGTGCCGAACATCTCTTTTGGCTTTCCTGTGTTGGAAGCTGTGAATAAATATTGTAATAAACCTTTGGATGTGCATTTGATGATTGTCCATCCCGAAAAATACATTACCCGATTTGCAAAAGCCGGTGCCGACATTCTGACTTTTCATTACGAAACAGTAGAAAATCCACTGGAAATAATTGAACTGATTAAATCTGAGGGCATAAAAGTGGGTATTACTATTAACCCGGATGTGCCGGTAAGTGTGCTGGAACCTTATGTTGATAAGGTTGATTTGGTGCTGCTTATGACCGTTTTTGCAGGTTACGGAGGTCAGAAGTTTATTGAAGAGAGCTATGCCCGAATTGCAGAATTACGCGAAATGATTGAACGTAAAAATGCTCATTGTGTGATTGAAGTGGACGGTGGGGTAAATGTTCAGAACGCACAACAGCTTTTCGATAGTGGTGTAAATGTGTTGGTTGCCGGCAGCGCTGTTTTTAATGCCGACAATCCTATCGAAACAATTCATAATATGCTTAAAAGTTAGTCTATGGATTTTTTGCAACGAACTCCTTTTTTTCGATTGCTGCTACCATTGATATTGGGTATAATAGTTTATCAATATGTGGATTTTCAGCACTGGGGTTTGTATGCAATATTTTTCCTATCCATAATTCTTTTGGTTCTACCGTTTGTGATTCGTATTCCCAAACGGCAATTTCAATTCAGTTGGCTTTTTGGCTTCGGAATTTTTTTGTTTCTATTTGTCCTGATCTATTTTTTGAGTGGTGAGCGTGAAAAAGAGAATGTCTTTCAACGATTAAATAGTAAGGGTATTTATCGTATAGAGCTTAGTGCTGCCCCTATCGAAAAAGCGAAATCATATCTCTGTAAAGTGGATGTTATTCAGCATTTTGACTCAGTTAGCTGGGTGACTTCACGCGGAAAAGCAATCCTGTATTTGCAAAAAGATAGTGCTGCTTCACAGCTTTTGTTTGGCGACAGGTTGATGCTTGAAGCTAAATTCTCGCCTCCCGAAAGAGCTTTAAATCCGGATGGTTTTGACTATGCGGCCTACCTTAAACGTCAGAGTGTGGGTGGAGTTTGCTATGTTCCGTCCGGTAGTTGGCGTGTGACTGACAGAGATATGGCTTTCTCAATTCAACGTCAGGCGGATATTTGTCGGAATTATTTGCTGAATATTTATCGGGAGTTTCATATAGAAGGCGATGAATTTGCCGTTTTGGCTGCATTGACGCTTGGTTATACCGATGCGTTGCAGCCCGATTTACGTGCAAGTTATAGCGCGACGGGTGCGATGCATATTTTGTCGGTGAGTGGTATGCATGTTGGTGTGGTGTATGTGGTGATGGCATTTTTATTGTCATTTCTGAATAAAAATCAACGTCGGAAAGTGATTAAAACAATATTTATATCACTGTTTTTATGGGGGTATGCGTTTCTGAGTGGATTGTCGCCGGCAGTAGTGAGAGCCACGCTTATGTTTTCGTTTGTAGCAGTAGCTACCTGTTTCGAACGGAAGTCGCAGATTTACAACACCATTTTTATGTCGGCATTTTTCATGCTGCTGTATAATCCGAATTTTCTGTTTGATGTTGGCTTTCAACTTAGTTATTCGGCGGTATTAAGTATTATTTTCTTTCAACCCATTATTGGGAAATTATACATTGCCAATAATAAATATTCGAAAGCTGTTTGGGATTTGTTTTCCGTGTCATTGGCTGCACAACTAGGCACTATGCCTTTTACACTTTATTATTTTCAGCAATTTCCCAACTATTTTTTACTGACAAATTTCGTAGCTATTCCACTTTCAACCATCGTTATTTACCTGGCAATGGCGTTGTTGATGACTTCTTTTGTGCCGTATTTGTCAGCGGGTGTGGCTTTTTTACTCAAATGGTCGCTCTGGCTGTTGAATTTTCTGATTGTGTGGGTTCAGAATTTACCTTACTCACTGTCGCATGTCTCGCTGGATATACGACAGACTATTGTTGTCTTTTTGGCCATTTTTTGTTTCTCGGTCTATTTCTTCTATAAAAAGTTCTCTGCATTGGTCGTTGGATTATCAGCTGTTTTATTGGCGTGCGTGTTTAATCTGCAAACAAATTATCAAACCATGACATCAAAAAGGATGATTGTGTTTGCCGGACAAAAAAATACGCATGTAAACTTTATTGATCGTAATCAGAATTATGTATTTACAACAGATTCAGTAGAAATGGAACGAATTGCAAAAGCATTCTGGCAAAATCAAAAACTTGAGAAGCCGCACTATATCAATCAAAACGAATGGTTCTCGGATGGCGTTAGTGGTTTCGCAGGTTCACGAATTCTTATTTTGAGTAACGATTTTCTGAGAAAACAGACCTTTTCTGTGCCCCTAAAGTTGGATTATTTGATAATTGGAAGAGGAATGAAACCCAAAATAGAGCAAGTGCTGGAGTATTTGCACCCACGTAAAATTATTGTAGATAAAACAATTTCCGATTGGTATAGGCAAAGCATAAAGAGGGCTTGCCAAACTAGAAATATTGCTTTTTATTCAGTGGCAGAGGAAGGTGCTTACGTGTTGAATTTTACAGATTAACTTTCAAGGGCGGTATATCCACTAAAAATCCTTTTTTTTTTGCTACTTTTGTATTCAAATTAAAACCTGTTGTATGATTTCTAAAATTATTGCCGAAGACCTTATCACCAAAGTAAAAAAGGCCATTGATGGCGTTGATAAGATTGTAATTGTAGCTCATGTTGGACCTGATGGCGATGCAATGGGATCGACTTTGGCTTTGTGGCATTATTTGATGACGATTGAAAAAGAACCTGTGGTGATTGTACCAACGGCTTTTCCTACTTTCTTTAATTGGATGCCGGGTGCAGAGCAAGTGTTGATATATGAAGATAGTAAAGAGAAGGCAGACGAACTTTTTGGGGAAGCTGAACTCATTTTCACGCTCGATTTTAATACGCCAAGCCGTATGGCAAAAATGGCTGATGCTGTTCTGGCTTCACCGGCCGATAAAATATTGGTAGATCATCATTTACACCCTGCTGATTTTGCAAAAGTTGCTGTTTCGTATCCTCAAATATCTTCCACCAGCGAATTGATTTTCAGATTAATTTGCCGAATGGGCGATTTCTCGAAAATAAATCTGGCTTGTGCCGAATGTATTTATACGGGTATGATGACTGATACTGGTGGGTTTACCTACAATTCTAATAGTCAGGAAATTTATATCATTATTGCAGAGCTGATAAAATTAGGCGTTGATAAGGATGATTTATACCGCAAGGTGTTTAATACCTATTCGGCTGATAGATTGCGACTAATGGGTTTTTGCTTGTATGAGAAAATGAAAATTTATCCCGAATATCGTGCCGCATTGATAACTGTTTCTGCTGACGAATTAAAACAATTCAACTTTGTAAATGGTGATGCTGAAGGTTTTGTAAATATTCCACTTTCTGTTCAAGGGGTAGATTTTTCCGTCTTTATGCGTGAGGATACTGATAAGATAAAAATATCACTTCGTTCGCAAGGAACATTCCCTGCAAACAAAGTGGCTACTGATTTGTTTAACGGCGGAGGTCACCTCAATGCTGCCGGCGGAGAGAGTTATTTATCATTAGCCGAAACGCAACAGAAATTTGAAGAGGCTCTTCCCAATTACAGGGATTTTTTGGAGTAAAAGTAACGTAATAATAAAAAAGAAGTAACCTAATCCTCTGGGTTAGGTGTTGAGAATATGAAATACTTAATAATACTTGGCGATGGTATGGCGGATGAGCCGATGGCATCGCTTGGAAACAAAACCTGTCTGCAGGTTGCCAATATACCCAATATCGACAAAGTTGCGGCTTTGGGACGAAATGGAATGTTAGATACTATTCCTGCTGGTTTCGCTCCGGGCAGTGAGATTGCGAATCTTACTGTACTAGGCTACGATGTTAACAAGGTTTTCGAAGGACGTGGTTCGTTGGAAGCGGCGAGCATGGGTGTGGCTATAGAGCCGAACGAAATGGCCATGCGTTGCAACCTGATTTGCATAGCGGATAAAAAAATAAAGAATCACTCAGCGGGACACATCAGCAATGAAGAAGCCACAGAGTTGATTCTTTTTTTGGAAAAAGAATTGGGTACTGATCTGGTAAGTTTTTATCCTGGGGTTTCGTACCGTCACTTGTTTAAATTGAAAGGCGGAAATAAACATTTGAAATGCACTCCTCCTCACGATGTACCTGGAACACCGTTTGCCGATGTGATGATACAGGCTGAGAGTACTGAAGCACAAGCTACCGCTGATTTATTGAATGAACTGACATTGCGTTCGCAAGCTTTGCTGGAAAACCATCCGGTGAATTTGAAACGTGCAGCAGCAGGTAAAGATAAAGCCAGTAGTATTTGGTTGTGGTCACCGGGTTATAAACCGGAGATGAAAACCTTATTGGAAACCTATAATTTGAAAAGCGGAGCCGTGATTTCGGCTGTCGATTTGATTAAGGGAATTGGTGTTTATGCCGGGCTGGATGTGATTGAAGTGAAAGGTGCCACCGGTCTTTACGACACGAATTACGAAGGAAAAGCTCAAGCAGCCATTGATGCGTTACGTCAAAAAGATTTTGTATATTTGCATATTGAGGCAAGTGATGAGGCTGGTCACGAGGGTGATGCAGCATTGAAAATAAAAACAATAGAGTACCTGGATGCTCGAGTGGTGAAGCCAATTTTGGAGGAAGTCTCAACTTGGGATGAACCGGTTACTATCGCCATTTTGCCAGATCATCCAACACCTTGTGCTATTAAAACGCACACTATTTCTCCAATTCCGTTTATTATTTATCGACCAGGCGAAAGTGCTGATGATGTGATGGTTTACGATGAATTCGCTCAACAAACAGGTAGTTACGGTTTGTTGAAAGGTGCAGAATTTATGCACGAGTTGATTAAATAATTTCCCGATCTGTTTACAATTAATTTCCTATAATATGAACCTTATTAAGATGTACTATGAGTCACAAAAACAAATTCTGCCAAAGTTGCGGAATGCCCATGAAAAAAGATACCGAGGGAAGTGGTAGAAATGCAGATGGAACACGCAATTATTTATATTGCAGTTATTGCTATCAATATGGAAGTTTCCTTTTTAATGGAACAGCAGAAGAAATGCAAGAGTTTTGCCAGGTTAAAATGATGGAACAGGGAATGCCGAAGTTTTTAGCATGGCTTTTTACACGAAATATGAAGCGCTTAGAACGCTGGAAACAATAAATTTGCCGTATTGGAAAAGATAGGGCTTTAATGAAAATCATGAAATATTACAGTACCAATAAAAAAGTGGAGGGCGTTAGTTTAGAGGACGCAGTAGTAAAGGGATTGGCTGAAGATAAAGGCTTGTTTATGCCCGACAGTATAAAAACATTACCGCAGACATTTTTCGATACAATTGAAACCTTGTCGTTTCAGGAAATTGCTTACACAGTAGCCGATGCCTTTTTTGGCGAAGATGTGGAAGCTGAAGCGTTGAAGAAGATCGTTTACGAAACGTTGAATTTTGATACGCCAATTGTACCTGTTGCGGATAATATCTACAGTTTAGAATTGTATCATGGGCCGACTCTGGCTTTCAAAGATGTTGGTGGACGGTTTATGTCTCGTTTGTTGGGCTATTTTATACAAAAACAAGCTAAAACAAAAGTGAATGTGCTCGTTGCAACTTCCGGCGATACAGGTAGTGCTGTAGCAAATGGTTTTTTGGGTGTAGAAGGCATTCATGTATATGTGCTTTACCCTAAGGGTTTGGTAAGTCCGATTCAGGAATGTCAATTCACTACTCTTGGTCAGAATATTACTGCTCTGGAAGTGGATGGTACCTTTGACGATTGTCAGGCTTTAGTGAAATCTGCTTTTATGGATGCAGAGTTGAATGCGCATATGAAGCTCACTTCGGCTAATTCAATTAATGTAGCGCGCTTTTTACCGCAATCGTTCTATTATTTTTATGCTTATGCTCAACTGAAAAAGTTGAATAAAAATAAGGAAGTGGTTATGTGTGTGCCAAGTGGAAATTTTGGCAATATCACTGCCGGACTTTTTGCAAAGCGAATGGGCTTGCCAATTAAACGATTTATTGCAGCGAATAATCGCAACGATATTTTCTTGCAATATTTACAAACAGCCCAATACAATCCTCGTCCATCTATTTCAACTATTGCTAACGCAATGGATGTGGGTGATCCAAGTAATTTTGCACGTGTACTTGATTTGTACAGTAATTCCCACGAAGCGATTAAAACAGAGATTAGTGGTGTGAGTTACAATGATGAAGAAATTGCAGATGCTTTGAAGACTTGTTTCGATGAAACCGGCTATCTGCTCGATCCGCATGGAGCGTGCGGTTATCAGGCTCTTAAAGATGGTTTACAGGCAAATGAAACAGGTGTGTTTCTGGAAACCGCTCATCCGGCTAAGTTTCTCGAAACGGTTGAGCGTATCATTGGTCAAAAAGTAGATATTCCTCAGAAGCTGCAAGAATTTATGAAAGGTGAGAAGCAAAGTATTGAATTGTCGAAAGACTTTGATGGCTTCAAAAAATACCTCTTGAGTCTCTAATTATTGTTCGAATACAAAACAAAAAAAATACGATGTTTTCACATCGTATTTTTTTATCAAATTGTTTTTGTTTCTAATAAACAAAATCAGACGAGGGTTAAATGTCTTAAGCGTTCTTCGCTTTTGTTACAATAGCTTTGAAAGCTTCTGGGTGGTTCATAGCTAAATCAGCTAATACTTTGCGGTTCATTTCGATACCGGCTTTGTGTAAAGCACCCATTAATTTCGAGTACGACATTCCTTCTAAACGTGCGGCAGCGTTGATACGTTGAATCCACAAGCCACGGAATGTGCGTTTTTTGTTTTTACGGTCACGGTAAGCATATTGCAAACCTTTTTCCCATGTATTTTTTGCTACGGTCCACACATTGCGGCGACCTCCAAAATAACCTCTTGTGAGGCTTAAAATTCTTTTTCTTCTTTTACGTGAAGCAACGTGGTTTACTGATCTTGGCATAATTAAATGATTTGTGAATGTTAGCGTCACATTTTATTGTGAACTTGAGGCTAAAGGCATTCGAATTTAGACTGAGAAAATGTGTTTGGAAAAGTACAAAAAGACTATTATCTCAAACAAAGCATTGCTTTAACGTTGTTCATGTCTGTCTTGTGAACAAGAGCAGTGTGAGTCAGGTTACGTTTTTGCTTTGTTGTCTTTTTAGTCAAAATGTGGCTTTTAAAAGCATGTTTTCTTTTGATCTTTCCTGTTCCGGTAAGGGCGAACCTTTTTTTAGCACCGGAGTTAGTTTTCATTTTTGGCATTGTTACTATATTTTAGTTGTAAAAATCCGAGTTTAATGACTATTTGCCTTTTTGTTTAGGTGACATCATGATAATCATGCGCTTTCCTTCTAATTTTGGCAATTGGTCTACTTTAGCATATTCTTCCAGTTCATTTGCAAAGCGAAGAAGTAAAATTTCTCCTTGTTCTTTGAAAAGAATTGAACGCCCTTTAAAAAACACATATGCTTTCAGTTTGCAACCTTCTTTCAAAAATCCGATTGCGTGTTTAAGTTTGAAATTGTAATCGTGCTCATCTGTTTGTGGACCGAAACGAATTTCTTTTAAGACAACCTTAGCTGTTTTAGCTTTGGCTTCTTTTTCACGTTTTTTTAGTTGGTACAAAAACTTTTGATAATCCACAATTCTACAAACCGGCGGTTCCGCATTTGGTGAAATTTCTACCAAATCCAATTCGAGTTGATCTGCAAGACGAATGGCTTCCTCGTACGAGAAAACGCCTTGTTCTACATTATCACCTACTAAACGAACTTCTTTTAGACCCTTGATCTTTTCGTTTATCCGGTTGGGTTGTTCTTTCACCCGTCCTCGTTGAGGCCTGATGGTTAATTGCTTAGCTATTGTTTGTTTCCTCCTTAAATTAAAAAATGTGACTTAAATATTACTTCTCTTTTAGAGCCCGCAAATATAATACTTTTTTTTGGATTAGAAACTGTAAAGCGAAATATATTATATGAATCAATTTGCCTACAGTCGTCTAACAGTCATTACACTTGCAGATTAGGACTGTAAGTTAAGTAAATATCGTTCCAGTCGATCCATGGCCTCCCGAATATTTTCTATTGAGTTGGCATACGAAAAGCGAACAAAGCCTTCGCCGCCTGTACCAAAGTCTACGCCGGGTGTGATACCTACATGTGCTTTCTCCAATACGTCGAAGGCAAATCGGTACGAGTCGTTGGTGAATTTATGGGCGTCACAAAAAATATAAAATGCTCCCTGAGGCTCGGTATAAATGACGAATCCGATTTCTTTCAGACGCTTAATCATAAATACTCTCCGTTCGTTGTAAATATTTCTCATTATTTCTACATCCGGATTTGCCTTGCGCAGAGCAGCTATTCCTGCCTTTTGAGCTGTGCTTGGTGCGCAAATAAATAGATTTTGCTGTAGTATCTGCAAGGCTCTCATGTGTTTTTTTTGAGCAATTAAATAGCCGAGGCGCAATCCGGTCATGGCAAAACGTTTAGAAAAACCGTTGACAATAAAAGCATTGTCGGTAAACTCCAGAATAGTTGATGTTTTGCCTTCGTAGACTAATCCATGATAAATTTCATCCGAAATAATCGGAATATTCAGTGTTGCCAACTCTTTGTACACTTCGTCGCTTACAAGAGTTCCCGTTGGATTCATGGGCGAGTTGACGAAGATGGCTTTTGTTCGATCGGTTATTTTCGCTTTTATATCGTCGATGTTATACTGAAAATCACATTCGGCATGCAATGGAACGCAAATTGGCTCGGCATGGCAGGCTAAAGCAAAATTGCGATAGCAGGGGTAACCCGGATTTGACATAATGACCTCGTCGCCCACCTGACATAGAAGCATCAGAGCCATGAGTATGGCAGGGGAGGAGCCGGATGTGACGACTATGCATTCAGGATCTACATTGACATTGTATTCCTGTTTATAGAATTCGCTAATGGCTTCACGCAGTTGAGGATCGCCCAATGAATGTGTATAGTGTGTTGCTCCGTTTTTATGCGCATCAATAGCGGCTTGGGCAATACATTCGGGCATGTCGAAATCGGGTTCACCCACTTCAAGATGAATAACATCAATTCCTTCGCGTTGTAATTCGTTAGCTCGTTCAAGCACATCCATTACAATGAAAGAAGTCATACGTTCTATAGTGTCGTTCATGATAGCGTTTTTTAGAGATGCAAAAGTACTTAATTTTACATATTTCAACCGCATTTTAATCTCATTATTATTGCTCAAAAGTCTTTCTCTAATAAGTATTTGTCCTAAATAAAACTAATTAATTGTTTTTTGTAATTCAGATATTGCGCATTTCTAAAAAAAGCACTACTTTTGTACCACTTTTTTGAAAAAGAAAGTGTGATGGGAAATTAAGCGACTAATCACTTAAATATAAAACGCTTAAATTTTGAGTAACACATAAATAAACAGAATGAAAACATTTGAATTGAACGGTACAGCAAGAACTGGCCTTGGAAAAAAAGCAACAAAAGCTGATCGCGTATCTGAAAACGTACCTTGCGTACTTTACGGTGTAGCTGACAATGTACACTTTACAGCTACTAAAAGTGACTTACGTAAATTAATTTATACTCCGGAAGTATTTATTGTAGATTTGACTATTGATGGCAACAAATCAAAAGCTATCATGAAAGCATTGCAATTTCACCCGGTAACTGACAATGTATTGCATATTGACTTTTATCAGGTAACAGAAACAAAACCTGTAGTGGTTGAGATTCCTGTTAAACTTGAAGGATTGGCCGAAGGTGTGAAAGCTGGGGGTAAATTGGCATTAGAAATGCGTAAATTGAAAGTTAAAGGTCTTTATACTCAACTTCCAGAAAATATTGTTATCGACGTAACTGAACTTGGATTAGGAAAATCGATCCAGGTTGCTAAAGTATCAGTTGATAAATTAGAAATTTTAAATGCAAAGAATGCTGTTGTTTGTCAAGTTAAATTGACTAGAGCTGCACGTGGTGCTGCTGCAGCTGCAGGAAAATAATTTGAAACATGAAGTACTTAATTGTCGGATTGGGCAATATTGGTAACGAATACCAGGATACCCGCCACAACATAGGTTTTACAATATTGGACGCTTTTGCTAAGGCGTCCAATGTTTTTTTTACCGAAAACCGTTACGGTTCAACTTGCGAAGTAAAAGTTAAGGGATGCACTCTTGTTTTACTAAAACCGGCTACGTTTATGAATTTAAGTGGTAATGCTTTGCGTTATTGGATGCAGAAGGAGAAAACTACCATTGAGAATGTGTTGGTAGTAGTGGATGATATTGCTTTGCCTTTTGGTACACTTCGATTGAAACCACAAGGTTCGGATGCGGGTCATAATGGATTAAAAAATATCCAGGAGATACTCGGGCATAATAATTATCCTCGTTTACGATTTGGCATTGGAAGTGATTTTTCTAAAGGTCGTCAGGTGGAATATGTGCTTGGAAAATGGACTGCTGAGCAAACTGCAGCAATACCCGAACGTGCGGAGCGTTGTGCGGAAATTATTCAGAGCTTTTGCTTAGCCGGTATGCAATTGACCATGACTCAGTTTAATAATAAATAAATCGATAGTTCAGCTAATCATGAAAACAGAAGTTCGTATCGATAAATGGCTTTGGGCAGTACGATTGTTCAAAACCCGTACGTTGGCCGCTGATGCTTGTAAAAAAGGCAAAGTCATTATTCAAAATGTACAGGTAAAACCATCACGGAATTTAAAAGTGGGAGATGTAGTTTCTATTAAGCGCAACCCGTTTTTGTTTTCATTTAAAGTGTTGGCACTTTCCGAAAATAGGATGAACGCTAAATTGGTTGCCGACTTTATGCTAAATGTTACCGCTAAAGACCAACTGGAACTTATCGAATTGGCTAAATTAGCCGGAAATACAGGACGTGATAGAGGAGCAGGACGACCTACCAAAAAAGAGCGACGTGATTTGGACGATTTTATAGAACCCGATTTTGCCGACGAAGATGGTGATTGGGATTTCTAATTTGGCTGAATCGCAAAACTGTTGAATCGGCGAACTAATAACTTTTTACTGATAACTGAAACTATGTTTATAGCTCAAAAACTTAAGAAAGAAAATATCTGTGAATACTTGCTGTATATGTGGCAGGTAGAAAATTTAATTCGTGCATTCAAGTTCGATTTGGAAGCTATCAACACAAATATTATAGCTCCATATCCGGTGGAGGATGCCGAAAAAAAGACATTGTATGAGTGGTACGAAAGTATGATTGAAATGATGCGATTAGAAAATGTACAGGAGAATGGTCATTTACAATTGAATACTAATGTTATTTTAGAATTGGATGAACTGCACACTTTGTTGCTGAAATCCGGTAAAGAGGTAGGTTATAATTCAAAGTTTTATCACGTACTTCCATTTATTTCGCAGCTTCGTTCTCAACAATCTGATCCGCAGATTACTGATGTGGAACTTTGTTTTAATTTTCAGTATGGAATAATGCTTTTGCGCATGAAAAAAGCTGAGATTTCACCCGAAACACTTCAGGCCCAAACTGAAATCAGTAAATTTATGGTGTTGCTGGCCAGAAATTATCAATTATATAAATCAGGCGAGTTGGATTTAGAAAACTAAACTAATACTCTGATTGTTCTTCTATTTTACATATTATAGTTATTTTTGGAGTCAAAATAAGATTTCTATTTATAAATACTAAAACTAAGCATATATGAAGGGAATTGTTCTAGCCGGTGGGTCTGGCACACGTTTATATCCGATTACAAAAAGTATCTCGAAACAAATCATTCCGGTGTATGATAAACCAATGATCTACTATCCGTTGTCGGTGTTGATGCTGGCAGGAATTCGCGAAATACTTATAATTTCTACACCTCACGATATTCATTTGTATGAAAATTTGTTAGGAAATGGCGACGATTTAGGAATCAAATTAGAATATGCCATTCAACCTTCGCCCGATGGTTTGGCACAAGCATTTATTATTGGCGAGCAATTTATTGGCAACGACAGCGTATGTATGGTGCTGGGTGACAATATTTTCTATGGTTTTGATTTCTCGCGTACGCTTCGCGAAGCAGCGACATTGAAAGATGGAGCTACCGTTTTTGGTTACTATGTGAACGATCCTGAGCGTTACGGAGTGGCTGATTTTGATGAAAATGGAAAGGTGCTTAGCTTGGAAGAAAAACCATTACACCCAAAATCGAACTATGCTGTAACAGGTCTGTATTTTTATAGCAATGATGTAGTTAAAAAATCAAAAAAATTAAAACCGTCGAAACGCGGTGAATTGGAGATTACCGATTTGAACCGACTGTATCTGGAGGAAGAGCGACTTAGCATGAAAATGATGGGACGTGGAATGGCGTGGCTCGATACGGGTACGCATGATAGTTTGTTGGAGGCTTCAAATTTTATTGCGACCATCGAAAATCGTCAGGGTTTGAAAGTGGCTTGTTTAGAGGAAATTGCTTTCCGTTATGGTTATATCAATCGTGAGCAACTGCTAAAATTGGCTGAGCCGTTAAAGAAAAATCATTACGGTGAATATCTGATAAAGATAGCTAACGAAAAGCAAGTTCATAATATCGATTAAAGGAAAATGGAAATAATAAAAACACCTATTGCCGATTTGCTCATTATTAAGCCACGTGTATTTGAAGATCCACGCGGCTATTTTTGTGAAACTTATAATTCGGGAAGATTTCGCGAATTAGGCATACATCTTGACTTCTGTCAGGATAATCAATCAAAATCATCGTATGGAGTAATACGTGGACTGCATTATCAACTTAACCCTCAAAGTCAGTCGAAGTTGGTTTCGGCAGCACAAGGTTCGGTGTGGGATGTAGCAGTTGATTTGCGAGCGGGGTCACCTACTTTCGGACAATGGTATGGAGTGGAACTATCAGAAGAGAATCACTTACAATTTCTTATTCCACAGGGTTTTGCTCATGGTTTCTCAGTGTTGTCGGAAACAGCATTGTTTACCTATAAATGCGATAATTTCTACAGTCCTACGCTTGAACGTGGTATTTTGTATAATGATGTAGATTTGGCTATCGACTGGAAAATTCCTGCTGATAAGGCAGTTATCTCAGAGAAAGACACAAAACATCCATTGTTCAAAAATGCAGAATTGAATTTTTAAAACAGGAACAGAATGACTACAATACTAATTACGGGATCTAACGGTCAGCTAGGCAACGAAATGCAACAAGCTGCTGTGCGTTTTCCAGATTTCAATTATATTTACACCGATGTTGCCGAGCTTGATATCTGCGATAAAAGTGCTTTGGATGCATTTGTAAAGGCAAACAATGTGAACGTTATAGTGAATTGTGCAGCCTATACTGCTGTGGATAAAGCTGAAGACGATGTTGAATTGTGTTACAAAATTAATTGCGATGCTGTTCGGAATATTGCCGAAGTGGCGACTGAAAACAAGGTGAAGGTTGTACATGTTTCCACTGATTACGTTTTTGACGGAACTAACTATTTGCCATACACCGAAGATATGCCGGTTTGTCCTGCTACTGTTTATGGAAAATCGAAACTAGAAGGTGAACAGGCTCTTTTGGAAAATTGCAGGGAATCAGTGATTTTACGCACTGCCTGGTTGTATTCTTCCTTTGGCAATAACTTCGTGAAAACGATGATAAAGCTTGGTAACGAGCGCGACTCTCTGGGTGTAATTTTCGATCAGGTAGGTACACCAACCTATGCTGCCGATCTGGCAGATGCTATTTTACAATTGCTTAGCAACGAAACTTTTGTTCCCGGAATCTACCATTTCTCCGACGAAGGAGTGTGTAGCTGGTACGATTTTACGAAGACAATTCACCGCATGGCAAACATTACCTGCGATGTGAAACCTATTGAAACAAAGGATTATCCGGCTCGTACGCCACGTCCTCATTTTAGTGTGTTGAACAAAGGCAAGATAAAATCGACCTACGGAATAAGTATTCCTCATTGGGAGGTGAGTTTGGAAAAATGCATACAACTATTGCAGAATTCATAAACATAATTTTATTTAGATATTATTGAACAGAACAAGATAACTATTAATATTAAAACTCATCAGCGTTGCAAGTTGATGAGTTTTTTGTGAAATAGTATTACTTTTTAATTCTCCATTATACATTCTTTTATTTATACATTTTCTTCATGTTATCAGTTGACGCACTTACCGTAGAGTTTGGGGGACAGCCTCTTTTTCAGGATATATCTTTTGTAATAAACGAAACCGATCGTATTGCTTTAATGGGCAAGAACGGTGCAGGAAAGTCTACTTTACTAAAAATTCTATCGGGTACGCGCGAACCAACCCGAGGTTCAATTTCTTACCCAAAGGAGTTGGTGGTGGCTTATTTACCTCAGCATTTGCTAACCGAAGATACACGAACTGTATTTGAAGAAACAGCAACTGCTTTTTCGGCTATAACTGAAATGGAATCGAAGATTGCGGAGCTTAATGAGCAGTTGACCATAAGAACCGATTACGAGTCGGATAGTTATATGGAGCTCATTGAACAAGTTTCGGCATTGAGCGAACAGTTTTACAGTATTGAGGAGATAAATTATGATGCCGATATTGAGAAAACCCTGTTGGGATTAGGTTTCGAGCGTAAGGATTTTACCCGCAAAACATCCGAACTAAGTGGTGGATGGCGCATGCGTATCGAATTGGCTAAAATTTTGCTTCGTCGTCCTGATGTAATTCTACTCGATGAACCTACTAATCACCTCGATATCGAATCTATTCAATGGTTGGAAGAGTTTTTGATTAATTCGGCTAAAGCTGTGGTGGTTATTTCGCACGACCGGGCATTTGTAGACAATATTACAACGCGAACTATAGAAGTAACTATGGGACGGATTTATGACTACAAAGCCAAGTATTCGCACTATTTGGAACTGCGCAAGGAACGTCGAGAACAACAACAAAAACAATACGACGAACAGCAAAAGTTTATTGCCGAAACGACCGATTTTATTGAACGCTTTAAAGGAACTTATTCCAAAACGAATCAGGTTCAATCGCGCGTGAAAATGTTAGAAAAACTACCACTTTTGGAAGTGGACGAAGAAGATTCATCTGCTTTGCGTTTAAAGTTTCCACCGTCACCACGCTCGGGAAATTATCCTGTAACTGCCGAGAATGTTGGTAAAATATACGGAGAAAAGCGCATTTTTGAAAATGCCAATTTTATGATTGAGCGTGGTGAAAAGATTGCTTTTGTAGGTAAAAACGGTGAAGGTAAATCTACCCTGGTGAAATGTATTATGCAAGAGATTGAGCATGAAGGAGTATTGACGCTAGGACATAATGTAAAGATTGGATATTTTGCTCAAAATCAAGCTTCTTTGTTGGACGAGAATCTTACCGTTTTCCAAACTATCGACGATGTGGCTGTTGGAGATATCCGCAATAATATCAAGAATTTGTTGGGTGCATTTATGTTTGGAGGAGATGCTTCTTTCAAGAAAGTGAAGGTGCTTTCGGGTGGTGAACGTACACGTTTGGCAATGATAAAACTGCTGCTTGAACCAGTTAACCTGCTTATTCTCGATGAGCCTACCAATCACCTGGATATGAAAACTAAAGATATCCTGAAACAAGCTTTGGTTGATTTTGACGGAACAATTATCGTTGTGTCGCACGACCGTGATTTTCTTGACGGTTTAGTGACAAAGGTTTACGAGTTTGGTAATCAAAAAGTGACAGAACACTTAGAAGATATTTACGGTTTCCTTGCCAAAAAGAAGATGGAAAATCTGAGAGAAATAGAACGCAAATAATAGATAACTATTCTATTACAAAACCAAAGCCCCAACCGATAAGGAAGGGGCTTTATTTTTAATCGATATTCTTTAAAATCTATCTTATCTATAATAGTTTTAGAAGTAATGGACTATTTCAGTTTTCGGGTTAAATCAAGCAGTCCATTAACGATAGATAATGGATGAGCAGGATTGCCGGGAATATATAGATCCACATGGTGGTTATTTAGAAAGCTGCGGTCGACAGCAGGACTGTCGGCAAATAGTCCACCGCTGATTGCATCAGTGCCCACTAGTACAATGATTTTGGGTTCGGGTATAGCATCGTAGCATATCTGCACTGCTTCGGCCATGTTTTTTGTGATTGGTCCGGTAATGACAATTCCATCGGCATGGCGGGGTGAAGCCACAAAATCAATTCCGTAGCGACTTATATCGAACTGCACATTGTTAGCTGCATTTAGCTCCATCTCGCAACTGTTATCACCACCTGCCGAAACTTGTCTTAACTTCAGCGACTTGCCAAAGACGCGATGTATTTCTTTTCGTACAGTGTCAGGATTTACTTCGATAGGTTTGTCTTCGCCTTCAGTTACAATTAAACGTTCCCGTTCATTACTTGCAATTTTATATTCTTTGGTAAACGATATTTTTTCCGGAAAACGCATGGCACATTCAACACAAAACGTACATTTGCCCAAATCGATTTGAATAGGTTGGTTGGTAATGGCATTCGTTGGACACAATGCTATCAGTTCTGTTTCGTCTACTTTCTCAAGGCTAATCACAGGACGCCCTCTGAAAATACCAGGTACTTCTACTGTTGTAGGATCCGGTATATATTGTTTTCCTTGATGGAATACTATTTTTAAATTTTCTAACATAGGGTTGATGTGCTAATTGGATAATATGCTAATGAGGTTCCATTAATTAAAGATCGTGACCTGAATACGATAGATTGAAACTTTTATTACAAATTGGGAAATCTGATATTTCGTTGTTTCTTACACATAGTGCCAAAGCCAGCCAATTGTGGAACGAGGGATCTTTTATTTTATAAATCATCAAATCTCCTTTCTTATCCGTGAGCGCGCAATGGCAAATTTCACCACGCCATCCTTCTACCAACGATAAGCAGAATGAGCCCGGTTTCGGAGCATTCGTGATACCTCTGTTTTCAGTTGGGGTAGGGATATTGGCTATCAACGTACGGATATATTGCAATGATTGCTCCACTTCTTTTCTCCTGATCTGAACCCTTGAATAGACATCACCGTGACGTTTCAAAATCGGTTGGTGAGCCAGTTCTGTATAAAGGCTAAAGGGATGGGAGCTGCGTATGTCTCTGTTTAAATTGGTCATGCGTGCCGCCATGCCTACAACACCTATTTTTGTAGCATCTTCGTTCGAAACGAGGCCGGTTCGTTCGAAACGTGACAAAGCACTGGATAGCGAAAATAGTTTTTCTGCCATTTCGTTAAACTCAGATTCGAATACATCCAGCACATGCTTCAATCGCTCACCTAATGCAGGCGTGAAAGGGAATTGATTGCGCCCCGGTCTGATTAGCCCCTTGGCGATCCTGTTTCCACACCATTCTTGTAAAAAATTGATGATAGGAGTTCGTAACCGGCCAAACACGGCACTACCAAGTTGATAAGCGATATCTGTACAAGCACCACTCAAATCGCCTACGTGTACTGCAATTCGTTCCAGTTCCAATGCCAGTGTACGTGAAAATTCGATATCGAGTTGAGCTTCATAACCACATAAACTCTCCCAAACGTGGGCAAACGTTACACCATGTCCTACCACAGTATCGCCGGCAATATCTTCAGCCAGAGTGGCACGTTGAAGTAATTTTTTATTGTTGACAAACAGTTGCTCTATACCGCGATGCTGATATCCTAACTGGATTTCGAGGTGCAGAATTTGTTCACCATTGCATATAAACCGAAAATGCCCTGGTTCAATAATTCCTGCATGTATCGGGCCAACGCCAACTTCATGCAGCTCTTCGCTGTCGATAGCAAAGAAAGGATAGTTGGCAATAGTTTGCGATTTATCATCACGATTATTGGCATATCGAACAGGTTTTAACCAGGGGTGGTCGATATAATTTATGCCGAAATTTTCATGAATTTCGCGTTCAAATTTTTCAAAGCACAGCAATTCTTTACTGAACGATTCCAATTCATGTGTTTTATGAACCAAACAGGTCGACACCAATATCTCGTGTGTAGTATCGTCGGCAATACAGCAAATAAGTTTTACGTTATTGCCCGCTTTATATCCGAAATAATTGACACAATGTCTCGCCGGATGAGCTGAAATCAACTCGAAGTTCATGTCGAAAAAAGTTTCATAGTTACTTTCCGGAATATCTGAAAGTAAAATGGTCTGATTGTTTTTTATGCTGATGTAGTTCATAAATGTTTGAGATTTTAGAATCAAGAATCAAGAGCCAGGACAAGTTGTATAATGATAATACTGTCGTGCTTTTATTTTCAAGTTTAGTCTGAATTTATTGTGAGATTGAAAGGGTGAAATATACGAGTGCTATATCTGATATCTTAACTCTTGACTCTTGGCTCTGAATATCAATGTGGTAAAAGAGCAATGCTGGTTTTTATTAAATCTACAAAAATAATTGGTGGATTTAACCCTAGATAGGCAGCTCCACCCAATAAGATGAATTGTGATGTAGATCTCCATGGGCTGATGACCGGCACTGTACTTTCGTCGAAGTTCACCGCCGGTATAAACAATATCTTGAATATACTTTTGGCAAATGCCCAGATAATAAGCGTAAGTAGCAACAATACAACGATTAGTAGTAACAATTGATTGGCCTCGAACATCGAACGGAAGATAAGAAATTCACTCACAAACATTCCGGATGGTGGCATAGCCGTTACGCTTATAAAAGCGAAAAGGACGACCATTGCCCCTGTAGTATTATATTTAAAATAATTCCCGATGTGATATACATTCTTATTTTTGAATACTTTATATAATTGATTGTATTGAAAAAATAAGCTTGATTTAACGAATGCGTGCAATACTATGTGCAGAACGGCGGCATAATATCCTATTCCGCCTGCAGCCATCCCCAACATTACCAGCCCCATGTGTTCTACACTGGAGTAAGCCATCATTCGTTTTATATTTTTTACTTTTATCATGTAAACAGCAGCAATAAACAACGACAAGAAGGCGGCTATGCCCACCACCAGACTTGCCCAATGCAATAAGGGAGTATTGGCCACTATCACGTAGATGCGGAAAATACCTACAAAACCCATGCACATAACAATACTCGATAATAATGCTGCGGCAGGTCCCGGAGCTTTATCCTTAGCATCCACTCCGGCGGTAAACATAGGGAATAGCCCAAGTTTAGCAGTAAATCCGGTAAAGATAAATAAAAAGGCCAATCGCAACCATGATGAATTTAGCAATGAGCTGTGTAGCAGTAGGTTCTTGTACGATAAATCGTCGGAATGCGCATTGACAAATGAAAGGCTTAAAAATAAGATGCCAATAAAAACAAAAGTGATACTTATGGCACAAATAAATACATATTTCCATGTGCCTTCTAATGCCAGCTTATTGCGGTGATGGTATATCAGAGCAGATGCACTCAGAGTTGTTATTTCTGTAAAAATCCAAACCACAGCTATATGATTTGCCAGATAAGCAGCACTTACTGCCGTTATTAATAACGTTATGGCACCAAAATAAGTTGCCCTTGAACGCGGTGTCATTTCTTCGCTCTCTTCGATGTAAATATAACTGTGGAAAACGGCCGGAATGGAGATGATGGTGGCAGTTAGCAACATGATAAGCCCCAACGAATCGAAGGTGAAGTAGTTGGCTGTTGTTTCGGTGTAATGCAAACACGCGTACATCGTGAACGCACATTGCACCAAAAGAAACAAACAAATGAGCGTGTAATTAAGAGCTTTTCCCCGATTGAAAAACAAACCTGTTCCAATTAACACGGAGGCTATCAAATATATTGTTATCATAAATGGTTATTTGTAGATAAGTTGAAGGACCACAATCGGCACTTTAATTATTAATTATCAATTGTGAATTATCGTCAATAGTCTTTTAGATTGGTTAGTTGGTTGACATCAATGTCCTTAAATACATCTCCGATTTTATTTAAGAATACCCCTAAAATCAACACACTTGCAAAAATATCGAGCATGATACCAAGATTCACCAACATGGGCATTTCGTTACCAACCGCCAGCGATAGTACAAAAACTCCATTTTCGATAACCAGATAACCCATAACGTGAGTAATGATTTTTCGTCGCGAAGCAATGAAATACAATCCGGTAAACAAGGTTGAAAGTGCCACCACAAAAAACATTTTGTCTAGTTTCCCTTCTTCCATTGTGTTTGAAAGGATAATGGTGGTAATTACAATCGCCGTAGTTATAATTAATGATACAAAGTTGGGCAGGTAGGGCTCAGCTTCACGGGTTATATTGTTTCGCTTTAGTATATATTTTAGGAATAAAGGTACAGCCAATGATTTGAAAATGACCGTTTCCAGTAGAATTAATATGAGGTTGAGCGTGTTGATGTTTTTTAATTCAAAAAACGCTACGAAAAAAAGCAGTATCCCCTGCATAGCAAGCACATTTACATAGGTCGTCATGCGATTGGCAATAGACAGGTAAAATAGCGAAATCAGAAAGACGATAAGCAGTACGTGTAACATAACATTTAATTTAAAATTTGATGTATTCTAACGTCCCCTTTAGGGGTCATTAGATAAATTTGCCGGAAACAAGTAATGCTCCGAAAAATATTAGCAAGGATACCGACGAAAGCACAACAATAAACTGAGCATTGTGATTCATTCTGAATCGCGACATAAACGATTCTATCATCCCGATTACGAAAGCCAGAAAAGCCTGCATGCCGAAAAACATGGGGATAGCATATTGATAAGCAATAGTACCGCTAAAAAGATTGAAAATGATAGCTCCATAAATTGCAAATTTCAAATAGCCGGCTGTCAATATCAATCCAAGGTCGAATCCGCTGTTATCCAAAATCATGACTTCATGTATCATCGTAAGCTCAAGGTGAGTTTTCGGATCGTCAAGTGGCATGCGACTATTCTCGATCATGGCAATCATTAAAAAAACAAATGCCGCCATTACTGCCAATGCATAGCTAATGGATGACCCAAGGTGCAAAGCAGAGAATATCTCCTGAAACGAAGTGAAGCCGGTCAGCAGGGCCAGTGAGCCCATAAGAATAAAGAACGCAGGTTCGGCAAACATAGAGTAAAGCGCCTCACGACTGGCACCCATTCCTTCGAAACTGTTACCAGTATCCATGGCACCAATAATACTGAAGAATTTGCCAATTCCAAGTATGTAAGCAAAGAAAATAAAATCGCCGTTGAAACTAATGATGCCCTTCGATTGTCCGAAAGGAACAACCAACATGGCTACAAAAACCGATGCAAAGTAAATGGTAGGTGCCAACCGAAATACAAAACTAGTGGTTTCGCTATAAACTGCTCCTTTTTTGAAAAGCCGAATAACATCTTTTATGGGCTGAAATACTCCCGGACCTTTACGACCTGCAGCCATACTTTTCGTCCGAATGATAATCCCGGTAAAAAAGGTAGCGGCCAAGATGATTAACAATAAGCTTAGCATAATTATTATTATTTATTTTAGTGCATAAATGTTGTGTTGAAGACGATATCGACTGCAGTAAGTAGAAGGATGGCAATAATAAATACAATGCCATAAGCTACATAGGTTTGCAAACGTCCATTCTGAATAAAAAGAAATCGACTCAGGAAATATTTCAGTTTGCTCAGAGGATAATCTATCAACCACTTTTCAGTCTTATCGTAAATATGTGTTTCCAGATGTGCATCAATTGGAAAAACGCCGTGTACATCTTTTTCTTTTTTGTTTATTAGAAAAATCATAGCAAATAACTTGCTGTAAGTTCTTGAATAAGAGCTTCCGGTATATTGAATTTTTGTTGTTGGAGCTGTATATCCGCATCCCCAGGTCGATGAGATTGTTATTGCTCTTTTTTGAAGTACAAGTTTTCTTATTCCTAATAAAAGTAGTATCGTCAACATGAAATAAAGGCTACCCATACTTATCGATGTCAATATCTCAATGCCATTTCCCTGAAATGAATTGAATGGAAGTTGGTGTAATCCGGTAAATAACTGAACGGGTTTTATCAGTAAATCTAAAAATAGGCTGGGAAATAGTCCTATCGTGACGATAACCGCGACGATAAAATAAAGGGGCAATAGTTGAAATCGCGAAACTTCTGTTACTTCATGATGAAACTCATGTCTGGGATTTCCTAAAAAAACTACGCTAAAAGCTTTCGTAAAGCAAATGATTGCCAGTCCACCAATGGCTACCAACCCTGTTATGGTAGACACAATTCCCAATAACGAAACTGCCGAAGCATTGTGAAGCAAACTAAACAATCCCGAGTAGAGTATAAATTCTGAAATAAACCCATTGAAGGGTGGTAAACCCGAAATGGACAACGTGGCAATCAGAAATAAAAAGGCGGTCTGTGGCATTTTTTTTATCAATCCACCCATTTTCTCAATGTCCATGCTGTGAGTAGTCTGATACACATTGCCTGCCGTGAAAAATAACAGTGATTTGAATAGCGAGTGATTCAACGCATGCAACAATGCTCCTGCAAATCCCAATGAGCAGAGTACCGCATTGTTCGTTCCTAAACCGATGCAGCCTAATCCAATGCCAATGCCAATAATACCGATATTTTCGACACTGCTGTATGCCAGTATTTTCTTTAGATTATGTTGTAAAATAGCCAGCATAACACCGTAAATACCTGAAATTAATGAAATTACAAGAATGAATATTCCAATTGAAGTATAATCTACATTGATGAGCAAAAGCATACGAAGAATGCCAAAGATGCCAATTTTTATTAATACCCCCGACATAATGCCCGATATGTGCGACGGAGCAGCCGGGTGAGCATAAGGTAACCAGGTGTGAAAGGGAACAAAACCCGCTTTGATGGCAAATCCAATAAAGAATATCAGGTACAATTGCATGGAAAGCATACCCGGATGCGATAAAGAATAAGCGTGAATAGCGCCGAAGTCGTAACTACCCGTTTGACCTGCTACCCAAATAAACCCTATGATTAGGAAGGTAATGGAAACGTGCGATTGAATAAGATAGTTGATAGCAGCTTTTATGGTGGCTACTTTTTCGTGCTCGAAAAGTATGCTCAGGAATGCCGAAAGTGCCATTATTTCCCATACAACAATAAACACAAAACTGTTTTGAATGGCGCAAAGACTAACCAGAGCGGTATAGAGAAGCACAAAAAGTATAGCTGCTAATGTCAGATTTTTAGGTTGATTTTTATAGGCGCTCATGTAGAATAAACCATAAAAACCACCAGTGAGGAACCCAAAATTGATAATGAGCATAAACCAGGCCGAGAGCGCATCTACCTGTAATCTAACAGGCCCGCTGATAAAACTTCCGGGCAGGGAGGAATCAAACGGTTTGCCCAATAATGCCTCTATGGCAACAAAACTCGTCAGGATGGCAATCAAACTTACAGCCGTATAAACAGCAATGGCTTTTCCACCCATTTTCAGGAATGGAATAAGGCATATTGCTATGACGGGAATAAGTATGAAACCCCAGACTAAATTCATATTATTATGTTGAAAGCTGTCAAAATAAATATGGTCAGGATAAATACAATACCGTATAAAACATAGGATTGTATGCGTCCGTTTTGAATGAATTTAAAATAATTGGCAGCGTAAATAAGCTGATTAGTGATTACATGGATAAATCGGAACTCAAAAAAATCGTGATAGTGCGATGCATGTTTTCTTTTTTCAGGGAAAATCTCGCCAGCTTTTAGTTCAGTGTATTGTTTTCGTTCTATAACAATAAAATTGAACATTTTACTCAATGTTTTTGAGAATGATTTGCCGGTGTATTGAATTTTGCTTGTTGGCGCAGCGTAAGCACAGCCCCAGGTTGGCTGTATCACTTTCGACCGTGTGCTTAAAAGCTTGTAGCGTATTCCCCAGAAAACAACCACAATGCAAATAAAGAGTATAGAGTAATTACTAATATTTTGCATGATAGACAGGTAGTTTGTGAATCCAGCCGGTTGAGGGATAATAATTCCTTTTGTCAGGCTCATAATCACATTTCCAATCACTTGCAAATAGAAAGCGGGGAAAATAGCCACGCTTATCATTAAGGCAATAATTACATATTGAGGAACAAGCATTTGCAAAGAAACCTCGTGTGGCTCCACCGGCAATTGTTTTCGTGCATTCCCTAAAAATACGGTTCCAAACGACTTGGTAAAAGTAAGTATTGAAAGTCCGCCAATAACGCTCAAACCGGCTAAACTAACCGAAAATAATATCATTTCATTGGTGTTATGAATTTTTACGCCTTCAATCAATCCGGAATAAATAAGAAATTCTGAAATAAATCCGTTGAACGGCGGTAGTCCGCAGATACCAATGGCAGCAATCAAAAAGACAAGTCCGGTACGTGGCATTTTTTTTATCAATCCACCCAATCTTTCCATATCGGAAGTCTGCGTTTGCTGTGCAACAGAGCCGGATGAGAAGAACAAAAGCGATTTAAATAATGAATGGTTTAATACATGCATTAGCGCTCCACCAAATCCAAGATAATATAAAACGGGAGTGTTATTTCCCAGTCCGATAAGTCCGATACCGATGCCAATACCAATCGTTCCAATGTTTTCGATGGTACAGTAGGCCAGCATTTTCTTCAGATTACGGTGTACTGCTGCATTTAAAATTCCAAACAGACCGGTAGCCACCGATACGGTGAGGATAATTTCGCCCAACAATAAATAATCGCTCCTGAGATATGATGCTACCCTGAAAATTCCATAAATACCCAGCTTTACAAGTACCCCAGACATGATACCGGCAATGTGCGACGGTGCCGCAGGATCACCCTGAAGTAATCCGCTGTGCAAAGGGATAAATCCGGCTTTTAGTCCAAATCCGATAAAGAGAACCAGAAATAGTCCCACATTGCTGTTTGACCCAAAATAGGCAGTAAATGCATCGAAGCTAAAAGAGCCTGTTTGAAAATAAAGCCAGATAAAGCCAATGGTCAAAAATACGATGCTGATGTGCATTTGTACCAGATAACTGATACCGGCTTTTATAATTTTAGGGTTGTTGTTATCGAACATTACCAATAGTACCGATGATAATGACATAACTTCCCAAATAATCAAAAATACTAAACCATGTTGTATCATACATACCCACAACATGGATAGTTGGAACAAAACGAACAGTATCCAGTGAAGATTGAGTTTCTTTGGCGAGCTGTCGGTTGTTCTTAAATAGCCCGATCCAAAAAAAACTCCGGTAAGGCAAGTGAAATTAATGATAAGAAGAAACCATGCAGATAGCTCATCCACACGCACCAATACGTCTCCAAAAAGGTTTCCTCCGTAAAATACAAAATTTACAACATGCCCGGTCAGTGCCGAAATGGCTAACCATCCAGTAACCATCGCATTGGCAACCACAGCCAGTGCTGCTGCGTGAGCTTTCATTTTAGCCGGTGCAAAATAAATTGCGACCATTGCCAATAATGCTATTATCCAACTCGAATTAATCAACTCTATCATTCAAAATATTCTTTCTTGAACTGCGAAATTACAAAAAAATAAGGATTATTGTTCGAATAACTGTAGTTTTCTGGGTGTTATGTTTTAATTTACAGATATATGGCTTTATATAACTGTTATTTTTTTTATTTGAACTTGTTTTGTTGAATTTTAAATCAATCAAAACAATGCATATTAACGCTGTAATTGTCGAGATGAAGTAATTTCTTTACTTTTTTGAATAACTTTTTCTGCGCTCATACGTTAGATATTCAAAAAAATGTACTTTTGCACTTCGAAAAATAATGATATTATTTAATAAAACCAGTAACTGTTTTTCTTGTAACTAAAATATGTGGAAACTAAATCAATTTAATTATAGTCGTCGCTTATCTGATAAAATTCAGATAGGCGATCTTTTGTTGGGTGGTGATGAGCCGGTTCGCGTACAGTCGATGGCTAACACCGATACCAATGATATTGAGAATTCTGTGGCACAATGTTTACGCATTGTTGAGGCTGGTGGCGAATTGGTGCGCTTTACCACTCAGGGTATTCGCGAAGCCGAGAGCATCGGGAAGATTCATGCAGCATTGCGCCAACAAGGTTGCAATGTGCCTTTGGTAGCCGATATTCATTTTAATGCTAACGCAGCTGATGTGGCGGCTCAGCATGTTGAAAAAGTGCGTATTAATCCGGGTAACTATGTAGGGACGGTAAAAATCGGAGATTTATCGGATTATACCGATGAGGAATTTGAACTCGAATACCAAAAGATCCGGGCTCGTTTCATTCCTTTTCTGGATATTTGCAAAAAGAACAATACCACCATTCGTATTGGTGTTAATCATGGTTCGCTTAGTGAACGAATGATGAATCGCTACGGCGATACTTCGCGCGGTATGGTGGAGTCGTGCATGGAGTTTTTGCTTATTTGTAAGGAGCAGAATTTCGATCGTGTGGTGATTTCCATGAAAACGTCGAACACGGTGATGATGGTGCAAACCGTACGCCTGTTGGTAGAAGAGATGGAACAAGCCGATTTGCATTTTCCATTGCATTTGGGTGTAACCGAAGCCGGCGATGGGGAAGATGGTCGTATTAAATCGGCTGTTGGTATTGGTGGTTTGCTGGCCGACGGCATTGGTAATACCATTCGTGTTTCGTTAAGCGAAGAGCCCGAAGCCGAAATACCTGTCGGACGGTTGTTGGTATCGTATATTTCATCGCGGGGCAATCATGCACCTATCGAAGCAGTGGAAAATACGGAGCGTTCACGCTTTGAATACAGCAGACGCAAAACCCATAAAGTTGGGAATATTGGTGGCGAAAATGTACCTGTGGTAGTGGCTTCGTCGGATGGCGATTATGCTGTTGTACCTGATTATATTTTATGTGTTGATAATGTGTTTGCGGCGGATGGAGAAATGTATCAGGTGTATACTGCAAGTAAAATCAATGCGTTAAAAGAAGACGATTCGGCAATAAAATTTTTGAAATTGAGTTATTCTAACTTAACACCTGAGTTGCTTCAGTTGCTAAAAGAGAGTAAAGATGTGGTGGTTGTGTTGCAAACCGATCATCAAAATGGAGTAGGAGAGCAGCGTGCTTTCTTCCACACCTTGTTGAATGCCGGTTGTACTGTGCCTGTGATATTGCACAGAACGTACGAAGAAGACGAACTTCAACAGTTGCAAATAAAGGCGGCAGCCGATTTGGGTGTGTTGTTTATCGATGGTTTTGGCGATGGTATTTTCCTCGAAAATGAAGGAAATATTCCGGTAGAAGCCATCAATTCAGTAGCCTTTGGTATTCTTCAGGCATCGCGTGTGCGGGTTACCAAAACTGAGTTTATCTCTTGTCCTGGCTGCGGACGAACCATGTTTAAACTACAAACGGTCATTGCACGTGTAAAAGCTCGTACATCGCACCTGAAAGGGCTAAAAATAGGTATCATGGGTTGCATAGTAAACGGACCCGGCGAAATGGCTGATGCCGATTACGGTTACGTTGGTGCCGGGCGTGGAAAAGTAAGCTTGTATAAGAAAAAAGAATGCCTCGAACGTAACATTCCCGAGGATGAAGCTGTAGAAAAATTGATAGATCTTATCAAAGTGAATGGAGATTGGCACGAATAGTGTTATGCTTTTGACATATATTTTTAGATATAAATTAAATTACAAAAAAATCAAGTATGAAAAAAATGTTTTTTGCACTCGCTTTAGTAGTGAGCTCTTTTGGTATTGCGAATGCGCAAGTAGATGGTAAATCACTTGGACTCAGATTGGGTTACCCAACAGAGTTGTCGTTCCAAACTGGATTAACTAATGCTACTCGTTTGGAATTAGGATTGGGTCTTCGCGACTACAGTTATGGTACCAGTTTCTCTTTGTCGGGTGTGCATCAATGGGTTTGGGATTTGTCTTCATTAGCCGATGGTTTTAACTGGTATGCCGGCGTAGGTGGTCAGTTGGGAGTTTATTCAAATAATAATAAATCTTATTTTCCACTAGCACTGTTGGGTCAGATAGGTATCGAGTACAACTTTAAAATTCCATTGACTTTGTCGTTGGATTACAGACCTGCATTTCAGCTTACAGGAGTTTATGCCGGTGAGAATGCTTTTGTAGGTGATGGTATTTGCTTAGGTGTTCGTTACCGTTTGTAATAGAACTTTTATATTTAAAAAGAGAAATCCCTGTTTTTGAGATTTCTCTTTTTTATTATATTTGAAAATGAATAAATAGTATAGTAACTATATATAAACACTTAATTATTTTTTAGGTATGAAAAAAATGTTTCTTGCGCTCGCTTTAGTGGTGAGCTCGTTAGGCGCTTTGAGTGCACAGGCAGATAGTAAAACAATTGGTCTTAGAATGGGTGGCGGATTTGGCTATGGTGCCGAAGTATCCTACCAACAACCAATTGGTATTGCGAACAGAGTGGAAGTAGATCTTGGACTTAATCGCTCCGGTTTTGGTTTAAGTGGAATTTACCAATGGGTTTGGGATTTCTCCGAATTGGCCGATGGGTTTAATTGGTATGCCGGTGTTGGTGGAGGTATTGGTTCTTATAATTTTGATTATTTGACAGATAAAAATAAAGCCAATGTTACCACACTTGGCGTTTTGGGACAAATAGGATTGGAGTATCAATTTGAAATTCCACTAACTATATCAGTCGATTATCGTCCTGGTGTTTATTTTGCAAGCGGCTTAAATAGTTCTTTCGATGGTATTTGTCTATCGGCAAGATACAGATTCTAAAAAACATTTTCAATATACAAAAAGAGGAATTTCCGTTATGGAAATTCCTCTTTTTGATATATCGTTTTAAAGTCGCATGTTTTCCAGATCTTTTTTAGATCCACAAAATAGATTATAGTCTACATAACCCTTAATTCCTGCCACCTTATATTTCTCAGCTATCTGCCAAAAAGTCCAATCACAGTCCGGCTTGCCTCTATAATCCACTATCCACAGCTTGCATTTTTGGGGCAGAAAATCCTTCAGATAGAGCAAGTAGTATTTGTAGGCGCAATAAATGATCGGGTAATGTTTCGTTTTGGCGTACACTACCGAAACAAAATCTAATAATTCCTTATTGATCGTTTTTTTGTCGGGCATTGTTTTGGCAAATTCAGCATCGAGTACCAAGGGTAAGTCGCCGCGCTGCAATTTGGCAATGGATAAAAAGTTTTTTGCCTGATCTTTTCCCGATGTCTTGTACGTAAAAAAGTGGTATGACCCTACCGGAATATCCAGTTTTCGGATTGTTTTATAATACTCCGTGTACTTAGGATCCTGAATAGTACTTCCTTCGGAGGCTTTCACAAAAATAAATCCCGGCTCGTGTTCTTTTAGTCTTTCCCAGTCAAAGACCTCTTGATAATGCGAAATGTCAATCCCCCACACTTTACTGTTCTCGGACTCAGTATTATTGGGGTCGTTGTGTGTGGTTTTCTGAACTTTACACGATAGGAAAAAGAATGCTAGTAAAAAGAATACTATACAGCGTTTAAAATGCATGATTTCGATTGGATAATTCATAAATAGCTTATGCGCGACAGCGCAACTTACTCCGGTGAAGAAGTTTGTGACGCTTTATCGGAAATTTTTTTATGGAAGCATGGCGAAAATTTTCACCTGTTCAGGCTTTAAGCACGAGTGTACGATGCTAACAAATAGTCTGCAAAGATAAGGCTTTTTGGTGGTATGTAAATATTTTGCTTCCCTAAATCGCGCTTGAAATTTCAATTATATATTGTCAGTGTGAATAAAAAATGGATGTGATTGTTTATTTTTTCATATTATAGCTTGTTTATTTTAAATGTTTTATATAAATTTGGACCGTGGTTGATTTCTGTCGAAACGCCTTTGTAATGGAGGTAAATGTTTTTGCATCACACAGAAATGCCATTGCATCGGTCAGAAATCCGATAGTGTCGCACAGAAATGGCATTGTATCATATAGATGTGCGAATGCATCACTCAGAAATGCGATTGTGTCAGGCACGAGGCATTTCTACAGCATTCTGCTTTAGTTGAAATTTCTTAATTATTAGATACTAATCATTTAAATTTAAATTTTTACGAAATGGAATCACAAAATCAAGCCACCGAAGTGAAAATCACTTCAAAAAGTAGTTACAAGAATTTGGACGAACTAATTGCCGACATGAAATTGGCATTTGCAAATGCATTGTTGCCTGAAATCTTTAATCCTATGCTAGCTGTAGGCTATACTGTGGAAAGAATCAATGGCATGAAGGCAAAACTGGACACGCTCGAAATGTTGGCACAAGTCAAAACAAAAGAGTATGCCGACCAGTCGGAAGAGCAGGATAAGTTTGACAAAAAGAAAGCGGAAATAAGCACCGTTTTTGTTAGCCATATCAGTTTGGCACGAATTCTTTTCATAGATGATGTTCATGCGCGCGTTTCTTTGAGTCTTGATGGTAGTACACCGCGTTTGTTTTCCAGTTGGAAGCAAACCATGACTAATTTCTACGGTCAGCTTACATCACAACCCGAATTACTAGCTAAAGCTTCTACAGTGGGAATTACTACTACTGCTGTAAATGATCAGAAAAATGCGATCAATGAACTTGAAGCCATTAAAGAAAGTCTGAAAAAGGAAACTGGCGAAGCGCAAGCTGCAACCGATGACCGCGACCGCGCTTTCGACGAAGTGTATCCACTTTATGTAGAGTATATTAAATATGCCAAAATAGTTCTGCCCGATAATCAAATGCTGGAAGCCCTTGGGGTAAGAGTGAGAGCGAAGTAAGAAGAATATTCTCCCATTTCGAAAACTGAAATGGGAGAATAAACCATAAATTAAATAGTATGAAAATTTTTATAATAGAATCACCAAATCCGAATGATTTATTAGAATCAAGAAATGAAAGAGCCAGTTTGGAAAATATGTGTAGCATGTTTAATCATCAAACTGCCTCATTTTTTACATATTCTAAACTTGACTTTGAGAACATAATAAAGTATATTTCGAAAGTTGAATTAGTAGAAGGAGAAAAGTTGTGTTTACATTTTAGTTGTCATGGTAACTCGGAAGGAGTAGCTATTGGTCCTGATTTTGTTAAATGGAAGCAGTTTGCTAAAGCATTGTTACCTGTGTTTAATAATAGTGCAATAGGAAAAGAGACATTCATTATTCTTTCTGCATGTGGTGCTAATGAACAAAAAATAACAAAAGAGATTAATGATCTTACTCAACTTCAAAGAGAAGCTTTACATTTCCCAAATTATTTCTTCGTTTATAATCAAGATGAAGTATCTTGGTCTGATGCATTATTATGCTGGTCTATATTATATCACCAACTAAGTAAATTAGATGTTATTGATAGAACCTCAGTTCAGAATATATTAAAAAATATAGATAAATTTGGGAGCTTAAAGTATTTTAGATGGGATGAAGGTGAAATGAAATATTTGAAATTTACTCCTAATTCAAGAAGCTAATATATGGGGGTTTTGATAAAAATATCTTTTAAGCCAATACAATCAGAATTGGATTACATAAAAGAATGGTTGGCAGTGGAAGATATGTTATCGGAAACGGGTTTTTATTGTAATTGGGCTAGCATTGTAACCTCTTTTAGAAGAGGACAGATGGCAACAATTTCAGTAAATGGAAAAATAATTGGATTTGTTATTTGGCACTTCCCTTCAAGCCATTCAGCTCGAATTGATATTACAGAAATTCAATCTTCTTATAGGAAATTTGGATATGGAAAGCTCTTAATAAATCATTTGTTTGACCATTTCCGAAGTAAACTGATTTATGTTGTCGATCTGTGTTGTGCTCCTGCTAGTTCACAAAGTTATTGGAGAGGTCTTAAATTCAAAGCGTCTCCCTCATTTGAAGGCAGTGATAGTATAAACAAAGAGTTGTATAGAATTATAGTTGAATGCTCAAAATCTCAGAATGTAATTAGTAAGGCTCCCGAGATAATTGAACTGTGGGATGGTGAACCATATGAAACTATAAATTCTATTCCCAATTGGACTTGGCGGGTTAAGTATAATAAGGGAACCAAAGAACTTAAAACTCCTATTATAATTCCAGGTCATCCTAATTGGAGGATAAGATGGAGAAAAGGAGAACTTGTGATTTTTGATGGTAAAGTATGGCGCTTTAAGAAGAAAGAGATTTATTTTGGAGGGTACATTGTCATTTGTGGTGTATTATAAAAAAAGCGACTATTTTTGTCGCTTTCTTAGAATTATTGTTTTATTTTAGTCGTTAATCAATAATCGCTTTACGGTACAGCATGTTATTAAGCCCAGCTATAGGACCATTAAACATATTTAGATCTACAAAACCACGAATGCCATCGAGTTTGAATCGATCGGTGGTTTGCCAGAATGCCCAGTCACAAGTTGGCTTTGATTGATAGTTTACAATCCATAGTTTACATTTTGCATTTATACGTTCTTCTAAATAGAGTTTGTAGAATCTGTGATTGCAATAAACTATAGGATAATGTCCCAGTTTTTCGTAGATGGTGTTGATGAAATCTGTCAGCTCATTCGTTACCTCGTTTTTTGAAGGCATTTGTTTCGTGAATTCAGCATCCAACACCGGTAGCAGATCGCTGTCTTTGTGTTGTGCTACCGATAAAAAGTTGTTTGCCTGATCTTTTCCACAACTTTTGTAAGAAAAGAAATGATAAGAACCTACCAAAATTTTTCGTTTTCGGGCTTCCGAATAGTTTTCCAAATATCTGGTGTCTTTTAAATCAATGCCTTCCGAAGCTTTTATAAACATGAAGTTGGGTTTTTGTTCCCCCAATTTCTCCCAATTAATATCGCTCTGGTAATGCGAAAGATCAATGCCCCAGACATTTTCCATGGCTTTTACGTCATTGAGCGTTATCGTAGGTTGTTGTATGTGGTGAACTTTGCGGGTTACCTTATGTCTGTTGTGCGAGGTCTTGTGATGCTTTTTTGCAAAAGCAGAAAATGGCGAGAGAATGATAATACAAAGTATGAAAATATGACGTTTTTGCATGGCGATTAAACAGAAATGGGCGTGATTGATGCAAATATAATAAGTGCTAACTGATGTATATGGAGTGCAAGGTATTGATACTGTCTGGAATATCAAAGATAATTCAGCTTTTATTTGTATTCTTTCAATTTATTTTCTTTTGTTCAGTTAATCCATTTTGACAAAAAAATGACGGAATAGCTCAAAGGCTACTCCGTCAGAATGAATTATTGAGCGTAATAATTAGATTGCTTCCAGTGCTTTAGCAATTGCTTTCTCAATGCCGGCAGCATTTTTACCACCTGCCGAAGCAAAGAATGGTTGTCCGCCACCGCCACCTTGAATTTCTTTGGCTGCATCGCGGGCAATGTTTACGGCGTTTAATCCTCCGGCCACTAAATCGTCGCTAAGCAGAACGGTCAACGACGGTTTACCATCTGCAACACATCCGGCTACGAAGAATAATTTCTCTGCTTGCACATTGCGGATTTGGAAGGCCAGTGTTTTTACCTGATCGGCATTCAGCGTGCCCTGATAACTGATAACAGTAACACCATTTTGCGTTTTTGCACCGGCTAGCAGCTGGTCGCGCAGACTCATTATTTTTTCGTGTACAAAAGTTTCCACCTGTTTCTTTAACTCCGCACTTTCGTCGCTTAACCGACGGATAGCGGTCAATACATCGGGTGTATTGTTCAAAAGCTCTTTTGCTTCCGTCAAACTGTCCTGTTGCTCGTTGATCAGTTTCTCAACGCCTTTAGCCGAAATGGCTTCAATACGACGAATACCTGCTGCGATAGAAGTTTCGGTAATGATACGTACCATTCCTATTTCACCGGTAGCTTGCACGTGTGTACCACCACAAAGTTCGGTAGACGTGCCAAATTGAATCACACGTACCGACTCACCATATTTCTCGCCAAACAAAGCCATAGCTCCCAGCGCTTGAGCTTGCGCAATAGGTGTGTCGCGCATTTCGTTCAACGGTGCATTGGCACGGATTTTTGCGTTGGCTATTGTTTCCACCGCACGAATCTCTTCTTTGGTCAGCTTTTGATAGTGCGAGAAGTCGAAACGCAAACTGTCCGGACTAACATACGAGCCTTTTTGCTCCACATGTGTTCCCAGCACTTCGCGCAATGCTTCGTGAAGCAAGTGAGTAGCCGAGTGATTGGCCGAGATAGCCTGACGGTTTTCAATATTTATAGTAGCTGTAAATGTTGCGGTAACATCATTTGGAAGTTGTTTGGCAATATGAACGGCTAAGTTGTTTTCTTTTTTTGTATCAAGAATTTCCAGTGTCTCGTCTTCTGATACGAGCACACCGCTATCGCCTACTTGTCCACCCATTTCGGCATAGAAAGGCGTGTTGGATAGTACGAGTTGGTAGTATTCCTGATTTTTTTGTTTTACCTTGCGGTAGCGCAGAATTTCGGTGTCGAACGAAGTAAAATCGTAACCCACAAACGTGCTATCACCTTCGCGAACGGTTACCCAGTCGCCGGTTTCGGTGGCTGCTGCATTACGTGCGCGTTCTTTTTGTTTCAACATTTCGGCATTGAACTCATCGATGTTTACAGTGAAATTATTTTCACGCAAAATCAATTCAGTCAAGTCCAATGGGAATCCAAAAGTGTCGTAAAGCGTAAAGGCTACTTTTCCGGTCACTTCTGTTTTTCCGTCTTTTTTTGTTTCGTCCATCACTTTGTCGAGCAGTTTAATCCCTGTTTCCAAGGTGCGTAAGAACGATTCTTCTTCTTCTTTGATGACTTTCCCAATCAACGATTTCTGAGAAATCAATTCAGGATAAGCTTTGCCCATGTTTTTGCACAGTACATCGATCAGTTTGTACATGAAAGCAGAACGTTGGCCAAGGAATGTATAACCGTAACGCACTGCACGACGTAAAATACGACGAATTACATAACCTGCTTTGGCGTTGGATGGCAATTGTCCGTCGGTGATAGAAAATGCGATGGTACGAATATGGTCGGCAATAACGCGCATGGCGATATCGGTTTTTTCATCTTTGCCGTATTCAGCTCCACACACTTTACCTATTTCGGCAATGATAGGAGTAAATACATCGGTGTCGTAATTCGACTGTACTCCTTGCAGAGCCATACACAAGCGTTCAAAGCCCATTCCGGTGTCAATAACCTTAGCGGGTAGTCCTTCTAGCGAACCGTCGGCTTTGCGGTTGTATTGCATAAATACATTGTTCCATATTTCAATCACTTGTGGGTGACTGCCGTTTACCAATGTAAGCCCGTCAATTTTTGCGCGATCTTCATTGTCGCGAATATCGATATGAATTTCCGAGCAAGGGCCACAGGGACCTGTATCGCCCATTTCCCAGAAATTGTCTTTTTTATTTCCGTTGATGATTCTGCTTTTGGGTAGGAATTGTTCCCAGATAGCAGCTGCTTCGTCGTCGCGTTCCAGACCTTCGGGGGCATACCCTTCGAAAACGGTTACGTAAAGGCGGTCGGTATCCAGTTTCAATACATCCACCAGGTATTCCCATGCCCATTCGATGGCTTCTTTTTTGAAATAATCGCCAAACGACCAGTTACCAAGCATTTCGAACATGGTGTGGTGATAGGTGTCGTGTCCAACTTCTTCCAAATCGTTGTGCTTTCCGCTTACACGTAAACATTTTTGCGAATCGGCCACACGCGAATATTTGATGGGGTCATTGCCAAGAATGATGTTTTTGAACTGGTTCATTCCGGCATTGGTAAACATCAAAGTCGGATCATCTTTGATAACCATAGGTGCTGAAGGAACAATTTTGTGTTGTTTACCTTCAAAAAAATCGAGGAAAGATTGACGAATTTCTTGTGAAGTCATTTTATAATTTGCTATGACCCCCTGCCCCCTGAAGGGGGTACAAAGAGTCCCCTTTAGGGGATTTAGGGGTTCTAGGTTAATAATACCCAATAAAGACTGCAAAAGTAGCTCAAATTTATTATTTTTGCAGCAATTGTGGATATAAAAAATGTGATGACGCGTTGATTTTTTATCAGAAGAGGTTGATTGACTTATATTTTCATTAAAATTTTAGACTTATGATACCTTTTCGTAAGTAATAAACTGTGTTTTTTTTATGGCTAAGAAAAAATTTCATTTCAATTCCGAGACATTAAGTTACGAGCAGATTGAACATACCATCACTCATTGGCTAAAGCAATTTCTAATCCATGCGCTTTCGGGAATGTCACTGGGTGCCGTTTTCTTTTTTATCTTCGTTACATTTGTTGATTCGCCCGAGGAGAAGCAACTGGGACAAGAAAAAAGCCACATGCAAGCTCAATATAAAGTATTACAGCGACAGTTTGGCGAAATGCAAGAAGTGGTGAGCGATCTTCAGGAAAGAGATGATAATCTTTATCGGGTAGTTTTTCAGGCTGATCCGATTCCATTTTCAGTACGTAGAGCTGCGGCTACTAATAACGATTACTATGAGCAATTGTTGGATATGACTAATTCCGAAGTGGTGGTTTCGACCACAAAAAAATTGAACGAACTAAAAAAAGAACTTTATATTCAGTCAAAATCGTACGATGAATTGGTGTTGTTGGCAAAGAACAAGGAGAATATGTTACAAAACCTACCTGCCATTCAACCGGTATTGAACAAGAATTTAAAACAAATGGCTTCGGGTTACGGATGGCGTATTGACCCGGTTTATCACACACGTAGATTTCATGCGGGGATGGATTTTGCTGCGCCTGTTGGTGCTAATATTTATGCTACCGGAAACGGACAGGTGATAAGTGCCGGATGGCAGCAAGGTTATGGCAATTGCGTTCAGATAAATCATGGGTATGGTTATGTAACTTTGTACGGACACATGAGTGCATTTAAGATACGTGCCGGACAAAAAGTAAAACGTGGCGATGTGATTGGATTAGTAGGAAGCACTGGAAAATCGACCGGTCCTCACTTGCATTACGAAGTCCATTTTAAAGGTGAGATTATGAATCCTCAGAATTATTACTTCCTCGATTTGTCACCTGCTGATTACGACCGTATGGTTCAAATGAGCAACAACTCCGGACAGATGTTTGATTAGACCCCTAACCCCTAAAGGGGAACATGATTAGTATATAAAGTATTTATATGAATATAAAAAAAAATACCGGAGACGAAAGTAATTCGGTTCCCCTTCAGGGGGTAGGGGTTTCCGGACCCATTGGCATTTTTGATTCAGGCTACGGTGGCTTGACTATTTTAGAGAAAATTCGCACTGAATTGCCGGAATACGATTATATCTATTTGGGCGATAATGCCCGAACACCATATGGAACCCGTTCGTTTGATGTGGTGTATAAATACACGCTGGAATGTGTAACGAAGTTATTTGAAATGGGTTGTCAGTTGGTGGTGTTGGCCTGCAATACTGCTTCGGCCAAAGCATTGCGCAGCATTCAACAGCGTGATTTGCAATTATTAGATCCCAGCCGTCGCGTACTTGGCGTTATTCGCCCAACAGTGGAAGCAGTGGGAGCAATAACGAAGACGAAACACATTGGGTTGTTGGCTACTTCGGGAACGGTTCAGTCTAACTCTTATCCACTCGAAATAGCAAAATTACACGATGATATTGTGGTAACTTCGGAGGCTTGTCCCATGTGGGTACCGCTTATCGAAAATAATGAGCATAATTCCGTAGGTGCCGATTATTTCGTGCGCAAAAATGTAGAACATTTGTTTGCTGCCGATCCGCAAATTGATACGGTAATGCTTGGATGTACGCATTATCCCTTGTTGGCAGATAAAATAAAATCATTGTTGCCTGAAGGTGTAGCGGTGGTGTCTCAGGGTGATATTGTGGCAAGCAGTTTGGTAGATTATCTCCAACGCCACCCCGAAATGGCAGCGAAGTGCACTAAAAATGCTTCTATTCGCTATCTTACTACCGAGTCGGTCGAAAAATTCTCGTCCTCTGCCTCCGTTTTTCTGAATGAGCAGATCGTAGCCGAGCATATTGATCTGGAATAATATAATCATCAGTTTATGAAACGAATTAGCTTTATCATTATCCTTACTTGCATTTGCCTTACTGCCAAGTCGCAATATAACAAAGGAGTTGTTCTGGAAACTATTTTGAAGACCGATACCACCTCTATTGGACAAAAAATAGTTTATCCCACTTTTGCGAATGACGAAGTGTCCATTGTAAAAGTTACTTTGCCACCAGGTAAATCAACAGGTTGGCACAAGCATTTCTTTCCGGTTTTTGCCTATGTGCTGAAAGGAACATTGACGGTGGAAGTGGAGAATAAGAAAACCTTGCAGTTTCCGGTAAATTCTTCCTTTTCGGAAGTCATCAATACGCTTCATAATGGAGTAAACAACGGAAACGAAGACGTTGTATTGATTGCTTTCTTCATGGGCGAAAAAGATAAACCTCTCTCCGTGCATTAATTTCTTTGGTAAGGAGAACTTACACCAATGTTCGTGTATCCAAAAAAATCTTAAGCGGATCTTTGTACGAATCAGAAATCCGAATGTAAATTTAGCCAAAGAAGTTCGAGTTCATTCCCCTATAGTTCTTCTTTTGGATAATGAAACCGAGTGAGTGTACAACAACTAAGCGAAGTAACATATCCGAAACCCGGCAAGTGTATTACAAAGCTGCTTGGTTAAGTCCGAAGTTCGGATGAGGTGTTACAAACCTGCTTGGTTAAATCCGAAGTTCGGCAAGCTTCTTGCAAATCTGCAAGGTTAAATCCGAACTTCGGACGGAGTGTTACAAAGTTGCTTGGTTAAATCCGAAGCTCGGCAAGCTTGTTACAAATCTGCATGGTTAAATCCGAACTTCGGATGACTTCCCGCAGTTTTGTAATGGTCATTTCTATCCAGTAGTTTCTATAAAACGATAAAGCCACTACCTGTATCATCCTGAAATTTGTTTACAGTTATTGTTTGTAACCCCTCCGCTACGCTCGTCCCCTTAAAAAGGGGACATACGAGAAGTCCTGGATCATTTACATTTAATCAGACTTTGCGGTTAGACAAAACACATATTTTTTGATAAAAATAGAATATAAAATCTTCCTTCAACTCTCAAATCCCCGAACACAGTGTTCTTCCCTTTTTAAGGGAAGTACCCCGCAGGGGGGAAGGGTTTATTAATTGGTTAAACAAAATATCGAACTGCTCAAATGACCCCTTTCAGGGGGACGATCCGCCAGCTGGCGGAGGAGGGGTTTTGAACTTTTAGTTTGAAGGATTTTTTTTGTAAAAAGAATACTGTTTTATGCTATACTCCTTCAACCGACAAACCGCTTCAAGCGGTTTGTCGGAGTTGCGAAGCTTAAATAAAAAATCCCTTCCCGAATAATTTGGAAAGGGATTTTTATATAATTAGATTGGTAGTTAAATCTCCCATGCCAAAGCACTTGCACCAAGAACGGCTGCGTCGGCTTCTTTCAATTCAGAGAACAATACTTTCACTTTACCTCTCCAGATAGGAAGTAAATTCTTTTCCATATGCTCTTTGATAGGGTCAAGAATTAAATCTCCGGATTTTGTTAATCCACCAAATAGAACAATCGCTTCAGGGGCACTGAATGCTACGAAGTCGGCCAAACATTCTCCGAGAATTTTTCCTGTGAAGTTAAAGATCTCTTTTGCTACTTCGTCACCTTCAATGGCTGCATCAAACACATCTTTTGAAGTGATGCTATCGATAGGGATATTGCGCAATAAACTGTCTTTGGTACTCGACTCAAGAATTTCGCGGGCGGAACGTGCTACTCCTGTTGCCGAAGCGTAAGTTTCGAGGCAACCTGTTTTGCCACAACCGCACAAGCGTCCGTTGTTGCGAATAGCTGTTACGTGACCAAGTTCACCTGCAAATCCATCATGACCGTATACCACTTTTCCGTCTATAACTATACCACTTCCTACACCTGTTCCCAAGGTAATCATGATAAAGTTTTTCATTCCGCGGGCAGCTCCGTAGGTCATTTCACCAACGGCTGCTGCATTAGCATCGTTAGTCAAAGCAGATGGAATACCAAATTTGTCAGCCATTAGGTTGGCAAAAGGAATAATACCTTTCCATGGAAGGTTAGGAGCAAATTCAATATTCCCTGTATAATAATTTCCGTTTGGTGCACCTACGCCAATTCCTTTGATTTTATCAATTCCACCGGCAGCTTCAATAAGTTTTGAAAGTTCGGTGTAAATGTCATTGATGTATAAATTTACATCCGTATGTGCACCTGTTTTGATAGCACTTTTAGAAATTACAGTTCCACGTGCGTCAACAATACCAAATACGGTATTTGTTCCGCCCATATCCATGCCTATTACATATGGTTTGTCCATTGTCTTATGTTTTTTTATTATTATTCTACAGGAATGTCTTTGTTCACGTTTTTGCAACCTACTAATGCATACCACAACATGTATACTAAACAAGCAAACATTACCCAGTAACTATTCAAGTAACCGAAGTGGTCAGAAACCCATCCCTGGATAAGTGGAACGATACCTCCACCGCAAACCATTACCATGAAAATACCTGCTGCTGCAGCTGTATATTTTCCAAGACCTTCAACAGCTAGATTGAAAATACCACCCCACATGATGGACGTACATAAACCGCAAAGAACAAGGAAGGCAATGCTAATAGGTACTTGAGTGCCAAAATAGGGTAAAGTAACTGTAGTGCTGATTGGACTAAGAATAGCAGCCAAAACGAATATTAAACCTAGTGAGGCAACTGTAATAATCATAGTTTTACTTGATACTTTTGCTCCGATAGAAGCTCCGATCAAACGACCAACTAACATCAACAACCAATAAACACCTACAATACTACCGGCTGTAGTCGCTTCAATTCCTAATCCTGCGTTTGATGCAGTTTGAGAAGCTGTCATAAATAAATTAGCTGTACTTGGGATTCCGATTTCGATACCAACATAAATGAAAATGGCGATAGCACCAAAAATAAAGTGACGGAAAGAAAGTGGGCTGTGTGAATGTTTTACTTTTCTCTCAGCAGATGTTTCAAGGTGTGGCTCAGGAATGTTTACGAATGACAATACAACGAATGCCAATGCAAAAATACCTAGCGCAAGGAAAAGAGCAGGGTTTGCTTTTTCAATGGTACGACCAGCTGCAGCTCCCATCAACCAACCAACTAACATTGGAGTGATAGTTGCTCCGATAGAGTTGATAGAACCTCCGAATTGTAACAGTCTGTTACCGGAGTTACCACCGCCACCAAGGGTGTTCAACATTGGGTTTACAACTGTATTCAACATACACATTGAGAAACCTGAAATGAATGTACCAACCAAATAAACCGAGAAAAGACCTACCTGGCCTGAAAGGAATTGAACTCCTACACCAACAAAACCAACTCCAATAGCCGATAATGCCGTTTTTTTATAACCAAATTTCTTAAGCATGATACCTGCAGGAATTCCCATAAAGGCGTATGCTAAGAAGTTTCCTAAGAACCCTAACTGCGACTCGAAGTTAGTAGCTCCAAATTGTTTTGCTACAATAACTCCCATTGGACTTGGAAGACCTGTAACGAAGGCAATCATAAAAAATAATGCAAACATCATTGCAATTGGCAATGCGTAATTTTTCTTTTCAGTGCTCATAATACGTTTAATTGATAGATTAGAATTTTATATATTTGTTTTTGTGTTATTCGACCGACAAAGTTAATCAATTTTATTGCTCAAAAATGGAGAATATACACTAATCACTTGATGTAAATGCTGTTTTACAACATGTTTTCTGTCGGTTTTAAGATAATGTCAATATGACAATAAGAAATCTACAAATTCTTAAACAAAAATTCACTCATGCGGGTATACAAATGACGTCGGGTTTGTTCGCCAAGAATGCTGTGATTCTTGTCGGTGTAAATCTGCATCTCAAACTGTTTGTCGGCTTCTACTAATTTATCAATATAAAGCATGGTGTTTTGCACATGCACATTGTCGTCGGCACTACCGTGAACAATGAGCAACTTGCCTTGTAATTTGTCAGCACGCAACAAGGCTGATGATTTGTCGTATCCTTTAAAGTTTTCTTGTGGACGACGCATAAAACGTTCGGCATAGGCTGAATCGTAAAGTCGGAAATCAGTAACAGGTGCAACTGCGATACCTGCTTTGAACACGTTCTCTCCGGTGGTCATGCAAAACAGAGCCATGGTTCCACCATAACTCCAACCCCAGATACCGATACGATTTTTATCAACATAGCTTTGATTGCCCATGTATTTGGCTGTTTCTACCTGATCTTTAGTTTCCAAAATATTTAATTGTTGGTATGTACATTTGCGAAATTCAGTACCACGTGCACCGGTTCCACGTCCGTCAACGCAAACTACTACATAATCCTGAGTTGCTAAATAATATTCCCAGTCAATTTTCCATTTGTCCAACGCTTCTTGCGAATCGGGACCGCTGTACTGAACCAATAATACCGGGTATTTTTTATTGCTATCGAAGTTAGCAGGTTTCACCATCCAACCGTTTAGTTTCACGTTTTCGGAAGTTGTAAAGCTGAAAAATTCTTTTGCAGGGAGGTTGGCTGCCTTAAATTTAGCAACAATATCGGCATTGTTTTCAATCACGCGAACCGATGAACCAATGGTGTTTCTGAGTGTGTATACGTTTGGTATTTGTACGCTCGAAGCATTATCCACAAATGAAGTAAAGGTACTGTTGAAATTAGCTGTGTGAGTGCCTTTTCCATCTGTCAGACGGGTTTTCTTGCCGTTATCATCCACAGAATAAACATCGCGTTGTGTGGGCGAAACTTCTGCCGATTGATAATAAAGCACCTTTTTGACTTCGTCATAGCCATATACATTGGTCAGATCCCAAGCTCCTTTGGTTAGTTGTTTTGCAACGGTACCGTTGATACCGTATTTATAGGCATGACGGTAACCATCCTGCTCGCTTACACCAATAAAGTATTTATTATCGGCTGTGAAATGGATGTAGTCAATGTTTTCGTAGTCGACATAATATTTGTCTTCCTGTTTCAAAATCAGTTTTGATAGAGTTGATTTAGGATTAGCAAAAAACATGTCCAATCGGTTCTGGTTGCGGTTCAGTTTAAAGATGGCCAACTGATCAACGGTGCTGGTCCATTTGATACGGGGAATATAAAACTCCTGGTCCGAATCGGCTAGTTTCATTGTTTTTACCGACTTGTAATAATCGTCGTACACACAAACGCTTACCACAGAGTTGTTCTGTCCGGCTTTCGGATATTTGAATTTTACGGTCGAAGGATACAGCGTTAGATCGGTTTTGTCGGCCGATTTATCAATATACATTGGAAATGAATATTCGGGTACTTTCGATTCGTCGAAGCGCACGAAAGCAAGCATTTTACTGTCGGGACTCCATTCGAAGTAGCGGGTATCCGCAAATTCTTCTTCGTAAACCCAGTCGGGTGTCCCATTTATAATGCTACCAATTTTACCATCTTTGGTGATGGTCGATTCGGAATTGAAATCCAGTTTTTTGAGGTACAGGTTGTTTTCGCGTGCAAAAGCTATGTAACGGCTATCCGGTGAGAATAGAGGTACTTCTTGCGCACCGTTTTCCGACAGTTGAGTTATCTCATTTCGCTTAAGGTCATACACATAGTAATCGGCGGTAAATGTTCTGCGGTAACGCATTTTTACGTTAGTGTACAGCAGTAATTTGGACTCGTTAGGACTAAATTCATATCCGTCAATTTTCTTGATGGGTGAATTCTTGAGTTTTGTGATACTGAAAATCGTATCCACCGTTGCACCCGTTTTATAGTTGTATTTTACTACTGCCCTATTGTTTACCATGAGTGTGTAATGTTCCCCATCGGTCATAGAGTTAGGCATTGCCAGGTTTTTTACTTTGAATTTGCCGTCGGTTATGTCGTACATCAAACCCGCAAACGAGAATTGAAGACTAAGTGATAAAAAAAGAATTAAACTTATCCGTTTCATAATGATATATATTTTGCTTTTTGAATGAGATATTCCGTTATCTTTGTGTGTGATTCTGAATTGTTCTGAACTTACAAAACAGTTTCTAACTGCTGTAATTTATAGCCTTACAAAAATAAGGCTTTTATCCTTTAAAGTACCAAATTTTTATAATGTTTTATTCAATTAATTGATTTGGTTGAGCATAGTCGTTATCTGTGCTTTATAACAAACGAATAGAATGAGCATTAATTTTAAAACAAAACAAACATAAAGGTAAAATTAAGACGAACAGATTTTATGGGTTTGTTTTATGAAATATTAAATGATTATCCGTTCTCTTACCTAAAACAAATCTATAGTCTAATAACAAGAGATATATCGGTGCGCTGCACCTCAAGATTCAATAATAATTACGTTTCTACAAATATATCGGGACGCTGTCCCTTTGAGTTTTTTCAAATAAGGTGCAGAGCACCAAAATCTTTGTAGAATAAAGTAGAAAAGAAACAAAAGAGGTGCAGAGCACCGACATATACTTTTTCTTAAATCATGAGTAGGCAACAAAACGGATATTTATAAAACATTAATATATCAACATACTAACTACTTAACCCTATGGGTATACTCAAAAAAATATTTTGTTCTCCCGAATTGAATGATACGATTGGGATTTGTTTAGGTGGAGGAGGAGCATTGGGCTTTGCACATATCGGTGTATTGCAATCGCTGGAGGATCATGGTATTTTTCCTCAATGTATTTCGGGGTCAAGCATGGGGGCTATTATTGGTACATTGTACGCTATCGGTTTTTCGCCGGCAGAAATGTTGCAACTCATTAAGGATGACAAACTCTATAAAGTTACCAAGTTGATGTCTTTTAGTCCAACACTTTTTAAATCGGGAGTGTCTAATCATAATACGCTTAGGAATTTGATTAAAGAACTTGCTCCGCACAATAGCTTTGAGCAGTTGGAAAAGAAATTGTATGTCTGCGTTTCTAATCTGAACTCGGCAGAATATGAAATCAAGCATTCGGGCAACGAGTTGGATAAATGGGTGGGTGCTTCGGCTAGTATCCCGGGAGTTTTCGAAGCTGTAAAAGATGAAGGCGTTTATTATGTAGATGGTGGATTGCTAAATAATATGCCCGCTCAATGCTTGGTTAGAAATTGTAATACAATTATTGGAGTGGATGTAATTCCTTTAGTTGCACCTTCAGTGCTGAATAAACCTACAGATACGCTGGCTTATTCGTTGCGGGCGGTTCAGCATCAAAACTCTATGGAGGGTCGTGGTTTATGTCACTTTCTTATCGAATCAAAAGCCATTCAGAATTTTCACGAATTTAGTTATGATGCTTATCAGGCCATTTACCATCATGGATACAGTGCCGCTACAAAATACTTTGTTGAAAATCCCGAAATGTTGAAATTGGGGAATGCCGGTGCAGCCAAAAGATTGCTGGTGTGATAAAAATCGGAATGTTCCATACGCTCCTTCCTATCATCCTTCCGTTCAATGATCTATAACAAAAGGTTGTTTTGCGGATAATCGTTAAATTTATATTTAGCTTTTCTCCGTCTAATCTGTGTGTTCTAAACGACATTGAATTTTAATCATATACGCAACAAGCGGCATGCAGCCGCTGATTGCTTAGGTGAAGACAACTTTACGATATGAAATATCTATTCTTCAGTTTCTTTCTTATTGCCTGCCAAAAACCAAGACGAAACATAAGCTGTAAAAGTGCCAAAAAGTCCCACACCAGCTGTCATCAATACTGCTGCAATCATTCTGCCTTCGGTGGTTACCGGAAATTTATCGCCATAGCCAACAGTAGTTATGGTTACATATGCCCACCAAATAGCATCTTCGGCCGTTTTAATATTGCTGTTTGGATCTGTTTCTACTTGCAGAATGCCAATTGAACAGAAAATGAGAAGAATTGCAATGCTAAAGTTTTTTCAGATCGTACTGAAATCGGTTGAGATTACACTTTTGTCCTTCCAGATCGTACTGAAATCGGTTGAGATTACACTTTTGTCCTTCCAGATCGTACTGAAATCGGTTGAGATTGCACTTTTGTTCTTTCAGATTGCACTGAAATCGGCTGAGATTACACTTTTGTTCTCTCAGATCGTACTGAAATCGGTTGAGATTACACTTTTGTTCTTTCAGATCGTACTGAAATCGGTTGAGATTACACTTTTGTTCTTTCAGATCGTACTAAACTCGGTTGAGATTGCACTTTTGTTCTCTCAGATCGTACTAAACTCCGTTGAGATTGCACTTTTGTTCTTTCAGATCGTACTAAACTCGGCTGAGATTGCACTTTTGTTGGGTCTATTCAATATACTGCACTCGCCAGATAGCATTCTGTAGATGACAGATGCCATTGTGAACTCTATATTAGACGCTATTCTACAAAAAAAAACTGCATTGAGATGGTTCTCAATGCAGTTTAAATCAGCGTTTGCGTCTACTTAGCCGAAAGCTCAAGTGCTTTTACCGGTTCGTCGGTAGTAATATAGTCGACCTTGAGGTCAATCAGTTTTTGGATGATGGCAGGATCATTTACTGTCCATACATTCACACTGATTCCGGCAGCTTTGGCTTCTTCTATAAACTCAGGCTTTTGAAGCAACAGAGAGTAATGATAATCCAAACCACTCATACCAAGTTCTTTCAGTTCTTTTGGCGACACTACAAAATCTTTGTAAGCCAGATAGGCAATCGGAGTTTTAGGCGAAAGTTTTACTAGCTCTTTGCACACGTTCATGCTGAAAGAGATATATTCCACCTGTTGTTGCATTTTCAACTCGTTTATCAAATTGACAACTTCAAGCGCTGTTCGCTTTTCAAGTTCAGCGTCTTTTTTATACTTAATCTCGATAATGAGTTTTGTGCCGGTATTTTTCCGTGCTTGTTCAAGATAGGCAGCCAAAGTTGGTACTACTTCTCCATTCTCCAGTTTCAGGTCTTTCAATTCGCTGTATGTTGATGTATTGATGTCGTGTCCCTGAATGGAGTCATCGTGACAAACCACCACCACTTTGTCGGCAGTGATGTGAACATCGAGTTCCGAGCCGTACACGCCAATGTTCTGAGCATTCGTAAGTGAAGAAACGGAGTTTTTGGCAGAACCAGCTTGTTTCCAGTAACCACGGTGTGCAATAACCTCCGTTTTAGCAAAAAGCGATGTGCTAAATGCCAGTAATGCAACTGCAACTAATATTTTATTTTTCATATTTTTTGTCTGATCTATTTATAAGAAAGTAATAATGCTTATTTGAAAGAAAACCCATTCTATATTCAATTATTAATGTCTGTAATTTAGTTGATAGTAAATTATTGATAGAAAAATAGCTTTTACTTTTCACAACAAAATTAGATCTTCGATGTTGCAAAGTAGCTACAACACAATGAATGTTGTGTTTTGTTTCTGTTTAATAAAAAAAAACAAAAGTGCTATGGAATGTATCACAGTTTCTTTTCGGGTTGAATGATTATTCTATTTGCAGATGAGCCTATTTGAACAGGAGAATACTCCTGAAAACAAAATATCCCGTATCTGATTTTACTCAGATATGGGATATTTAAATTAAAAAAATAAATTATATTGTGAACGTTATTCTACAGGAATTAATGCTTCGTACTCCGCAACCGTTGCTCCACGTAAGCAGGCTTCAATAATTTCACGTCCTTTTTCATGCAAATCAGGGGTCAGGTATTGAGCTAATTCTTCTTTGAAGAAGTTGTAAAGTTTTTCAGCACCTTCGTCATATCCTTTTTTCTCTACTTCCGGTTGTTTGTAAACCTGTAGGAAACGTGAAGGGATTTTCGCTCCTTCGATGGTTAGGAAGTTCAATTCATAACCCAAAAGTGGACAACGAGCCGGTTGATATTGATCTTTACGTAAGCGGGCGTTACCTCTTCGGGTTAAGTATTCACGCATCATAAGTTGCGGTTTGAAACCTACTTTCCAAACGCCAATATATTGGTTAGGTACCAATGTAAAGCGAGTTTCCGGTGTCGAAATGATTTGCTCCAGCAACATGTTGGCATGATGTACCATTTTTCCGGTAGCAAATGGCCAATATGATCCCACACCTTCAGAACCCATTCCGGTTCCGCCAATAATACTTGGGTTTGCATGTCCGCGTGGAGATACTAAACGCCATAACCAGCCAAGTGCCGGTGGTAACAGGTGGAACATTCCAATAATACCGTAGTTCGGATCTTCCATCGAACTTGGAGGAGTACGTACACCAAAGCTTCGTACATCAACCGATACAGCGTGCCCAATAACATTTGGCACAATATTACGAGGAAGAACAACACGTGGATTAGGACAGGTTTTACCCGGTACATCTTCTATGTGATCCCAAATCAATACTGTTGAATCGGGGTGCGATTTTATATTTAAAAATAAAAGTGGGGTTGGTGGTTTAAGTGTGATTTTTTCGAGGGTTGGATCATCTCCATATTCTTTTACACCATCAACACGTATAAACCACGAATTTTCAGCATCCATTACTCTTAGTTTTCCATTCCCCATTTGGAACGATGGATGACACATAGCCATATCATCGGTTACCGGGTTGAAAGACGAAAATAATGGTAGGTTAATTAAACGGCGTTCGTCAGTTATTGTATTTGTTCCAATCAATACCTGACCGTTTGGCTCGCGAATGATGTGTTGAAGCATTTCACTTTTTCCACCACCACTGGCACCTTCGTGCATAAATGTTGTTATATTGTCGTATGGACTTACTGCCTGAACTGTAGAACAGTGTGCCGTAATCCAGCCTTCTTTTTCTCCTTTTGTAAGCAATGCTCCGTATAATCCTTTTTTTGCACTTGGGCCCGGATATAAGTTGTATGCAAAGATTTCGTGACGATCTTCAATTCTGTTATGCACAACAATTTGTTTCCCATCAAAATGTGTGTGACGGAATGTTGGTGCTACATAGATTATTGAGTCAATATTAAAGTTCGCTGGTATCTCGGTAGTTGGTACCATTACCTGCAACATAGCTAGTGCCATAGCAAAAAAGGCTGCGTTGACAGGTGCAATGGCTATACCGCCTACACCAATGTTCTCACGTCCCGCAAAATATAGAAAAACAGCAAGGTCCTGACCTTTCAACCATTCGAAAGTTTCGTCTTTCAAACTATCAAACTTATAGCCGAATTTGCCTTCAAATAATTCTTTGTCAGTAGGGAAATCATCTGCAATAGCCATTGTGTCAGGATCTCTTCGGCGCATGTAAGATTCAGTGAAGTTGGCAGCGATACCATTACTTACTCTATGAACAATTGCTTCAGTAACCACTCCATGTCCCGGTATATCATACGATACCTCGAAAGTGTTGTTGTCTTTTCCACCTACTGCTGCAATGGCAAGTTGATCTACTGTGTCGAAAACAGTATAACTTTTACAAGAACTCAAAAGATTTAAAAGCTCTTCTGGCAAAGTTATTCCCGCTTTTTCTAATTGCGAAATTAATTGACTCATACTTTTGTGTGTTAACTATTATACTAATACAATCTGTTGTAATCTATTATCGGTTTACTACTCCTTCAAATCTGTGCTTATTGTGCAGATATAAGGCGTATTAAGTAAATACACTCAAATAGACTGCAAATATACTAACTATTGCTTAATAAATGAAGTGTTGCTTAATAATATAACAATAATTATTTTGTGGAGTGTTGAGAAACGCATACTAGTTTGCTGTTTCCGTCAAAAATATTTTCCATTAAAAAATTTCTTCGACCATTAAAGTAAAGACTGTCACCGGCTTGTACTACATAGCTTATGTTGTCTATCTCAAATTGAATTTCTCCCGAGAGGAGGTAGCAAAAGATTTGGCCTTTATGTTGTTTAAATAAACCGAGACTATTGGAGTTTTTATTGAAGTGTACCAGAAACGTATTCATTTGTTTAGATACATCTTGCTGTGTAAGTATATGTACCTCAGCTCCCGATTCATTTCTATCTATAATGTAACTCTCCTCTTTTCTGAATATTGGATTGTTCGATAGTGATTCGTTTTCTCCAATCAGTTCACCTACAGTTGTATGTAGATTCTCAGCAATTATTTTTAGAGTGACAATAGATGGAGAAGATTTTGCTTTTTCTATTTGTGATAGTGCACTAGGTGATATGCCAACTCTTTTAGCCAAGTCGTTTAGCTGAAGACCCAGTAATTCTCTGTTGCGCTTTATTCTTTCACCAATTCGCTTCATGTTTACTTTATTTTTGGCAAAGATAAAGAAATTTTCGTCAAAAATTAAGTACAGCTTAATTAATTAACCGACATCAATGTCGTTTTTATGTAGTACTTTTTAATCTGCTTTTGGCAACGTCACGGTGAAAGTTGTTCCGAGGTTTATTTTGCTGTTGAAAGTAATAGTGCCGTTAGAAAGTTCGATGATATTCTTAGCAATTGCTAATCCTAGTCCCATACCGGTAGTTTTAGTGGTGAAGTTGGGCACAAATAATTTATCGTGTGCATCACCGGCTATACCCATACCATTGTCGGTAACTTCAATCTGAATACTCGTGTCAGTCTGTATCAGGCGTGTTTGAATATTTCCGTCACGCTCTGATGGAATAGCTTGTATCGCATTTTTTAGTAAATTGTTGAATACCTGCACTAATTGTTCCGGGTCGGCATACACAAATACACCTTGCTCACTTCCTTGATATTCGATGTTTACGTGCTCATAATTATTTGCAAACAGTTGTACCACCGAACTAATTTTAGCCGCAATGTCAACGCGTTCGAAATTGGCTTCGGGCATACGTGCAAAGTTGGAGAAAGTTCCGGCTATTCTCGATAAATTATCGATTTGTTCGATAAGCATAACGGTTGATTTAGCAAAATAATCGTCAAATCGCTCGTCGTTCATTTTCTTGGTTCGTTGCAACTGCTGTATAGTGAGTTTCATAGGCGTAAGCGGATTGTTTATTTCGTGCGCTACCTGTCGGGCCATCGATTTCCATGCCGTTTCCCGTTCCGATTGAGCGAGCAGTTTCGCGCTCTGTTCCAATTCGTCAACAGTTCGGTTATATTGTACTACCAGCTGTCCGATTTCGTCGTTCAGTCCGTAATCAATTTTTTCATTTCTTCGCCCGAGCCGCATTTCTTTCAACTTATTTTCGAGCATGTTTAGTGGTGCCGATAGTTGTTTTCCGATGAATAAACTCAGTAATACAGCCAGCACAATGATGATAAGGTAGATATGAACGATCACTGCCAAGAAACCTTCAATTTCGTCTCTGATTTCATTCTGACTGAAGAACTGAGGAATGGCAATGTAGCCGATTTGCAGATAATCGCCGTTATAAAAATCGGTGTACCCAGTCAGGTAATTAAGTTTGCCAATGTGTTCATATTGGTTCATGTTGGCATTAAATGTAAAAAATGGAGTAGGTGATATCCTGTTGCTAATTAGATTTTTATTGAAAATAATAGGTTGCGAACTGCCTACCAACACTCCCCGGTTATTATACACATGAATATCGGTATGATATATATACGACAAATCTTGCAATTCGAAATTCAGATTTTGAGTATTGAGAATGTTCAAATCCTGATTCCAATAATAGATGTCTTGCAAAGCCTTTTGAATATAACTCTTCTTACTCTCCAGGTTGGCAATTTGCTCTTCTTTGTACTTTTTCTGAATGAAATTTACGGATACATAAAATATGAGTATAAAGCTTAGAACCAGCAATGTGATAAACGTATATTGAAACTTTGCAGTTAGCCCTAGCCTAAAGTTCTTTTTCCGGACAATAAGTAAAAATAGCCATGTAAACAAGCAGCAAAGAGCAAAATAGCTTAAGAATGTGTAGGCAAAATAAAGCAAATAGGCCTCGGGATCGTGTAACTGCTGCTCGGTAATTATAATGAAAGAATCTTTGTTCGGTGCGTAAATGTAATGAATTCTATTTTTGTAGACAGTTGAAAAAAACTCATTTCCCATTGAAGGAATCCAATTGGTACTGGCAGGAAACTCAATTTTTCCGGAGGAGTATACCAACTTTTGATGCTCGTATTTTGCAATGGCAAGGTTCAATTGTGTTTGTATATCCGGCGATGATGCAATCAGTAAATTTGGGAAACTATAGCTTTTAAAATTGCTTCGGGGATAGAACTCCATGAAGAAAACCGTGGTGTCTGAGTTCGCAACCCGAACATTGAACTCACCGATATACGACATGTTGTTTTCGTTGGCAGGTACGCTGTAAAAATGAGTTTGTTTTATTCTTGTGCCTGAACCGTTAATGAATTTGGAATATTCGTTGTATAGTTCCGAGTGCTTTTTTGTAGCATTCAATCTCATTTCATATTTATTCCAAAATCCACGTAAATAGGTTTTGTTCAAATAATCATTTGCTGTTGTCAGCGAATCGGTATTTTTCAATAAACGCCCCACTTTAGTGTCGCTTTTAATCTTGACGTCTAATTCTTCGAGTAAAATTTCCGCCATCTTATCATTTTCATTATTGCCATTGATGGAGATATTTTGAGCCAAAATTCTATACTTGCCCGTTTTTTTACTCTGATCAATAATAATTGAATTCCACACCAGAAAACCTGTAAAAACGAATGTCCAACATGCAATTAGCACATATATGTTTTTGTATCTGGGGAAAAATAGCGGTATGTAGAAAACAGTCCAAAGCGCAACGAATGGAATACCTATTCTTGTTAAATCGCTTGGCCAAAAGATGATACACATGATACATGTTATTGCCAAAAGCACGATGTCAATGGATATAGCTGTTTTGAACTGACTGGATTTATGCAAACTATGTGCTTTAAAAAATAGGAATGCAAAGCCAATGCCCCAAAGCAGAATGAGAAAATGTATCCACAGTGAGATGAATGAAAAATCGTTGATGCGTAATATGCTTAGCTGAATGCTGGAGTGATTGATAAGTCCACAAAGCAAATCATAGATAAATATGAAGTATAAAACCAATATGACTTGTAAAATGACACGACTGATGGTAGATTTATAAATGTCGGTTTTTACGCGAAAATGAAACAGATAGATACTTGAAAAAATATACCCGGTAGCTATTGTTAAGTGACTAATGGAAGCCAGCATAGGGTTTGAAGCGTATTGCAAGGGTGTAAATACTTTACTCCAGAAGAGTAAAGCCGGGAAGTTGAAATACAAACACAAGCCCACAAATACACCAACAATGAATAGCAGTACCAGAAAATAAGTTGCACTTATCGCTTTTTTATTGATAAGATATGGAAAGCGACAGTACAGCACGAAAAGTAAAAGGAAAGAAAAAAGATAGGCAATTAACCCTGCCAATGACCATGTTTCATTATAAATAGCTGATTTGGGCTGTTCGAAAGAGAACAAATAGTTGCCATGAGTGCAGAATACGGCAAACTTATCGGTACTTTTCCCTTTTACAATTTGTACCTGTTTGTCGAGGTCGAATCCACGCGAAAAATTATTTGTTAACTCATTATTTTCGTATGGATAATTATTTTTGATATTGATAAGTGCCAGAATAGTAGTTGATTCGTACGAGAGTATTCTGCTTACGCAATGGGCATTGGGCAGCGGCATGTAGTGCCAATCGGTAGAGTCGGGGAGGGTTATTCGGCTAATGTCTAAATTGTTGTCGGACCAAAATGCCAGTTCTCCTTTCTCGAATACATAGTAACTTATGTCGTTTTTGGCAAATGGATAGTGAATCAGTGAGTCGATAGAAGAATGGATAATAATGCTTTTCAATTCATCCATTGTGGTTGCAGCTTGCGTCTCTTTAGTGGTTAGCTGTTTCTGAAAAGCAGTAATGTCAACTGCATTCTTTGGTGACGAGTTGTAAAAATAATCGCACACTAAACCGGCAACAACGCTTAGGAGCAATGCGAATATAAGAATGCGATTTGTTTTTTTATTCATGTTTTATTTTTCAGCTAATTATCATTCGTGGTGGTAGGGTTCTCCTTTTAAAATGGTCATGGCGCGGTAAAGTTGCTCTATAAATATCAACCGAATCATTTGGTGCGAGAAAGTCATTGCCGACAACGATACTTTCCCATTGGCTCTGTTGTAAACCCGTTCCGAAAATCCATACGGTCCACCTACAACAAAAACCATGCGCTTATGAGATGCCAGCATTTTTTTTGAAATGTATTCCGAAAAGCCCATCGATGTAAATTGCTTGCCTTTGTCGTCCAGTAGTACCACTTCGTCGCTTGTGTCAAGCTGCTTAAGTATCAAATCGGCCTCTTTTTCTTGTTGTTCGGCTATCGATAAGTTCTTCGTATTTTTCAGTTCAGGTATAACCACCATTTCGAATGGAATGTAAAACTTTAATCGGTTTTGGTATTCATCTTGTAATGTCAGAAGATTTGCATTTGTCGTTTTGCCTACGGTTAATAACGTAATTTTCATTTGTTTAATCGTTTTGAGCTTTTTGGCTTACTATTTGTAGATAGTAAAAAGCAGTTGAAAAATTTGGCTGCAATATATTAATTAATGTACATTTGCATTGTTTTTTCGTAAACCTTTACAAATATGGCGTTTTTTAACGAGAAATCAAATGAAATGCAATCTGTTTTTTGAAAAAATACAAGAAAATGAAAACAATTAGATTATTTTTGCTCAGTTTCTGTCTTATTTGTGCTGTTCCATTGGTTCATGCACAATCTTCGGAAGTACCTTCGGGTATCATCTCTGCGCTTGATGGCGGAAATGCAAGTCAGCTATCGGCCTATCTGAACGATAACGTAGAACTTGTGATTGGTAATCAGAACGATGTGTTTAGCAAACCGCAAGCTACCGGTATTATCGCCGATTTTTTTCGGAAAAACAAGGTGAGTGGCTTTCAATTGCTCCACAAAGGTAATAAAGACGCTGCAAGTTTTGCCATTGGAACGCTAAAAACTAATACAGGAAGCTTTAGGGTGTATGTATTAACCCGAAAAAATGAAATTCAACAATTAAGAATAGAACCTTCCAATGAGTAACGATTTCGAACAACTTATTTCTCTTTGGTTTGCCGAAGATATTGGCGACGGCGACCATACAACTCTTTCATGCATACCTGCTTCGGCAATTGGTAAATCACAATTAATTGTCAAAGAAAATGGCATTTTGGCAGGTGTAGAAGTGGCTCGCGAAATTTTCCGTGCCTTTGATCCTGAACTGAAATTGACCGTTTTTATCACTGATGGTGCTGAAGTAAAAGTGGGCGATGTGGCTTTTGTTGTTGAGGGTAAGGTTCAATCATTACTTCAAACTGAGCGTTTAATGCTCAATATTATGCAGCGGATGAGCGGTGTGGCAACCAGCACCCGCGAATATGTAAAAGCACTTGAAGGAACAAAAACACGTGTACTCGATACCCGCAAAACAACTCCTGGTTTACGCTTGCTGGAAAAAGAGGCTGTGAAAATTGGTGGTGGAGTTAATCACCGTATTGGCTTGTACGATATGATTTTATTGAAAGATAATCATATTGATTTTGCCGGTGGAATTGATAAAGCGATTCTTCGCGCGCAGAATTATCTGAAAGAAAAAGGGAAAAATCTGAAAATAGAAATTGAAGTGCGTAACTTCGATGAACTTGCTCAGGTAATGGCTGTTGGTGGTGTTAACCGCATTATGCTCGACAACTTTACACCGGAAAATACCCGCAAAGCAGTGGATATAATTGCAGGAAAATACGAAACAGAATCATCGGGTGGTATCACTTTTGATACTCTGAGAGAATATGCCGAATGTGGCGTTGATTATATTTCAGTTGGTGCTTTGACCCACTCTGTAAAGAGTCTGGATATGAGTTTTAAAGCAGTTTAGATAAGAATAAAGGATAAATATATGAAACGCTCAACTTTAATTAGTTGGGCGTTTTTTTGCAAACTAATGATTGTATAAATGAATGTAAGCCGAATGAAATTAAAATGATAGAAAAACACTAAATATTGTTTTATTTTTATCAGTATGTATAAAAATATAAATGTATTTTTGTAGAAATTTAATACCGTAAATATTTAGAGAAACAATGAAGAAATCATTTTTTATACTCTCGGTAGCTTGTGCGCTGACAGCACAAGCGCAAAAGGCTTCAAAACTCGGTGTCAATAGCATCGATGAAGTAGTTAAAGCTATGACGCTCGAAGAAAAGGCTCAATTTTTAGTGGGTGCTTCGATGGAAAATTTTAGTGGTGTAGGTACAGTTGTGGGTAATACAATGAACCTGGTACCAGGAGCAGCCGGAACTACCGTGCCCGTTCAACGTTTAGGCATTCCGGCAACAGTTGTTGCCGATGGTCCTGCAGGGTTGCGTATTGCTCCAACCCGCGACAACAACAAAGCAACTTATTATTGCACAGGCTTTCCGGTTGCCACAGCGCTGGCTTCCACCTGGAATACCGATTTAGTAAAGAAAGTTGGTGAGGCAATGGGGAATGAAGTGTTGGAGTATGGCTGCGATGTGCTGCTTGCCCCGGGAATGAATATCCACCGTAATCCACTCTGCGGACGTAATTTTGAGTATTATTCCGAAGATCCTTTAATAGCAGGTAAAATGGCAGCTGCGATAGTTAATGGTGTTCAGTCGCAAGGTGTCGGTACTTCCATCAAGCACTTCGCCGGTAATAATCAGGAAACATTACGTACTAAAAATGATGCCCGCATCACTCAACGTGCTTTGCGTGAAATCTATTTGAAAGGTTTTGAAATAGCCGTTAAAGAAGCACAACCATGGACGGTTATGTCGTCGTACAATTATATCAATGGCACCTATACTCAGGAAGATTACGAATTGCTTACGACTATTCTTCGTGACGAATGGGGCTTTAAAGGCCTGGTGATGACTGACTGGACAGGAAAACGTAATACGGTTGCTCAGGTTCACGCCGGTAACGACTTAATGATGCCCGGTAAAGCGGAACAGACAGCTGAGATTATTGAGAAAGTAAAAAACGGTCAATTGGCTATGGCTGATGTGGATGCTTGTGTAAAGCGAATGTTGCAATACGTTATGCGTACGCCGCGATTTAAAGAGTACAAGTACAGCAACAAGCCCGACCTAAAAGCGCATGCTGCCATTACGCGCAATTCAGCTGCCGAAGGAATGGTTCTTTTGAAAAATGATGGTGCTACTTTGCCGCTTGCGGGTGGTTTGCAGAATATTGCCCTTTTTGGTATTACTTCTTATGACTTTATTGCCGGTGGAACTGGTTCCGGAGATGTAAATAAAGCATATATTGTTGATTTGCAGCAAGGATTACAAAGCGCCGGATTGGGTGTCCAACCTAAAATAAAAGCAGTATATGATAAGTTCAGAGCTTACGAGGCCGAAAAACTTGAGGAAATAAACAAACAGCGTGGTTGGTATTTAGGGCCTTTACGTCCATCTGAACCAGTTATTGAGAATTCATTTATTGATTTTCGTGCGCAGGATTCAGAAGTTGCCATCATAACTTTTGGTCGAAATTCGGGTGAAGGTAATGACCGTCGCATCAGTGGCGATTTTGAGTTGAGCGACGCTGAACGTGCATTACTTACCAATGTTACCCGCGCTTTTCATGCTAAAGGTAAGAAAGTAATTGTTATACTTAATGTGGGAGGTGTTATCGAAACAGCTTCGTGGAAACATTTGCCTGATGCGATTCTGTTGGCTTGGCAAGCAGGTCAGGAAGGTGGTAATACGGTAGCAGATGTGTTGAAAGGAAGCGTTAATCCATCGGGTAGATTGCCGATGACATTCCCAATGGATTATACCGATCATCCTTCGTCACACAATTTTCCTGCTGGCTTTGTTTCAAGTTGGGATGACGAACAAAATGGTTCGTTGATCAACAAAAAGGACATAGGCTATACCAATTATGAAGAAGATATTTGGGTAGGTTATCGCTATTTCAGTACCTATAATAAAGAAGTCTCTTATCCTTTTGGTTACGGACTTTCATATACCACCTTCTCATTTAGTAATGCCAGTGTAAAGAAAGTTGGCAGCGACTGGAAAATAGAGGTGAAAATTACAAATACAGGTAAGGTAGCAGGTAAAGAAGTTGCACAGCTATACATTAAAGCTGCTTCGGGTGATGTGAAGAAGCCGGCATGTGAACTTAAAGCTTTCGGTAAGACGCAACTATTAGCTCCCGGACAAAGCGAAGTCTTGACGTTGAATATTAAGTCTGCCGATTTAGCTTCGTTTAATGAAACTCAATCTGCTTGGGTTGTGGATGCCGGATTCTATACAGCGCTTATTGGTGCCTCTGTTGGCGATATCCGTCAATCGGTAAAGTTTTCGGTTGATAAGCCCCAAATTACCGAAGTGCATAATGTTCTTAAAATGAAAAATCCTATCAATAGAATGAAATAGCATTCAATCTTATAATTTATTGAAAAGGCGTGATTTCAAATTCAGAAATCACGCCTTAATTTTTTCATACACATGAAAATATCTTTTGAAAAATACAACTTTTCCGGATGACACTTTCGCAACTAACTATCAATTTATATTGGTTAATTTCTTATTGTTCGTAACTAACCCTGCTTTTATGTTTTGGAAACATAGTGTTCGTGCTAATATTTGATTGTCATTTTTTTATGGAATATTTTTTTTGGTTATAATTTTAAATTTCAAGTTGCTAGAGTAAATTGTTTGTTATTCCAAGATTAAGTGTTTATTTTGTGTCGTTCGTATATGTAGCTGAAATAATAGCTGTAACACGACATATAGATTGTTTATGAAAAAACTTACCTTATTTATCTTAGTCTTCTCGGTTTTGTGTCTCAACATCGGAGCACAAACAATTCAAATCCCCAAAAATCTACCACAGGGACATCCCCGTGTTTTGACTTCTACCAGCACTAAAGATTCAGTGAAGCTCCTAATTAAAAAGGAACTATGGGCAAAAGAGGTTTTTGATAAGATAAAAACTCGTACTGATAAATATGCTGATCAACATATTAATGACCCCAATTGGTTAGTGTCCCGCCTTCAGATGTACTGGAAAACTCATTGTACTGATGTTTTTATCAAGGGTGAAAAATTCGCATATGCCGGAGGCGATAAGGCACCGGTTCCTACGGTTCGTTTTACCGGTTCACGTGCTACCACAACAATTTTTAGTCGCCCAAAACTGGAAGATATTACTCCTTTTATGGATGATGAGAAAGGCTTGCTTTTTATCAATAATTCGAAAGCTAACAAACCTTTAGAGTGGGCGGATCCTGCAGAAACCGGACGAAATATCGAATCCATCAATCGCGAAATTATAGGCATTGCACGCGATGCAGCTTTTCTTTATTGGATTACAGGCGAAGATAAATATGCGTCGCTGGCTCGTGATGTTTTTGATATGTATATGACTGGTATGTATTATCGCAATGTACCTGTTGATTTGAATCATGGACATCAACAAACCTTAGTGGGGTTGTCATCTTTTGAGGTGATACATGAAAATATTTTAGAGGAACTAATCCCATTGTACGACTTTCTGTATTCGGATTTGAAGAAAAATAAGGCTGAAAAAATGAGTATTTACGCTGCAACTTTCAAAAAATGGGCAGATAATATCATTGACCATGGAGTGCCTCATAATAACTGGAACTTGATTCAGTCCACATTTATTTTGGATATTGGATTAGTTTTGGAAGACAATAAGAATTTCATAGATGGGAAAGGGCGAGAGTATTACATCGATTATGTTTTGAACAAATCGAGCATTCGTCAATGGTCAATGTCAAAGTTGATGGACTATGGTTTTGATAAAACTACCGGTATTTGGGCTGAATGTCCGGGCTATAGCAACAACGTTGTTGGAGATTTTGCCAATTTTATTGCATGGTTTGATCGGAACCTTAATTATGACATTTTACCTCAATTCCCAATAATTGCTAAGGCTGTTGCAGCTACTCCTCAATATTTATTTCCGAACGGTAATATTGTCGGGTTTGGCGACACACATGCAGATAAACCACGAACTGATTTTTTTACCCGAATGATTGCCAATGCTCAAAAGTATGGGAAAAAAGAGCAGGAGAGACAATTTACAGCTCTGTATAAGCTATTGGATCCCAAAGTAGAGATGGTAGATTCAAAACCAAATACAGTTCGAGCAGAAGTAACATCCTTTTTTACCGATAAACCATTGAAACTAAATCCTGCTTTCTTCGCAGCTAAGATGGAAGATGTTGTTTCACCAACCTTTTGGGCTCCCAACGTTAGTTGGTTTGTGCAACGAAACGGTATGGATTCTCAAAATAGTTTGATGATTTCGATGAATGGTTCGGAAGGAAATCATCAACATGCTAACGGAATATCCATGGAATTGTACGGTAAGGGGTATACACTTGCACCCGATGCCGGAATTGGAAGTGGTTATTTTGCCTTGGATTATGCGGAGTATTACAGCCAGTTCCCAGCTCATAACACTGTTTGTGTAGATGGAATTTCCAGCTATCCGGTTATGAAAAGCAATCATGCATTTGAATTGAAAAGCTCTTACCCTGCTTCTACAATAAGAAATGACATCTATAGGGGCATTACGTATTGCGATGTATATTTTCGTGAACCGGAATCATTTGCCGATCAAACCCGCATGATGAGCATTGTTACAACTGGGGCAAAGACTGGATATTATGTTGATATTTTTAGATCGCACAAAGTAAAAGGTGATGACAAGATGCACGATTATTTTTATCATAACTTGGGTCAGAAAATGACGGTTACCGATGCAAATGGTGATTCATTAAATTTTAAACCAACTGAAGAATTGGCCTTTGCGGGTGCGCATTTGTATGGATATTCCTATTTGTATCGTAAAAAAAGCGTTGTAACGAATAAAGATATCAAAGCCACTTTCACAATGAATATGCCCGATGGCGATGATGTTTACATGAATATGTGGATGAAAGGTCAACCTAATCGTGAAATATTTTCAGCTTTATCGCCTATGACAGAAGGTATAAGCCGAACTCCCGGAATGCCCTACAATGTAAAAGAAACACCGACATTGACCTATGTTGCCCGCCAGAGCGGTGAAGCATGGACACGTCCATTCGTTTCGGTTTTTGAACCAAGCAGCAAAACGGAGCCAAGTAACATTGCTTCGGTTGCATTCTTCGAATCGGAAGCAAAACAACCTGATTTTGTTGGAATAAAAGTAGAATCAAAAAGCGGAAGAACAGATTATATTTTTTCGAATTCAAATGCGACTGATAAAGTAGTTTACAAAGACTTTAGTTCTCAATCAACATATTCTGTTGTTGGAGCAGATGAAAATGGAGTGTGCGTTTTATTTATGGGTTATGGAATCTTACTCTCTACAAAAAACGTAACGATTAAAACAATTCAGCCATCTAATGTTACTGTCGAAATAAAACAGGGGAAATGGTATTATACTGCCGATTCAGCATGTAAGATCACAATTCAAGGTAAGAGTTATGATTTACCAGCTTCCGGCTATAGACAAATATCAGAATAATGAAACTAATATTTTTGTGCTTATTTTGCGGTTGATTTCTTAAAATTGAAAATAGAAAAGTAGTTTGTCTAATTATCGGATGTTATGATTTAGGCTAATGAATGCGTCGAAAGAAAAAAATAATGAATAAAGCATAAAAGTTTTTCCGAAATAGCTATATTTGCCCAGCCAAATTTTAAACTCTATTTAAAGTTTGACAGAACCTGATGTATGATAAAGAAACACCTTAAATATTATTTATTTCTTCTTATCTTCTTCTTTGCTTCCATTATAAATGCACAGACTTATACGTTTCGTGCATTGACAATGGATAATGGGCTCTCCAACTTTGTAGTCAATAGTTTTTATAAAGATTCAGTTGGTTTTTTGTGGATAGGTACTGATAATTGTCTTGATCAGTTTGATGGAGTTGATATTAAGCATTACCCTTTTACAGGAACGGATATTAATAGAAAACGCGTGCTCGCGATTGCCGAATCGGCTTCCGGTCAGATGTGGGCTGCAAATGGGCTGGGTCTATGGAAGTTAAATATGGAGATTGATAAAATGGAGTTGTTTTCTCCCGATATCATCGACTGTCAGGTTTCAGCTTTGAAATGGGATGCTAAAGGAGGTAAATTATATGTCGGAACTGAAAAAGGATTGTTTATTGTTTATAAAGATCAAGTTCAGCATGTTGCGTTAAATAGCAATATCCTTTCACCGACTAATCATGTTTCTGGAATTCAGATTAGCTCCAATGGCATTGTTTGGTTGGCAACATTGAAAGGCGTTTGTACTTACAATCCTACCAGTCATTCAAAGATAGTTTATGAAAATACGACTTCCAGGGAATTAAATACGTTTAACAAACTAACAATTGTTGGTTCTACAATTTATTTGGGGACGCTGAATGCCGGAGTTGTAAGTTTTGATATTACTTCAAAGAAGTTTTCTACCTTCATAGACCTTGGTTGTGATATTATAACTGATATTTCGAGTGATGGTAAAGACCGGATATATGTAGCTACCGATGGTAATGGTGTTCACATTTTATCGCACAAAACGAAATCCATTGTTGAATCGATACGATATAATCCTAAAAATAAAGCTGGAATTCGTTCTAATTCTGTTTATTCATTGCTCGTCGACCGAGAAGGAATAGTATGGGTTGGTTTCTATCAGGCTGGTGTTGATTACAGTCTTTATCAAAATAATCTTTTTAAAGTTTATAATTTTCCACCATATTTTGATTCACGCGATTTGCATGTACGTTCATTTATTATTCGTGGAAAAGAGAAACTTATTGGAACACGTGAAGGATTGTACTATGTTCGTGAAGACAAAAAGCAGGTTAGTTCCTTCAATAAAGACGAACTCCGTTCTAATCTAATCCTCTCTCTCTGTTTCTATAAAGGTGAGTATTATATTGGTACGTATGGAGGTGGTGTGTCGGTACTTAATCCCAATACTAACAGTATCCGTAAATTAAGTGCCGAAAATACATTGGTAAAAGGGCATGTTTTCCATTTTGAGGAAGATACGAATGGAAATCTGTGGATAGCTACATCCGGAGGATTATTCTCATATAACAGGGCTAAAAATCAATTGAAATCATTCACTAATGCCAATTCACAGTTATTGGCAGGAAATGTATTTTATGTATTTTTTGACAGTACTAAGAAGGGTTGGATAGCTACCGAAACGGGTTTATGTATTTACGATCCGGTAAGTCAGATCATTCAATCGAATGTTTTTCCAAAAGGATTCTTTAATCACGAAAAGATTAAAGTAATTCATGAAGATTCGCATCATAAATTATACTTTTCACCCGATAAAGGAAATATTTATGAGTCGGATGTGGATATGGTAAAGTTCTCTCCTATGCAAATGACCAAGCGTTTTCAGGGAAAAATCTTTATGTCGGTATTGGAAGATAAAAAAGGGAAATACTGGTTTGGCTGTGAGAACGGATTACTTTCAATGGAAGGTAAGGATGATTCCTATCATAGTTTTGGGTTTAGCGATGGTATTCCCGATCCGGTATTTAGCTGTGATGCTGCTTATCAGGATCCTGCGGGGCTGTTATGGTTTGGAAATGCAAAGGGGCTACTTTATGTAAACATGGCTCAGGTCGAATACTTAAAACAATGTCCGTATCCGGTAGTGTTTACTCATTTACAGGTAAACGGAAGTGAACTGAGTTCTCTGGATAAAAAAAATGCATTCTTAGATAAAAAGATAAAACTAAGCTATAAAGAAAATAACGTATTGTTTCGCTTTGTAAGTTTATCTTACACCAATCCTGGTGCTATGGTTTACGAATATAAGTTGGAAGGGAAGGATGATGACTGGTTATTGTTATCAGGGCAGAATGAGGTGACCTACGAAGACTTACCGGCTGGAAATTATGTGTTTCGTGTTCGGATTCAGGGGGATAAAGATTCTGAGGCTCATTTAGCAGTAAGTGTAGGTTCTTTTTTTTCGCCGACTTTCTGGATTGTTCTTATTCTTGTGGCAGTTCTAATTTGGTATTTTGGTCCTAAGTACTTGAGGTTATTCAAGAATAAAATTCTTAATAACGAGATGCTTACATTGGAAAAATATAAACAACAAAGACAGCTTTCCGATGCTTCTAAAGCAGATGAGAAATACAAGAATGCAAAATTGGACGAAAAGGAGTGTAAACAAATCTGTGAAAAGTTAAAATCGTTTATTGAAACTGAAAAACCCTACACTAAACCCGACTTGAAGATTGTCGATTTAGCGCTTGCTATCAACTGTTCATCTCACTCATTATCGTATATTTTTAATCAATACCTGACGAAAAATTATTACGATTTTATTAATGAATATAGAATCGCCGAATTCAAACGACTAATTCTAGATGTCAATTATTCGAAATATACACTTTCAGCTTTAGCCGAGCGATCCGGTTTTAGCTCAAGAGCATCCTTCTTTAGGTCATTCAAGAAGCTAACTGGTATCACTCCGAACGAGTATATTAAGAGCATCGGACGCAATATCCATGAAATTGACGTTGATCCAACCGAATAAATCAAGTGCACCTATCGCTTTTGTCCGGTATAATTATTTGAGACTCTCTTCTATTCTTATGTAAATGTGTATATTATCAGACATTTATATAAATATTGGTCTGAAATAATGGTGTGAGATATATTCCTGTTATTTATTCAAAACAAAGGAAAATAATCCATATATATTTGCTGAATCAAATCTAATTTGAAAATCAGATATTATGGAAACCACAACCCAAGTAGCCTCAACAATCTCTATTCAGGCAGATGGAATTATTACTCGTTCCTACAATGAGTACCACACATTTGTTGTAAATTATATTGCGTATAAGATTAATAGTAAGAACGAGGCGGAAGATCTTGCTCAGGATGTTTTTATTCGCTTGTTAGACTATAAACAAATGCTTCGTTCGGAAACTGTCAAATCCTTTATCTTTACCATTGCGCGTAATATTGTTATTGATTATTTGCGCAGACATTATAAAAGGCAAGAAATTTCTGCTAATATGTATGAGTTTCTCGAAAAGACTACTAACGACATTGAGAGTCATTTGCACGAAAAAGAGATTCTCCATCTCGAGCAGAATAAACTCAGCACATTTTCTCCCCAACGCAAAATTGTATACTCTTTATGCAGATACGAAGAAATGTCGATATCCGAGATTTCCGAAACACTTCAGATTACTCGTCGAACTGTGGAAAACCACCTTCTAACAGGTCGTAAAATGATGCGGGAATATATTCGTCAATGTATATAATATAAGTTGCAAATTTGTTCAGCTGTTTTCAAAAGATAAAATCAAGAAAGAAATTACAGAGAGATATTAAGTGTAATTGTTTTTTTATACGTACTTAAATATAGAGATGTTTAAACCGGTCTACCGGATTAAAAGAAATAATTAAATCAATCAATCAATTAATTAAGTGTTAACTTTTAAATTAATTATCATGAAGCAAGTAAAGTTGCAATTTCAGAAAGGGATTCGTTTTTCTTTCAAAATGAATTTGATGCTTTTATTTTTTCTGGGTATGTCTTTTGTCGCTTTTGCGCAAAATACAGTAACAGGAAAAGTAACTGATCAAAAAGGGGAGCCCATTATTGGTGCAAGTATTAAAGTAAAAGGGACTGCTGTCGGTACTATAACCGATGTTAATGGTGCATTTAAAATCAGTAGCAATGGAACCTTGGTAGTATCCTATATTGGTTATCAACCGCAAGATGTCAAAATCAATAACAAGTCAAACATTTCAGTACAACTGCAAGAAAATGATAAGTTACTCGATGAAGTTGTTGTGGTTGGTTATGGTGCAAAAAAGAAAGCATCGTTAACCAGTGCGATTTCACAAATTGGGCAAGAAGTATTTAAAGACAAAGGTGTAAGTAATGCAGCTGTTGCCTTACAGGGTCAGGTTCCTGGCCTTGTAGTGACGAGAAGTAGTTCTCGTCCCGGAAGTGAAGGCGTAGCTTTAAAGATTCGTGGTGATATATCCATTAATGGAAATTCTACTCCACTAATTATAATTGACGGTATGACCGGTTCTATGGATGAATTCTCACAAATGGATCCGAATAATATTGAATCAGTTTCAGTATTGAAAGATGCATCGGCTGCTATTTATGGTTCTAGGTCTGCTTCAGGAGTTGTACTTGTTACAACAAAAAGAGGCAAGGGTAAAACAAAAGTAAATTACAGTGGTTCTGTAAGCGGAACGATTGATGGGATTAAGTGTCCGGTAACAAATCAAACAGAATGGCTTACAATGTTTAAAGAAGCACAAGTAAACGATGGACTAGCAATCGGACAGCCTACTAACTGGTGGATATTTCAGGGTATTGGAGGAGAATCATTTGTTGATAGATTAATAAATAAGGAGGTTATTACTCAGGTCGAAGGTGGAAAAACTGTTCGTTATGAGCCAACAGATTTGCAGGATTTTATGTATGGTCAGGCTTTTTCTCAAAAACACAACTTAAGTATATCAGGTTCTGATGATAAATTTGGATATATGGCGTCTTTGGGCTATTCAAATAGTCAGTCTCAATTAAAGATAGCGGATGACCGTGAAAAAAAGTGGAATGCACTTTTTAATGCTGATTATAAAGCAACAAAAACACTGAAAATATCTACAGGTATTTCTTATAATAGACGTCTTGTAACAACACCTCGAAGTGGTGTGGGTGGTGGATTTACCGATATGTATTTTTGGCCTATATACAACAAAAGCGGACAGTTTTATGATACCTTTTCTACCAATCGTAATCCTGCAGCATATATAGTGAATGGAGGTAATGTAAATACTATGTTGGAAACATTTCGCATAAACACAAGTGCTACTTTGGATCTTTCTCAATATGTGAATGGACTTTCATTAAAGGCAGATGGTTCATTTAAGAAAGTAGAGAAAAAGACAACAACATTACAAAATGAAGTGTCTTTCTACGACTGGGAAGGTGTGTTTATGAGTAAAAAAGATGGTCCGGGAAAGTTGACAGAGGAGATTAATAACTGGGAAAATCAAACTTATGGTATTTATGCCAATTATGTTCGCTCTTTCAACCAAGTTCATAATGTTTCTGCTATGATAGGTATGACTGCCGAACAAGAGAGTAATAAGATTATATCGGCAAACAGATCTGGTGGATTTCTTTATCCTGGAACAGATTTAGTGGATTTGAATACAACTGTTGGGGGTACTGGTTTTGAAGGTGCCAGTGGAGGGCAAAGCTCATGGGGATTAGTGTCTTATTTAACTCGTTTGGATTATGATTATAAAGGGAAGTATTTGGTTGGATTCCTTGGACGTCGTGATGGCTCTTCAAAATTGTTTCCAGAATTCCGTTGGAGAAATTTTTATAGTGTTTCCGGTGCTTGGAGAGTGTCAGAGGAAAATTTCATGAAAGGTTTAACTTTTGTGAATAACCTGAAACTTCGTTATAATTATGGGCAAACAGGTAGCGTTGAAGGTATAGGTAACTATGAATCATACGCAACAATGTCTACAGGTTCATATATATATGGTAATGATAATAATATTCAAACTGCAGTATGGTTAGGAGGTATGTCATCATCTTCTCGCACATGGGAAACAATCTCCAAACATGATGCAGGAATAGATTTTGCATTTTTGAATAATCGTTTGTCAGGTTCATTCGACTGGTTTTCTAACCTCAACGACGGTATGTTTATACAAGTAGCTTATCCTTCGGTTATTGGTGCTGCAGCTCCAAAAACAAACTCAGGTAAGTTCCGGACTAATGGGTGGGAGTTTAATCTTGATTGGAAAGATAAAGTTGGTTCTGTTAAATACAATATTGGCCTTGTTTTGGGCAATTCTCAATCAGAGATTCTTAAATTGGCAAGTGTAAACCGAGCCTTTGCTGGAAATAATGTAACCCTTGAAGGCAAACCGTTAAATGCAATATATGCTTATAAAACTGATGGAATTTTCCAAACACAGGATGAAGTGAATGCATACTACAGCAAGTATTATTTTCAGACAGATGGAACAACGATGAAAACAGGCAATATCATTCCTGCTAATAATCCTGCCAGTACGAACCGACTAAGACCAGGTGCGAGAAAATTAGCGGATGTAGATAATGACGGAATTATTACGGATAAAGATATTATTTACATGGGAGATAAAGCGCCTCATTATTCTTTTGGCGTAAAAATGGGATTAGAATGGAATGGTATTGATTTCAATGCATTTTTTCAAGGTGTCGGATCTCAGATGATTCAGAGAAGTGGGTACTTGTACGCACCATTTGTAACTAACTATACACAACAGAACAAGACCTTTATTGGAAAGACATGGACTGAAACCAATACCAATACCAATTACACAATATTGTCGCGGGATCAAAATTTTAATAAGTGGAATTATCAAAACAATGATGCTACTGTAGATAACTCAAAATACATCAGACTAAAGTCTTTGGTTGTAGGTTATACACTTCCTTCTCAGATGACTAAGAAAGTGGGGATCGAAAAATTGAGAATCTATTTCTCCGGTGATGACCTTTGGGAAGCAACAACGGTTAAAGATGGTTATGATCCGGAATTCGGAGAAGGTAGCAATAATACTTTTCCATTCTCTCGTCTGCTTACAGTAGGTTTAAACGTCACTCTATAATAACTAAAAACAAAATAGTATGAAACTAAAATATATTACATTCGTATTTTTAGGGCTATTGGCCTTAAGTACTACAGGCTGTTCCGATTTTTTAGATAAGGAGCCCTTGTCTCAGGGAACTGAGGCTGTTTTCTACAAAACTCCAGATCAATTCAAGCAGGCAGCGAATGCTTTTTACGATGATGTTATAGCATGGAAAGATTTTAGCAATGTTGCTTCTTATTACTTAATGGATCAAGGTACGGATATTAGCGGTCTTGGAACAAATGGTGGAGGGATAGCCGGGCAGACAGATATTAACTGGGATAAACCTTATGAATATATTCGTCAATACAATATTCTTATCTCAAAATCCAAAGTTTATTCTGGTAACTCTGCTGATATTAAGAAATATGTAGGTGCAGCACATTTTTTTCGTGCTTGGCAATATTTTTATCTACTGAAACGTTTTGGTGGTGTCCCTATCACTACCGATGTATTAGATCTTACCGATGCTGCAGTAACAGCACCACGTAACAGTCGATATGAAGTTATTGCTCAGATAATTGCTGATATGAATATTGCAATTGCAGGGTTACCTAAAGAAACAGATATTGTTGCTGCAGACAAGGGGCAAATTAGCAAAGAAGCCGCTAAAGCATTTTTAGCGAGAGTTATGCTTCATCAAGCTACATGGGAAAAATATGCAACTTCAGAAGCATTAGGTTTCGATTTGGATGGAGATGGTGTAAGTACTGGAGCTGGTAAGGTTAAACCCGCAAATTACCCATCAATAACAGACATGCTTACTACAGCAAAACAAATGTCGAAAGAAGTAATTGATGAGGCCGAAAAAGGAACATTTACACTTTGGAACGAGTGCGATTCATTGAGTTATTACTACATGTTTAACCTTGATGATGATGGAAAATCTAATTTTAAAGGGGTAGGTAAAAGTACAAACAAGGAATTTATCTTTAAATCAAAATACGAATATACCAACAGAAATCCGGGAATAAATATTACTCTTACCTACCCTATAAATATCAGTGCGCAATTAGGTGAGGCTTTCCTTTGTCGTAATGGATTACCAATTAGAATAAGTAATACACCTAATATGTCAGACGCCCAGAATAATCCTCAATTTTTGGGATATGCACGTTTTGCTGATGAATATCGCAATAGAGATTATCGTTTTATTGGTTCAACATTTCTTCCGGATAGACTAAATTGGGGTAATGGAGCAAATGTAAGAGGTGGAGGTATAACAACTATGATACCTTATCCTGATCCAATAACATGGGGAATTCCTAAGAAATTCTACATTTCTAATCCAACTCTCCGCGGGGGTAACTTTGCTACTTATGGCAGTCGGAAGTATAGATCGGAAAGTCCTAACAGGGAAGATAATAAAGAGTCCTCCGATTATCCACAGATTCGTCTTGCTGAAGTTCATCTAATTTATGCCGAAGCAACTTGTGAACTCGGTAATGGAGCTATTTCAGATGCAGACTTAAATTTCTCTATCAATAAGAATAGAGCTCGTGCCCGTGTAGCTGCGCTTACAAATGCTCTGATTGCTAACGTGTATGATGCTGGGTGGTGGGACCACAAACTGAATAAAACAGTTGTAAAAAAGATGAATATGATTGATGAAATTCGCCGTGACAGAGCATGTGAATTATTTGGTGAGGGCTTCAGGTTTGATGATCTTAAGCGTTGGGGTGTTGCTCAATACAATCTTACAGGAGTTAAATTAGGTCGACATTTATATGGAACTGAATACATGACAGCCGTTGATAATAACCCTAATACAGTTACTGCAGAAAAAGGGAAACCTTCGTACTGGCCAGCAAAATATCCACTTAGCTATGGCATTTATGAGTCTGTACCAGCAAGCGATCCTGATTACGGACGATCTGTAGCGACAGTTGCTTCAGGTCTAAAATATACAGTTAAAGATTATCTTTCACCTATACCTCTTGGACAAATCTTATTAAATAATAATTTGAAACAAAACCCAGGTTGGTAATTTCCATTTTCCATATTCGTTGATTTAAGTTTTATGTTAAGCGAGATTGCAATTATGCAATCTCGCTTTTTTGTGCGCCGAGCATGGCGAGTATATTTGACGGTTCAAGTCCGTTATGGGGGCTATCAGTTGCCAACCATTAGCTTAAGGCAAGGGTGTCCATCGCGAGGTGGAATCTGAAGGAAGCCGGCGGCAAAATTCTGGTCGGAGGAAC
>Ga0302321_100000106_pt1 | contig 75677 bp, 62 predicted proteins | sample Fen_T0_1_FD_202505 | JGI IMG/M metagenome (GOLD analysis project Ga0302321, IMG submission 202505) | Peat permafrost microbial communities from Stordalen Mire near Abisko, Sweden - Fen_T0_1 | ecosystem: Environmental > Terrestrial > Soil > Wetlands > Permafrost | place: Sweden: Abisko... | reverse complement strand
AAATGATACCGGGTGCCTGTTTACGTTTTTGAACATTTATTTATATCTATTGTTTTATAAGTTGAAGTCCTGTTTGCCCATACAGCCTAACTATTAGATGTTTGGCATGGAAGATAGAAACTATAATATCAACTTAAAAGCAAAAAAATATGAAAAAAAAATTACTTAGTTTTATACTGGTTTTTTGTACAGTAATATTTGTCTCTGCTCAGGATGCGGTCTCGAAAGTGCCTGTACAAGGTGAAGTGATTCCCAATACGCATTGGTCTGTTTCTCTAAAAGCCGGAGGGAGTTATTTCCGAACCGGGGGCATGCAGTATAATTATGCCCGTCCTTTTTTTACCAGAAGCCGACTCGATTTTACAAGTGTGGTAGGTGGTACTGTTGAGTACACCTTTACGCCGGTCTTCGGACTCGGTCTCGATTTGACCTATACCGGATATAGCCGGTGGAATGATCTTAATATGGATAGAGTCAGAGACAATTATTTAAACGGTAACACCAAGGATGTTGCCTTATTTGGATCGTTCAATCTTTCCAACATCATTACTCCCAAAAGAACCGGTTTTTGGGAAAAGCTCAGCCTCTATGCCAATCTGGGTACAGGGATAGCCTTTTACAAGTACGATGTTTCCGGGCATCTTGCCCATCCAAGTTCTTTTTTGGCTCTCGGAGGGTTGAACCTGGAATACAATATCTGTAAATCGTTTGCTGTCGGAGGAGAAGTGCAATACCGCTACTATGCCAAAGATGATATGGGCTATTATCCCAATTATCAGCCTACTGGCTTCTGCGATGCAGCTCTTGTTACGCTGAATGTGCGGTATAAAATCAATGCTACCGGTGCGAAGAAGCACGTGCGAAATATTAATGCACTGGAATATGTTCCGTTGGATGCTGATAACGATGGTATAAGAGACTTAAAGGATAAATGCCCCGATACTCCAGCAGGAGTGAAGGTCGATTCGGTAGGTTGTCCGGTTGACTCGGATGGCGATGGTGTGGCCGATTATCTGGATAAGTGCCTGGATACTCCTGCCGGCGTAAGCGTCGATTCAGTGGGTTGCCCTGTCGATACCGATGGTGATGGAGTAGCCGATTATCTCGACAAATGTCCCGCAACTCCTGCAGGCGTTAAAGTAAATGTGCAGGGTTGTCCGATTGATACGGATGGTGATGGTATTCCCGATTACCTCGACAAATGTCCTACAGTGGCAGGAGTAGCAGCTAATCATGGTTGTCCGGAAGAAGTGGTTGCTTTACCACCATTCCCAACAATAATGGGAGTTTCGAACTTTAAAATCGGATCGGCAGCCATTAAACCGGTTTTTGTTCCAATTCTGAACAGTCTGGTTGATTATTTAAAAGCAAACACAAATGCAGTGGTCGATTTACAGGGCAATACCGATAGTACCGGTAGCGATGATCTGAACCAACGATTATCCGTTAAGCGTGCCAAATCATGTGCCGGCTATTTAGTGAAGAAAGGTATACCTGAAAATCAAATAACGACTCAGGGATTCGGTGAGAAAAAACCAATTGCCACCAATGCCACTGTTGCAGGCAGAGCTCAAAACAGACGTTGTGACTTTGTCATCAGTCGTAAATAATTTACTAACCTTAGTTCGGGATAAGTTATGCTTCAAATAGTTGGTTTTCAACTTTCATTGCCGTCACTTTTAAGTGACGGTAATGAATTTTTATTTCCGAGTCGGCTTTAGCCAAAATGCATAGCTGAAATGGTTGGCTAAAGCCAGTTATTTCTTATTATTCTTTACCGCCCTTTAAAAAGGACGGCAATGAATAGCTTTGACAATCAGTTTATTTGAAAATGTAACAACCGTTTTCTTATCCCGAACTCAGGATACTCAGTATTCTATAAAAGAAGAGGATGTCCTATCTGGACATCCTCTTCTTTGTGTTGGTTTAATTCGAATCGTATACTTTAAATCGCCCATTTGTCCTTACCAATAATCGTATTGCGTATTTTCATCGAAAAGATATAAGTGATAGGAATGAGTGACAACAGATTGGCCCAAACAAGCGGTCCGTCGTGTAATAATACACCATACAGCATCCACATAGTGAGGCACAATACTACTAGAAAATACATTACGATAGAGATGCTATGCGTGTCTTTTGATCGAAATACTTTTATAGCCTGAGGAATTTGATTTATTACTGATAATAAAGAAGCCATGAAACCTACGGATTCAACTACAGTCATACCTGTGATTTTTTTAGGTGAATGATTAGGCCGTAAAAATACAAAAGATATTTGATAAAACAACTTAGTGTCACTCTGCCAATAACAAAGAATGAAAAAAAGTATCCCCCGGCCAGCAATCAGCTAACCGGGGGACACCTTTTTAATTATCAATTATCAATTGTGAATTATTAATTATTGGCTGTTTATTGTGTCAGAACTGACGGATAGGGGGTCATAACTACCAACTGTCAACTACCAACTGTCAACTATCAACTATCAATTGTCAACTATAATTGTCAACTATCAATTGTCAACTATTAATAGTGTCCGTAATCTTCTCCGTTCTAATCATAAAGTACCGGGCAAAATTTTCGTCCTTCATATGTTCTATCAGGTCTTTTTGCCAGGCCTTAGCCTCTTCCGACAGCGCCATCAATTTCTTGTTATTTTCCAAGTGGTCAGGATCTTTTTTCTGAAACTTAGCCATATCGTGGAATGCTTCCAGCCATTTCTCATACTTATCCAAAAAAGCCGATTGCTCCTTTGTAAGTACAATATCTTCCACTTTATCTTCAATTATTTCTGTTAGTTTTACAGCACCGCTTGCTGTAAGTACCGTTGCGCTGGCTATTAGCCCCAGTTTTTTCAAAAAATCGCGACGCTTATATTCATATCCATCCATGCTTTCTCTGTTTTTTTGTGTCAGACTTTTCTACAGCAGCAGTATCGTCCGATTAATTATTAAGTAATTGCTATTTTTGTAACTGTCAATTGTCAACTATCAACTATCAATTGTCAACTGACTAAAGTCCCCTCGCCGGCGAAATCGTTTCCTTCACATCCTCCATATAGAATGCTTCCAGACCCTCTATTTCCAGTATCGACGCCGCTATCTGCTCACTATCATATTGCTTTTCTATGGAGCCAAATTTATTGAGCAATTCCAGTTGTTCATCACTGCTCAGTGCCTTATCGGCGAGCTTGAAAAGTACATTGTTTTCCTTGCTGATATGATCGCGCAATAAATCCACATAGCCCTGCATATACTGGTAAATTTCGGGCAAGGCCGATACGTTACCTGCTTTATATACATCTATTCGCTGGCTGATTCCTTTCACAAATTCCCGACCTTCCACATGCTCGTGAAGCATTACTGCCACTGGTCCGTGCACTTTCGAAAAACCCTTTTCTTCCAATAGCGGAAACAATACCTGTTCTTCTTTGGCATGATGAAAACCATCAGCATAGGTTTTTATCAGGTTTACCACCAGTTCCAGATGTGCGGTATCGGTAGCACAATTCAGTACCATTTTTTCCATCACGTCTATCAACCTGATGATGTAGACATGATCGTTTTCCAAATTTTGTGTTGCTGTGTTCATTTCAAGTAGATTTATCTAAATTGTTCCAATCTTATAACTTTAATCAGCATTTTTTGTTCAATAATAATTCAATTTTTTTCGACCCCATACACATAAAAAATCCCCACATTCATCATGTAGGGATAGTAGTTGGGGGAATAAAAGAGGAACGAATAGAGTAGGAGCGATTGGGTGGGAGAAAGTTGTTTTTTTTAAATAGCTTTAGTTCAAAAAACTAATTTTTAATTTGATAACTATAAGTTGATTCATAAGCAAGCCTTATCTACGTAATCAGCTAGCTCATCATTGTTTAAATTTAATTGGGGCTTGTCTACAAAAAAATAGATTTGTTCATCAATTTTTCTAGCTTCAACTGATACATAATTTCCACTCTCTGTAAGTAAACTATTGTTGAGTTCTGTTGAAGCAATAATTCGTTTCAAACCATCTTTGGTTTGAATTTGTCTTATTTTGAATTTCTTATTTTCAAATTGTATTGTATCCATAAACTTACTCTTTAGCTATCTCAATTAAAGCAAGGTTTAACTCATTCAAAGTGAGTTCAAACTCACTTCGTAAATCATCTACAATAATAGCATCTAATTCATTTGAGATTAGACTTATTGCAGATAGAATTACATCTTCTATTAATTTTTTATTCATAATTTTCTCGATAATTTCAACCTACAGCCATTTTAGCTGATTCTTTCCACAAATAGGGAGGAAGTGGTTCACTCAATTGCCAACTGATACTCATGGGTTTTGAACCATAATGTTCAATATAATTTCCTTTTCCAATAAATACATAAGATAATGAGTTCTTATATTCGTTTTTATTTCGTTCTCTTACAAACAGCAGTATGGATTTACCTTCATTTTTATGATCAATATAAGAAAGTCCTTTTCCCTTATCGGGACGAGTCGCATTTTGTGATTGCCAATGGAATAACGTATTACTTATAGCATAATCTTGATACAAAGTTGTTGGAGAGAAATCCTTTTCTGATTTTATAAGGTCAATGAATAATAACTCAGTATTCAAATTTTCACTTTCAGCAACGCCCTCTCTGTTAGAAGACTTCTTATCGAAACTACTAAATCTAAAGGCAGCTAATATTTGCTCTCTAGTATATCTACTATGAATTTTAAGAGGCTGAGAATATGGTAGTTCAATATCTCTTTCAATAAAGTCAATCTTATCAATTAGAATATCAAGCAATTCAATTATTTCATCGACTAGAATTTTGTTATTTCCAATAGCTCTAATACTATCTTCAAGTGAAATAAATCCTCCGGCATCTTGCCATACATCATAATGAAGCATTAAGCACATTGTTTTTTCTTCTTCATTCAAAGATTCGAAATCAATTTGAAAATCAGTTTTTGCTAATGAAAGAATGAATTCGAAATAAGAAATAGAGCTACAAGAAAGCCATTTCTTGCTTATTGTTCTGTAAATTTCCTTTTCATTTATTGTTGAATAATCTTCAATCTGTTCAGCCATTGCGCAAAGTCTTTTCCAATTGCCTTTTTTGTAAATCAATTCAAGCGGAATATGATAAAAGATAGAAAAGTTTTTTAGCGTTAGTGGCAACAGGGTTTGATGTTTGTAATTTCTGATTTTGATTAAAAGCTGATTGATATTGAATGCTGTTGCATTTTGAATATTTTTCAAGATAAACTTCTTGACTTTTTTTTCTAAAACAATAGAACAACCTAAAGGTAAATGAGGGAAATCGTCATCTATTTCTTTTCGAATTGGTGTATTTGTTTTACCTACTAAAGCCCTGAATTTACCTTCAAAGTCATATTCAGGTCTTGAATTACCTACAAAGTCCATCACTGTTAGACAATCCTTTTCGTCAGATAGTCTTAATCCTCTTCCTAACTGTTGCAGAAAAACGGTTAAACTCTCGGTGGGTCGAAGAAACAACACTGTATCAATCTCAGGTATATCAACACCTTCGTTAAATATATCTACAACAAAGAGATAGTTTATTTCTCTGTTGCGGAATTTCATTCTTAATTCCTCTCTATATTGATTTCGGTCGCTAACTAAATAATCGGATTTTAATCCTGCAAGTGTGAACTTCTCAGCCATGTATTGAGCGTGTTCTTGAGTAACGCAAAAACAAAGCGCTCTAACTTCTTCAACATCTCGCAAGTATTTATTGAGATTAGTAATTATCTCACCAACACGTTTGTCGCTCTGAGTATACAATTTTGTCAACTCACTAGGTAAATACCTCCCATTTTGCCAAGTTGTATTTGATAAATCAACACTGTCGGTAATACCAAAATATTGAAACGGACAAAGCAACTTACGATTCAAAGCTTCAGGCAATCTAATTTCTGCAGCAACAGTATTTGAGAAATCTTTCAGAATGTCTTCGCCATCCATTCTTTCAGGTGTAGCAGTTAAGCCAAGCAGAATTTTAGGTGTAAAACGATTTAAAATAGGTCTATAGCTACTAGCCGAGATATGATGAACTTCATCGACAATAATAAAGTCGTAAAATGTATCTGTAAGATTTAATGTTTCGATTCGATTCTTTAATGTTTGAACTGATGCAAATACACAATTATATTTTTCTGGTTCTATTCCATCACACCACAACTCCCCAAAGTTGTTATCCTTTAGAATTCCTTGAAATGTTGATTGTGCTTGTTGCAGTATCTCTTTTCTATGAGCTACATAAAGTAGTTTTGCCGTAGGATTATGCTTTCTAAAGTTTTTGAAATCAAATGCTGAGATTACTGTCTTACCCGTTCCTGTTGCTGCAACAATTAAATTACGATATCGATTATGAACAGTTCGTTCTGTTTCAAGCTTCTCTAATATCTCCATTTGAAATGGAAACGGTTTTATATCAAAGAATAAGGAAGAATTGTTCTTGTCAAATCCCCTCTCTCTTTTTAGCGCTAACCTTAATTTGTCTGAATGTACTGTTTTTTCAAATGTTTCAAACTCGCCATCCTGCCAGTATGTATCAAAGGTTTTCTGGAATTTATCAATAATATGTCCAACTTCTTTCGTTGTAATTTTCATATTCCACTCTAAGCCACTTGTAAGTGCAGAGCGGGAAATGTTTGATGACCCAATATAGCCAGTATGAAACCCAGTATTTCTATGAAATAGATAAGCTTTTGCATGAAGTCTCTCGTTCTCGGTATTATATGAAACCTTTATTTCTGTGTTTTTTAAACCAGATAGAAATTCAACAGCTTTCAAATCTGTTGCACCCATATAGGATGTTGTAATAATTTTCAGGTTACCACCTCTTTCAGTAAACTCGGTTAGCTCTTTCTCAAAAATTCTTATGCCGGTCCATTTAATAAACGATACCAGAAAACAAACTTTATCGGATGACAGAATCTCTTTTTTTATTTCACTTTCAAGTGAAACGCCTGCATTATTTCCAGTAAACAATTCACTTTGTGATAGTCTTGTGTAGGGAGTTATTTCTTTTAGATATTTCTCAAATTCAGTCTCAGGTATTCCTGAGTCAATTTTACTTATAATCGCAGTAAGAATCTTAGCTTGTGTCTCAATTAAGTCGTCCTCAAAATCCTCTTCATTCAATTCATCTCTTAGTAATCTAATAATGTTATTTGAGAGTGAAATTTGTCTTTCAAGACTATCATCTCCTGATATTAGATTCAATGCTAGTCTGATAATCTCAATCAAGTATTGAGATAAGATCCGTGAAGCCTCACTTTTGTCAATTGCACTTTCTTTAATGAAGAAAGTCGTTTTGTTCAATTTCTCTAATTGAGAAACGACTAGTTTATTTACTAATTGCTCATATAAGCCTGTTTGAATCATCATGTAAGATTTAAAAAAGAAACTTAGTCTATTGGGGGTCTCAATTTGTATTTGTTAGAATGTCAAAATTAAACATTTTATTTCAATGAACAATCTCTATTTTAGTGTTTCTGCTTTTTTCTTTGTCCTATTTTTAGTTTTATATCCATGTATGGGTGGGGCTGAATTTGGGCAATACAAAAGTCTTAAATTGTCGACTATAAATAAAAGACTATACGTCACTAAATGTTATTTTATTCCATAAATATTCTTCAGCTTGCTTCTAAGTTTTGCATTTTTCTACATCAAATCACCTCAGATTTCCCCTCCGAAATTTCAAATTCGTCCCTCCGTTCTCTTCCATTTTTTCAATATAGCCCTCTCAAAACTGTTATTTTATGTTAACGTGTATTTTTGCTTATTGAATAATCCGTCATTCCAAAACCCCTTTTAAGACTCAGTATTTTAATAGTCTTATTGTGTTTTTTTTAGATAAATGGAGGTGATGATACCGTTAATTAAACTTAATTGACAGGGCTTAACTATTTGTAATTAGAAAATATTTCTCTAGTTTTGCTGCGTGTTAATTAACACCGTTGGAGTGCCGGTTTACAGGCCTTCTATTTGTGTATCTGACATATAAATAAAAATATAATCATCAATCTAAATTTACTGTTATGGGAGAAATCAATGAAACCGGCCACGCTATGAATATTGGCAACTTTTTAAAATTAATATCGTATTGCCAGGGGTATGGGATAAAATACAACCCATCTAATCCTCAGCTTCAAATTGCATTTCTGAGAACGCTGGGTGCGGAAGGGGAAACCTCTCTCTCGGTCGTAAATGATGCATTACCACCTTATAATGCCGCACAAGATGCACGTGAAGCAGCTTTCGGTCCTTTATCACCACTGGCTACCCGTTTGCTCAATGGTATTAAAGCTACAAGTACAATCAGTCAGGTGGACGATGCTACCAAAACCATTGTGAGAAAAATAAAAGGACAGCGTGCTTCATCCCTTACAAAAGCGGAAAAAGAGAAAGCAGCACTTAGCACAGAGCCTCAACCGGAACAAGTATCGGCATCGCAACAGGGCTTTAATGATAAATTGGATAACTTTGATAAACTGATCAAACAATTGGAGTTTACACCTCAATATGCTCCCAATGAACCCGAGTTACAAGTGCCTACCCTTCAGGCGCAGCATGCTGATTTAAAAATTAAAAATCAAGTTGCTTGGGATGCGGAAGTAGTTTTGAGTAATGCACGCCTGGCCCGCAACAAAGTGTTATACACACCCCTCACAGGAATGGTGGATGTGGCTTTTGATGTAAAGACCTATGTAAAATCAGCATTTGGACAAACCAGTGCCGAATACAAACAAATTTCCGGATTAAAATTCACTCCCTACAAACCCTGATATCACATTTCACTATCACTATCTCTGCATCTAAACAACTAAACCACGATTGAATTTCATCCAATCGTGGTTTTTAATTATCAGATACTTCACTACACATAAGTACGTGGAAAGAGTAGAATGTAGTATTTAACGTGAATTCGATATAAGAATTCATATAACTAATTGAAATACATGCACAATCATTCCCGTAGGGAATTTATATCCATAGAATATGTCATTTCAGCGATTAAATTCCCCGTTAGGGGATAAATATATCAATTCCCGTTCGACTGAGACTTCGGCGTGAGCTCAGTCGAACGCTCACGCCGAAGCCTACGGGAAATTAATCTAAATAGGATGTGTTTTCTATTGATATTTAAGTCCTAACGGACTAATATTTATGTCGAACTCACGTATTTACAACTTTATTCTGTTTTATTGAATATCCGCATAATGACCCGTTATGATGAATTGAAAATTCGGGAGCGTAGCTCTCTCATCTTGGTAGCATTTAAGGTAAAAGATGATTCAGGAGCGTAGCTCTGACATCTTTGCTAGCATTTCATTGAAAGATGTCACCGCTATCGCGGCTTGATGTTGGCAAAACATTCTTTGCTACTAATATCTCAGGACTACGTCCCTTACTATCCACCTTCTGTACCAACTGAAACCTAAACGTTCACTTTCAACTTTCTGATATAGCATAAATGGTTCTATAGTTTAACAAGATCGTCCCCGATACATATTTTATCCTCCATCATTAACACTAGCACCTCCATCATTAACATTACCTGCTCCACTACTTATAATATCTGCTCCACTATTAACATTTAGACCCCCACTACTTATAATATTAACACCACTATTAATATTGGGAGCTCCACTACTTATATTATTAATACCACCATTAACATTAAGTGCTCCACTACTTATGTTTTTAATACCACTATTAACGTTAGGTGCTCCACTATTTATAATACGAGCTCCACCATTAATATTAATACCCCCACCATTAACGTTAGCTGCTCCACCACTTAGTGCTACTACCTCATCTTATCACAAAAAAGGTCCGCATGATAAACTCATGCGAACCTTTTTTTATGTTGATAAATAGATGTTTACTTTTAATGATTATCCGGGGTTCTACTTAAAGCATTTAAATTACCTGAGAACAATAAATATCTCGGTGCGCTGCACCTCTGTATTCAACAATAATTACGTTTCTACAAATATCTCGGGACGCTGTCCCTTTGAGTCTTTTCATATATGGTGCAGAGCACCAAAATCTTTGTAGAATAAAGTAGAAAAGAAACAAAAGAGGTGCAGAGCACCGATATATACTTTTCTTAAATCATGAGTCGGCAACAAAACGGATATCCAGAGCCCCCTTCAGGCTTCGGCGTGAGCGTTCGACTGAGACTTCGGCGTGAGCTCAGTCGAACGGGGCTTGGGGTGGATGCCCCATTTCAAATGAATGAAGTATAATTATAACTCCTTACAGTCCAAAAGTATCGGCCACTGCCTTACACACTACTTTACCATCTACAATATTCAATCCTTTGCGGAGATCTTCGTTTTCTTCGCAGGCTTTTTCCCAACCCAGATTCGCTAACTTCAGCGCGTAAGGCAAAGTAGCATTGGTGAGTGCAAGGGTAGAGGTAAACGGTACTGCACCGGGAATATTTGCCACGCAATAATGCAAAATACCATCCACGGTATATACAGGTTCGGCATGAGTGGTAGGGTGCGAGGTTTCGAAACATCCGCCCTGGTCGATAGCCACATCCACCAATACCGAGCCGGGTTGCATCAGTTTCAGCATGTCGCGGGTAATAAGGTGTGGCGCTTTAGCACCGGGTATCAGCACTGCACCAATCACCAAATCGGTATGTGGCAGCAACTCTTCGATATTGTAGGAAGTAGACATAAGCGTATCCACATTAGCCGGCATGATTTCGGCAAGGTAACGCAAGCGCGGCAACGAGATATCGGCTATGGTGACATGTGCGCCCAGTCCGGCAGCCATCAGGGCAGCCTGTGTACCTACCACACCACCACCCAATACCAATACATGAGCAGGTTTCACACCCGGTACGCCACCGAGCAAAATGCCTTTACCACCTTTGGGTTTCTCTAGGCAGCGTGCGCCATCCTGAATAGACATGCGTCCTGCCACTTCCGACATAGGAATAAGCAGGGGTAAGGTGTGGTCGGCTTTTTCCACCGTTTCATAGGCCAGGCACACGGCTTTGCTTTCTATCATGGCCATGGTCAGTTCCTTGCCCGATGCAAAGTGGAAATAGGTAAATACCAGTTGGTTGGGGCGGATCAGTTTATATTCGCAAGCGATAGGTTCTTTCACCTTCATAATCATTTCGGCAGCAGCGTATACTTCGGCTGCAGTAGGGATAATCTCAGCACCTGCTTTAATGTATTGCAGGTCGGTAAAACCACTGTTCTCGCCGGCATGTGTTTCTACCATTACCGTATGTCCATGTTGAACCAATGTTTTAGCTCCCGATGGTGTCAAGGCAACGCGGCTCTCGTTGTTCTTGATTTCTTTTGGAATTCCAATTTTCATATGCTTGTTTTTTATAGGTAAATAAAGTGAATGTATGTGTTCAATAACATGTTTATGTTCAGACCCCCCTGCCCCCCAATGGGGGTTTTAAGACCTGGTTTTTGAGATTCATTTTTATGTTCAGTCGACTATTTGACGCGCTCTTAGACCCCCATTTGGGGGCAGGGGGTCTTCTTATTTTTGCATAAATACGCCGTAAAAATACAAGATTAATTTCAAATCGGAACATGAAACCTGATTTATTTGCGTTGCGGTATCAAAATAAATTATAAAGGCTTATTTGTAAGGACTTATGTGGTGTTTTGAATCGTTTGTGGTGGGTGAAACTGTGTAACAAAATGCTTGTTTAATGCAGTTTATTTACATAAAAAGCTGCTGATATACAACAAAAAAGCAGGTGCACTTACAGATTGAAATCAATCGAATAAGTACACCTGCATTCAGGAGGATGAGGGGCGTTTTGGTAGGTCTAAGCGGTTATTGGCTACGTCGATTTTCAATTTACATTAGCCCCTCAGTCTTAGCCTCCGCCTCCGCCTTCCCCTATAACCTCATTATCTTCACTGTGCTCGAATAACTTCCAAACACACCCAATCCATTTTTTATATTGCAATGAATCTGAACCGGCTCGGAGAATACATCGTCTTCGTTAGCTGCTGCTCTGGTGCGTAGATAGAGATAATAATCTTTGCTGATTTGCTGAAGAGCAATGATCATCTCAATTTTGCCGTTCAGCGATTGGTCGTAGTGCACGGTGGTACTTTCGCTAAGTTTAAACTTCATCGTGTACTCTTTCCCATTAATAATATCATCTGAAAATACACAAAATGGATTGCTATCATCTTCAGTCTGCAGCGGATCCGACGAATAGGCTTGCGGGTCTACGTTCTCCGAAATATGAGGATCGCCATAATATACCGTACCGTCCGTATAAGTGTATTTTCTCACAACTGTCAGTCGATAATAATTCTTTTCGCTGCCTTTATCCTTCATTTTTATTTTGAACTCGTAATCGGTGTACACTTGCTTAAAAATAGTGTCATATACATAACCCTTACTACCATCCTTATTTATTATGTCTTTAACCGTGTAATTATAATACGAATGTTCCGAAGTCACAGTAGTATCTACTGATACTATTTCCGGTCGTGTAAGTACCTTATCCTGGCAGCTCACGTCCGTTTTGTCAGGGACGGTTACAACCAGTTTTATTATTTCGCCAATCGTCGGGATGTAGGTGCCTTTATAGTTTCCTTTATCGGTATGAATCATTTTTTCTTTAAACACATCATTCACATAGACCGATACGGTGGCATTTTCGATACCCGTTATCGTGCTCTCTTCTTCCAAAAAGAACTTGCTTTCGGAAACGTTGGCCGATACTACCGAGTCGGGCGATACAAAACTGTTGACCACCAATACTGATTTGGTCATTGCTCCCTTAAACTCCACATCTTTCTCGCACGATGCGAACAAAACAAGGCTTATTATCAGGCTTAAATATATTTTTACAGATTTCATTGTCGTATATTTTTAGATGGTAAAGGATTAAAATTTATAGCTATAACTTACCGATGGAATAATGGGGAAAATAGAATACTGAGTCAGCTTTTTGGTTGTTTTATTCGTGTTGGTGGCCGGGTCATAGCTGTATTTGTCGTTCTGCATAGTGATGAATGGGTTCTTCTGGTTGTAGGCGTTGTACACGCTGATATTCCAGGTTCTGATACCATGTTTGCGTTGCTTGTGAAAGTTCATGCCAATGTCCAGACGATGATAAGGCGCGTAGCGGTAATTGTTGCGCGATCCCACGTAGGGTAAATAGACATTGTATTGAGATGAAGAAGAGTTGCCATAACTGTATTCCGATGAGGTTTGATAATTCCCGGGCAGTGTTGTGCCGGCAAAGTTCTGCAGTGCTAATGTTCCGCAGCTACCTGTGCTGTAAGTCCAGGTGGTAGCTATGTCGAACTTTTCGGAGAACTTGTGCGACAGCACGATATTGATATTGTGTCTTCGGTCGTATTTTGCCGGAAAGGCTACTCCGTTGTTCAATTCTTCCCCCTCGCGGTTAAACAGTCGCTCTGTTTTCGACCAGGTATATCCAACCCAACCTGTAGTTTTCCCTACTGTTTTTTGTGCCAGAAACTCTATACCGTATGCCCAACCGCGACCCATGCTCACCTTGTCTTCCCATCCGGTACTCGACCCCAGAAAGCTTGCACCGTCTTTGTATTCAATCAGGTTATCCATCGACTTATAATAACCCTCTACCGATAGATCGAATAAATTCAACAGGTTGTAGAAAGCACCCAGCGAATATTGACTGGACTTCATTGGGGCAATGCGTTTGGTAACCGGTACCCACAAGTCGGTAGGCAGGCTGATATTACTGTTCGATAGCAGGTGAATATATTGGCTCATGTATGCGTAGCCGGCTTTCAACGATAGTTTATCGTTGAGCAGAATACGTGCACCCAGTCGGGGTTGTAATGAATTGTAAAATTGGTTTTGCACTATAAAACTGGAGTAATGCAGTCCGGCATTTATTTTGATTACCCTGTTGATGCTAATATTGTCTTCAGCATAAATCATCGTTTCGTGCGAACTTACATTCTTATCGCCTACGGTAGTATCGTTACGTTCGGTGCTATTGTCTTCTATCGTTTTAGACTTTGCCACCAGCACACCCGGCCGAAAAGTGTGGAAGGTATAGTTGGCTCCGAACTTTATATCATGGTTAGAGTTAGGCGTGTAGTCAAAATCGACCTTTGCCGAATAATCCATAATGCCCGATTTGTATCTGACGTTTGTTGTTTCTTTCGAGTAGCTTACCGGCGAGGTGGTACTCCACTCGTAATCTGTACCAATACCCATGTCGAATCGATAACGGGTAAAGGCTGCGGTAGTATTCATAAACAGTTTATTGTTTATCAGATGGTTCCACCGCAAGGCACTGATGATATTTCCCCATTTCCAGTCCACTTTGTCAATATCTGTTCGTTTGTAAGTGTTGGTTGAACCTGAGTTTGAATAATTATCGGAACCACTATTGTAAGTGTACTTATCATTTACGTTAATCACATCATCGCCCATATAGGTGCTCAGGAATAGTTTATCTCTGTCCGAGATGCGATGAGATATTTTAGCGTTTAAATCATAAAAATAATATCCCCCGCTGGTTTTATCCGTTGTGCTATTAGAATTGGCCATTGCCATAAATGGTTTTGCCAATAAATCGGCATAAGTTCTGCGGGCAGATATATTGAAAGTAGTTTTATCGCTGAAGAGTGGTCCTTCAAGATTAATCTTCGAAGATATAAGTCCAATGGTAAAGTTCCCGTGAAGTTTCTTGTTATTACCATCCTTCATTTGTATATCCACTACCGACGAAAGTCTACCTCCGAACCGTGCCGGAAAACTACCCTTGTACAGCGTTACGTTTTTAATAGCATCGGCATTGAACACCGAGAAGAAACCAAACAGGTGATTCACATTGTATACCGGTACTCCGTCGAGCAATAAAAGGTTCTCGTCCGGTCCGCCACCACGTACGTGAAACCCGGCTGATCCTTCTGTTCCTGCTTTCACACCGGGCAACAGTTGCAGCGCTTTCAGTACATCCGTTTCGCCAAACAAAGCAGGGATGGTTTTTATCTGTGTTATAGGTATATCTATAGCACTCATTTGCGACCCTTTTACGCCCAGTTCCTTTCTGTTTGCTATCACCACCACTTCTTTCAGCTCAGTGGCTTCCTGGAGTTGAATGTTTATAACTGTGTCTTTAGATAATTTGAATACCCGCTGCTCATCACGGTACCCAACGTAGGAGTAGGAGAGGGATACGTCGCTTTTGGGTAGCGTGAGCGAGTAAAAACCGTAGGCATTGCTCACCGTTCCTTTGCCCGATTTAGCTTCGAATACCGAAGAGCTAATAAGCGTTTCACTACTTTTAGCATCGCTGATATAGCCGCTTACTGTATAGCTTTGTGCCTGACCAACCACTGTAACTAACAGAAAAATGTAACAAAATAGAAAGTTTCTTTTCATATATAATTATTTGTTGAGTTAAATATGCGGCAAAGATAGTTAATGCCATCTGGCGATTAACACAGAATAAACTGAATTTAGAGTTAATTATATAATTTTATGAAGTGTGTTAATGCGGACTGGCTTTCCAAAGGCTAAATGTATAGAATTGGAATTAAGATACATGTACAATGAAAAAGCCCTCCTATTCAATTTTGAATAGGAGGGCTTTAGTAAACAAAACAACCTGATTTTGCTTGCAATACGCGAATATATGTCAGAGTTTACAAATTCACTTTTAGTACATTGCTTGTGTAGCTTCCTACCAGACCAATTCCTCCATCTATATTATTGAATATCTGGATAGGTTCAGAAAAGAGTTGATTGGCCGTTTTCTGATCAGATCGGGTTTTTAAAAACAAATAGAAACTATTGGAAACCGACTGCAAATCAATCTCTACCGTTTTCTTAGGTAACGGTCTTTGATATTCGGGTAGATAGATAGTTGCTGTGTCACTAATGGTGAACGAAAGCGGATATGTTTTTCCATTGATAAGTTCGTCGGTGAAGACATGAAATTGATTTTTGGTTTCGTTGATAGCCGGAATGCCGGGTAACAAATCTTTCGTGTTGCCGGAAACGATATCATCGAGTGTATAATCATAGTTCACCCTTTTTTGACCGTTGAGAGTACTTGTTTGGTTTACTACCAGGCGGTAATAGTTTTTCATGTTTGCGGCATCTGCAAAAGTAAGGATGTACCGAATAGTTCTGAACCTGTATTTGCCCACTACTATCGTTTCAGTTTTTGGCAATCCGTTATCAACGGTGTTCACCGTTTCAATGATGGGTTTTGCTCCTGTCCAGGTAACGGTAGAGTCGAGTTTCAAAATAGTTGCTTGAGGATAAATAGTTGTTTCACCGCTGATTTCTTCTTTTTCAGGAACCTTCACCACTAATTTTACGATATCTCCAACCGCCGGTTTAGTGCTGGAAATGTATTTTCCGTTTGTAGTATATTGCATTGTTTCTTTCAAAATGCCATTGCAATAGATGGATACTTCGGCATTTTCTACCGCCTTAAAAAGATAATCGTTATTTAGAAAGAACTGACTTTCCGACACATTTGCCACGATGGTGGAGTCAGATGTAATGAAACTATTGAGTACTAATTGCGATTCAGTAGTTTCTCCATCAAAGTCGATTTCTTTTTCACAAGATGTAAAAATTGAAATGCTCAGCAAAACAAACCATATGATATGTAGTGTTTTCATATTTCAATTTTTTAGAATTTATAAGTATAACTTACTGACGGAATAATGGGGAAAATAGAAGTCTGTATAAGCGTATTCTTTTTTGTGTAAACCTTTGTCGATTCGTTGTAGGTGGAATTTGATTTTACGGTGACTAAGAAAGGATTAAGTTGATTGTATACATTGTAAATACTTATATTCCATGTTCTGATGCCATGTTTCCGCTTCTTGTTGAAGTTGATACTCACATCCAGTCGGTGATAGGGTTCGTATCGATAATTGTTTCGTGAGCTGATATAGGGTATTGAGTTCGTAACATCTACCGTAGTGGCATCACTTGGAACGGACGTTGTCGGACTAGTTCCCGGTATATCGGTGGCAAGGTAATTTTGCATGGATAATGTACCTGCGCTCCCCGAGCTGTAAACCCATGTTGCCGATACATCAATCTTTTCGCTGAATTTATGTGAAACCACTATGCTCAGGTCGTGCCTTCTGTCGTATTTCGTTGGAAACGTTTTCCCGCTGTTCAATACTTCACCGGGTCTGTCGAACAGTCGTTCGGATTTAGCCCAGGTGTAGCCAATCCAACCGGTGGTTTTGCCCACTGACTTTTGTGCCAGAAATTCAACTCCATACGCCCAACCGCGCCCAACGCTTACTTTGTCTTCCCAGCCGGTACTCGATCCGAAAAATGATGCTCCATCTTTATATTCAATCAGATTATCCATTGATTTGTAGTACCCTTCTACCGACAATTCAATCAGATGATTCAAATTATAGAAAGTACCAACGGTCACTTGCTGCGATTTCATTGGTTCAATTCTTTTGGTAACCGGCACCCATAAATCAGTGGGCAACGAAACATTATTGTTTGATAATAAATGGATATACTGGCTCATGGAAGCATATCCGGCTTTTAATGATAGTTTTTCATTCAGTAAATAGCGTATTCCCAAACGCGGTTGCACTGAGTTGTAAAAATGATTTTGTACCAAAAACGAGGAATAATGTACGCCAATGTTTGCTTTAATGGCATGACTGATACTTATGTTATCTTCTACATAGGCTATGGCTTCGTGTGAAACGATGTTCTGATCGCCAATCACTGTGTCGGAAGAACCGGAAGTATTGCTTTCCATGTCGGCAACCGTTACGCCGGGTCTGAAGCGGTGAAACGTGTAGTTGGTGCCAAATTTAATATCATTGTTCGTGTTCAGAGAATAATCAAAATCTATTTTTGCGGAGATATCTTCAATGCCCGAATCGTAGTCTAATGTTGTGTTTTTGAATGTTTCTTTTGCAGGAGAGTATCTAACGGTTTGGTTTTCATTTCCAACAGCTAAGTCGAAACTATAGTGCGTATAGGAGCCGGTTGCATTCATGAAAAGCTTGTTGGAAATAACATGATTCCAACGCAATGCACTTATAATATTTCCCCAGTTCCAGTCCATCTTTAACCAGTTCGTTTCATATCCGTTTACACCACCACTAGCGTTTGTGTATTTTACTTCACTTTGTTTGATATTTGTATATATTACATCATTGCCCACATAGGCGCTTAAATAGATGCGATCTTTGTCTGAGAACTTGTGCGTTATCTTTGCATTCACATCGTAGAAATAATATCCTGCTCTGGTTTTCTTCAGGCTCTCTTCACCAATGGCCGACTTTAAGAACGGTTGTGCCAGCAGGTCGGCATACGTGCGACGGGCTGAGACATTGAACGTAGTGTTTTCACTTCCTAGCGGACCTTCAAGATTCATTTTAGCCGAAATTAATCCGAGTGAAAAGCTGCCATGTAATTTTTTATTGTCGCCATCCTTCATTCTTATATCCACCACCGACGAAAGTCTTCCTCCGAATCGTGCCGGGAAACTGCCTTTGTACAATGTTACGTTTTTAATGGCGTCTGCGTTAAATATGGAGAAAAACCCAAACATGTGATTTACGTTATAAACGGGTACTCCATCAAGCAACAACAGGTTTTCATCAGCACCACCACCGCGAATATACAAACCGGCCGAACCTTCGACACCAGCCTTTACACCGGGCAATAATTGTAATGCTTTAATCACGTCTTTTTCACCAAAAAGCGACGGCACTGTTTTTATCAAACTGATAGGAACATCGATAGTGCTCATTTGAGAGCCTTGCACTCCTATGTTTTTTTGATTTCCAATTACAACCAGTTCTTTCAGTTCTACAGATTCATTAATCCGTACATTGATAATTGTATCTCTTGTAAGATCAAATGATTGATGATTTAAAGCATAACCGGTAAAAAAATAGCTTAGATTCACTACGCCCTTAGGGATAGTCAGTGAATAAAAACCATACGCATTACTTAAACTTCCTTTTTTTGAATTTGCGTCATAAATCGACGCTCCTATCAATGTTTCCCCACTTTTTGCATCTGTAATGTGTCCACTAATGGTAACACTTTGAGCATGAGTGAACAAAGAAAAAAATGTAAACACTATGAATATGAAGATGAATTTCGTCATAGAAACGCATTCTTGTTAAAGTGATATGCAAATATATTTAGAACTTTTGTTTTTTAATGTAGTAAAACATTTATAATGCTAAAAAAGTTTGTAGATTGTTGAATAATAATTTATTTAAGTGTTGTAGTAATTAATTCATATTTCATTGATAATGAATGATGAAAAAATCCCCACAGCTCAATAAAGAGTGTGGGGATAGTAGGTGTGGTGGGCGTTTCGGGTTTATTTAGCCAATTGATACACCTCATCGAGGGTATAAATAGTGGAATGATATTTTCGTGCTGCGTGTATCATTGCCTTTGCCACTATTTTTTCTTTAATAGGCTTGAATTGTTTCAAAAGTCCGATTTTATTCAAGCGGCGTAGCATAGATAATTTGATCCTGTCGCTAATTTGCGCTTTGGTTCTGTTTCCATAGAGTTTACCCGGACGCAGAATATTTATATATTCAAATGGTAAGTGTTGAACAGCTTTGTCAAGTCTACCTTTTATTTTTCTGTAAAATGCACCGGAATTAATATCAGCGTCAGCCGATGAAACTAATACATAGGCCGTAACCCCATTTTGTGCAGCTATCTCAGCTACCTTGTACTGATAACTGTAATCTGCCTTGTATTGCTCGTCTTTTGTTTTGGCTTGCTCAGCAGTGCCCCATGTGGAGAACAGCACATCGCCTTGTACGGTATCTTTCCATGTTTCAGGAGCGTTGATATCAATGATGTGCTCGGTTAGTTTTGAGTTGCTTAAGCCACATGGCTTAAGTCCTAGGGAAATGATTTCTGTGAAGTGGTCGTTTTCAATAAGTTTTTCGATTAGTTCTTTGCCTACCGTTCCGGTAGCTCCAAGAACAATTGCTTTTTGGATACTCATAAGACAAAATTTAGTTTCAGGTTGTTTTATAAAATATTACTAATTGATGGAGATACGATCAATACTATAAAATTTACAAATGTTCCAAAGAGAGTATTTTTACCCGAATGTAGCTTGCAAAAGTAATGAATGGTTTTAGACCGGAATGTAGTGAAATAAATTTATTTTAAATTTATTTGTAGTTTTGTGAGTAGTAATTCCTCTTTGCAGTAGTAGTAAATAATATGCATCTCCAAAAAGTAATCCCCATAAACCCATTGGGAATGTGGGGATTATGGTTGAGGATGTTGGACCTTATTTTGCCAGTTCGTGAACTTCGTCGAGGGTATAAATGGTGGAATGTGTTTTCCGGGCAGCATGAATCATTGCCTTAGCCACTTTTATGTCCTTAATGGGCTTGTAGCGCTTGAATAAACCTATTTTATTCAGGCTGTACATTACAGATAATCCAACTTTTTCGCCAATACGTTTTTCGGTTCGTCTGCCATAGAGCTGACCCGGGCGCAAAATATTGATGTATTCAAACGGCAGACTTTGAACTGCTTCGTCCAGCTTGCCTTTTGTGTTCATATAGAAAGCTTTTGAATTGGCATTGGCACCTGCCGATGATATCAGCACATAACTCGTAGCTCCGTTTTCTACAGCTATTTTGGCAACATTGTATTGGTACGTGAAGTCAACCTTAAACTGCTCTTCTTTGCTTTTTGCTTTGGCAATAGTTGTTCCTAAAGCAGAAAATAGGACATCTCCCTTTACAAGGTCTTTCCATGTTTCAGGATGGTCAAAATCAATAACATGTTCGTCGAGTTTTGGATTTGAAACTCCACTCGGACGGCGAACCAGAGAGATAATTTCAGAATAATGTTCGTTTTCAATCAGTTTTTTTACAAGTTCTTTTCCTACCATACCGGTAGAGCCTATCACAATAGCTTTTTGATTGTTCATAATAAGTTAGTTACAGGTTGTTTTTGTTGCGTTATATATGTAGTACTATTACTTTTCATTACAAATGCATCCAATGAATTACATTTTAGTACAGCGAAATAAATTGTAATAATCAATTCATTCATGTAATTGAATAGGAGTAATGCTTACAATTAGCAACAACCCCATCTATCAACTATCTATATGTATATCTCTGAATCCTAAGAAATACAATACGCCATCCAATCCAATAGTAGAAATAGATTGTTGCGCATTGGCTTTCACCTTTGGTTTAGCATGAAACGCAATTCCAAGTCCGGCAAGGTTCAACATGGGTAAATCGTTGGCTCCATCACCCACGGCAATTACTTGCTCCAAATCAATTTTCTCTACCTGAGCAATCAGTTTCAGCAATTCAGCTTTTCGTTTACCGTCGACAATATCACCCACATGATTTCCGGTAAGTTTGCCATCGATAATTTCCAGTTCGTTGGCGTAAACATAATCAACATCGAACAGTTTTTTCAGATGATTACCAAAATACGTGAAGCCGCCCGATAATATAGCAATTTTGAAGCCACATTTTTTTAAGATGTGCATTAAGCGCTCCGCACCATCCATAATGGGTAGGTTTTTAGCTACTTCTTCCATCACGCTTTCGTCCAATCCCTCGAGTAATGCTACCCGTTGTTTGAAACTCTCATTAAAATCAATTTCGCCACGCATGGCTGCTTCGGTAATCGCTCTCACCTTTTCGCCCACTCCTGCACGATCGGCCAATTCGTCTATCACCTCTGTTTTGATAAGTGTTGAATCCATATCAAAGCATATCAACCGGCGGTTGCGTCGGAACATATCATCTTTTTGGAATGAAATGTCGATACCCAGTTCTGCCGAATAAGCCAGAAATAGTGCTGAAAGTATACTTTTATCAACCAGCTCACCACGAACCGAAAGCTCGATGCACGCCCGAATCGAATTTTCGTCCTCCGTTTGTAAACTTGGACGACCAGTTAAACGCCGGATAGAATCGATATTCAAATTCTGGTCTGAGATAGCCTTTGTTACTTTTGACAATTGCTTGGCAGTAATTATTTTACCAAGAATAGTTACAATGTATCTGCCTTTTCCCTGACGACCGACCCAGTTAGTGTATCTTTCTTCGCTTACCGTTGTAAAGCGAACGTTTACGCTCAATTCAGAGCATTTAAAAAGAACTTCCTTTAAAATATGTCCCGAAGCTGCATTGTCGGACATTTTGAACAGTATTCCCAGTGACAGCGTGTGATGAATATCCGCCTGACCGATATCTAAAATAGTAGCATCATATTTTCCTAAAATTTCTGTAATTGCTGATGTTACTCCGGGTTTGTCATCGCCCGATATACTGATTAAAATAATTTCACTGTTTGGCATAAAAATGATAACTGTATTATTAGATGAGATATTGAGATATAACGTTGCAGCACTTTCGTCCTTTTAACGCTAAAATTAAGTATTTATTTCCGACGCATGTATTTTTCTCTTGTTTCGAGTACATCGTGTACATATTTCGCGGTTAGTTTACCCCGATAGAATCCATATTTTACAACTTTATCCTGATAAAATTCAGGTTCACTTATTTTAAGAAGATAATATTCCACATTATTGAACCATATTTGGGAGTTCTTACCGTGTTTCTTAGCTAGAGCCATCGCATCGAGAATGTGAGAAGGCCCGGAATTATAACCAGCAAGTATAAATTTAATACGTTCTTTTTTATCTGTCACTTCTCTAAAAGTCATATTTAAGCTCTTGATATACTGAACTCCGGCTTCAATATTCATTTCCGGGTCCAATTTTGTTTTGCTATCAAGTCCAAAATTAGCTGCTGTGTGAGGCATAAGTTGCATAAGTCCTGCAGCACCTGCCCATGATTTTTCAGAAGCATCAAATCGGGATTCATGAAATGCCAAAGCAGCTAATAATTGCCACTCCCAACCGATTTGCGGCGCATATCTTTTAAATAAATGATCGAAAGGAGATATAGCTCCTTTCGGAATTCTTATTCTTTTGAGTGCAAAGTAAGGGCTTTCGTCCCAATATTTATCGAAAAGGGAAGATTGTAAATCTACAATTTCGGGTAGATTTTCCCAGGTTTCTATCACCTTTTGTAATTTTGGATTGCCTTTTCTCATTAACCAACCGTTATGCTGACTAAAACTAATCGGCATGCGACAATCTATGTTCCGGTAAAACGATTTGTGAAGCAATGCCATATTATGATAAGCTACTGTATAATCAATTTTGTTTTCACCTACCATGTCAATCAAATCTTCATTTGATAACGAGTCGGCGGCAGTAACGATATTTATAGTTCCACCAATTTCGTCATTGATAGCCTTCAATCGTTGGTAAAAAATACTGTTAGCTTTTACATAAACGCTTTTGCCGGCTAGCTCTGAAACATCAGATAATGTGTTGTTGCTCATGTTCTGAACCAATACCTGATAGGACTCAGACTGCGGCAATACGAATTGAAACTGTTCCTTCAATGCTTTGGTTTCGATGAAATTATAACAAGCTATGTCAACTTTATCTTCTTTGAGCCACTGCGTCATTTCTTCCTCGTTTTTGGCAATATTGATTTTGAGGTTTACTTTTAGATGATTGGCTAAATTACCCACCATTTCGTAGTCAAATCCCATCATCTCGTCGCGATATAGAAAATAAGAAGTTGATCCGTACATGGTTGCTACTCTTAGCGTGTCGGATTCAATAATCTCTTTCAGATCGGTAGTTTGCGCCACTAAACCCACCTCCTTTTTCTTTGCTCCGCACGATGCCAGCAAAAAAACAGAAAATAAAAGGAACGTGATGTGGTTTGTGATTCGCATAGATAGATTTAATTCATAATTTGCAATACATAATTCATAATAAGAATAGTTTTAATTATGAATTATGCATTTTTAATTATACATTATTTGGAATGTGCTCAATATTTTGTTCTTTAATGACTTCGAACCCATTCATTCGCAGAAAAACCTGCGCTGTGGCGAGTACATCTTTCTGACAGTAAGTGGCTATTCTGTCGAGGTTTTTCTCTTTGTAGTAGACCTCTGCCACCTGACTTCCATCAATGTCATCTTTAGGTGTTGGGATATTAAACACAGCCGTAAGCAGTTTGAGCGATGTGTAATTTTTATAGTCGCCAAACTTCCACAATTCTAAGGTGTCGATAAAATTTATTTCCCATGGCTTTTTACCGGCAATCTGAAAAATACCGGGCAAAGCCAGGCCATTTATCAACATTCGTCTGCAAATATACGGAATATCAAACTCTTTTACGTTATGTCCGCACAGAGTGTGTTCTTTAGTGGTGCAAAATTTGGCAATAAGATGTGTAAATTCAATGAGTAATAGTCGTTCATCATCATTGGCGAATGACTTAGTGCGAAAGTGCATTTCCACACCCTGAAAATGGATAAATCCAACTGATATACACACGATTTTTCCAAATTCGGAATAGATACCTGCGCTCGAATTAAACGCTTCGCCTGCTGTAGTCTCGCCGGTATATTTCTCTGGCATGCGCGCCTGGATGAGTTTGAACTTATCGTCCCAACTATGAGCCAATGCTTCCGGCAATTGCGAATAATCGGCAGTTTGCGGCACCGTTTCGATGTCCAGAAACATGATTTTTTGTAAGTCGCTTTTCAACATAAGATTTTTTCAGTTTACAGTTAGCAGTAATAAGTGAACAGTTATTATTAAAAACGGAAGTTATAAAAACCAAGTTATGGAGCAGCATCTTTTGTTTAGCATCCAACCACTGATTACTGTTGACTGATGGCTGATAACTGTCTACTGAGGATATATTTGGTTAAGATGTCAATGGCAATATGGTTGTTGCCGCCTTGCGGAATGATAAGGTCGGCAAAACGCTTAGAGGGTTCTATAAACTGTAAATGCATTGGTTTTACAGTACATTCGTAGCGTTCCATAACCTTGTTTACAGATCGTCCACGTTCCACAATATCACGATTAATGACGCGAATCAGACGATCATCGGCATCGGCATCGACAAATACTTTCAGGTCCATCATCTCGCGCAACTCGGGATTGGTAAGTACCAAAATTCCCTCTACAATGATTACATGGCAGGGTGCGATGGGAATAGTTTCGGTGGCGCGGGTGCAAGTGAGATAGGAGTAGATGGGTTGTTCAATAGTCTTGCCCTTTTTAAGCGCTTTCAAATGTTTCACTAATAACTCAAATTCAATCGAATCGGGATGATCGAAGTTGATTTCCAAGCGCTCTTCCAATGGGAGATGACTGCTGTCGCGATAATACGAATCTTGTGGAAGAATAACTACTTCGCCTTGAGGTAAGCGTTCTAAAATTTTACGAACAACAGTTGATTTTCCCGAACCTGTTCCGCCCGCAATTCCAATTATTAGCATACTGTTTTTATGTTAGTTTTCAGACTACTAAAGTAAGAAATTATTCTTTTTTGACCGACTTTGTCGAATGTTTTTTTTTACATGTGAATGTGCTGTTTTTATATTGCTGATATTTAGTTAGATATAAATGTGTGCTGATTGCATTGTTATTACAAAATAGTTAATCTATGTCTGCATGTGTAAATAATGAGCTTGTATTTTAAGATAAACTATTAAAAATATCGTATATTTGTGCAAGCAAAATACAAAAGCAAATAGTGATATGATAAAATTACCTTCATCTTTACAACGCATCTTTGTCGGTTTTTTCTTTCTAATGGGTGCTACCGGTTTTAGCCATCTTGTTGCAAGCGAATATAATATTATTCCTTATCCCCAAAAATTGATACCTCAAAGCGGGATGTTCACCGTCAATAAAAAAACCGTAATTCTTTGCCCCAACAAGCCCGAAGTATTGAAACTGGCGCAGCAGTTTGCCACACAGTTCGCATTGGTAACGGGCATTAAACTGGATGTTCAGCACAATAGTAAAACAGGCGCTTCTAATGCTGTTATTTTTCAACTGATATCCAGTCCCGATGTAAATACAGAGGCCTATGACTTGCAGATTTCGCCACAAAATATAAAATTAAGTGCTCAGGCCGGCAATGGCTTTTTCTATGGATTACAGTCGCTTTATCAGCTGTTGCCAACCGATATTTACGCTCAAAAACGATCGATACTAAAGCGTTGGGTGGTGCCGTGTGTGTTGATAAGTGATGCGCCACGGTTTGCATACCGTGGATTGCACCTTGATGTTTGTCGTCACTTCTTCCCGCTATCGTTTATCAAAAAATATATCGATGCAATGGCCATTCATAAGCTCAATACTTTTCATTGGCATCTCACCGATGATCAGGGTTGGCGCATTGAGATAAAAAAATACCCCCGCCTTACCGAGGTGGGCTCAAAGCGCAGCGAAACGCTTGAAGGGTACTATTTTGATCGTTATCCACAGCAATTTGACGGTAAACCCTACGGTGGATTTTATACGCAGGCCGAAGCCCGCGAGGTGGTGGCATATGCCAAGGCGCGTTTTATCACTGTGATTCCGGAGATTGAACTGCCGGGACATGCACAAGCTGCTATCGCGGCCTATCCTTATTTGTCGTGTACGCTGGATTCGACCATAAAAGTGGCTACCAAGTGGGGTATTTTTCCTGAGGTGTATTGCCCGCGCGAAAAGACTTTTGAATTTTTAGAAAACGTGTTGACGGAGGTGATGGATATTTTCCCCGGGAAGTATTTACACATTGGAGGCGACGAATGCCTGAAAGATCGTTGGAAAGTATGCCCCGACTGTCAGGAACTTATAAACCGCCTCAATTTAAAAAATGAAGAAGGTTTACAAAGCTATTTCGTAGAACGTATCGAGCAATTTGCCAATTCAAAAGGGCGTCAAATTATTGGTTGGGACGAGATATTGGATGGTGGATTGGCACCTAACGCCACTGTGATGTCGTGGCGCGGGATACAGGGCGGTGTGGCAGCAGCTAAAAGTGGTCATGATGTGATTATGACTCCCGCAGCCAATTGTTATGTTGATAAATACCAGGCCGAACCGGTGAACGAACCAACCACTATCGGTGGTTTTCTGCCCCTGAAAATGGTGTACGAATATGAACCGATACCAGCTGAACTGACTGCCGACGAGGCCAAACATGTGTTGGGTGCACAGGCTAACGTGTGGACAGAATATATGCCTACCCCCGAGCGTGTGGAGTATATGGCTTATCCGCGTGTGTCGGCCATGGCCGAAGTGGTATGGGGAAGTAAAGAGAATCGTAACTGGGATAGCTTTCGTAGCCGTATGTCGGCCGATTTTGAACGGATGAACAAGTTAAATATCCACCCTTGCCGTGCATTTTTCGATGTGCAGTTTCAGTCGACACCTACTGCTAACAGACAATTACAAATTACCTTGCTGTGCGATCAGCCCGACGTGCAAATTCATTATAATACTACCGGCAAAACACCCACTGTAACTGATGCATTGTACATACGACCGTTCGCGATTGATGCCTCTGTCAGAATTACAGCTGCGGCTTTTGTAAACGGTAGAATCATAGGAAAAACCACTTCAAGTTCCTTTGTGGTGAGTAAACTCACGGGACTGAGTTATACCAAAAATGTAGCTACCGGTTGGTATGATGGTGGTAATGCCAATGCGCTGACCGATGGGAGGGAAGGCAATGCCAAAGTTACCAATCAGTGGGTGGCGCTGGGCAAAGGTGCCGATCGCGAGATTATTTTTGAGTGTACTTATGCTTTGAATTCTGTTACTATTGAGAAGTTCTCGATAGGTATGCTTCACGCCACAGCCCTTGGAGTAGCCATTTCGCCCGAGATACTGTTGTATGGATCGCTCGACGGCAAACAATATAATCTTATTGCCGATAATAAAACGACTCACCCCACCGCTCCTGTGTGGGAAGTATATCGTCCGTTGCTCATTTTCCCGCCCATGCGTGTTCGCTTCCTGAAGGTAGTGCTGAAAAAAGCCCCCGACAGTCCACTCGATTTCCCTAAAGTGGGTGGCAGCAGCACTCTTTTTGTGGACGAAATAGGAGCGTGGTAATCTCCTCAAGCTCCTTCGTCGCATGAGGATAAGTCTAGTTATGCGCTCCGTGCGAAGGGTCAAATATCCCTCCCAACTAAAACCCCCTTGTCACTTTCGAGTGAAAAGGGGGTTTTTGTATTTGGGATACTGACAAGTGTAGCATGCTGTTGGGTTCATTCATCTTGTCAACTTCTGTCTTTTTCTGTTTTCTGATAACAGTCTCGTGTTTTATGAAAAAATAGTTTAAAAAAATCTCCAAAAGCAGTTGACAGTATCAAATTAACTCGCTATATTTGCTGCAATATTAAACTAAATGGGAGTGTGACTTTTTTAGTCATATTTCTATACCTCAGAAATAAAGCGGAGTAACCCTACATCCGATGAAGAATAGGGAAATTAAGTAAAACAGAACAAACGTATAAATTAAATGAAAAAGAATCTAATTGGTGTTGCATTTTTGTTGATTATTATATCGGCAACAGCGCAAAAAAAAGTGGAACGGGTAGAGTCTCAAGTCCAGGAAACTGTGAATGAAGGACAGTTTTTAAAAAGGAAAGTAGCTATTGCGCGGTTCTCGAATGAGACAGAGTATGCCAAAGGTATATTCTACGACAAAGCAAACGATCCTTTAGGAAAGCAAGCTGTTGATATTTTATCCACCAAACTGGCAGCGTCAAATAAATTTATTTTGTTGGAGCGTCAGGATATGGATAAAATTTTGGAAGAAACAAAAGTAGTAGGGAAAGATGAAGCACAAAAGGTGGGTGCTGATTTTCTTATTGTTGGATCTATTACAGAGTTTGGTCGAAAAACTGTCGGAGGTGTGGCTGTATTCTCAAGAACTAAATCTCAAATTGTAGAGGCGGGCGTCAATATTCGTTTGATTGATGTTTCAACCGGCCAGATTATATACTCGGAAGAAGCCAAAGGTGAAGCCGAAACAACTAATAAAACGGTTATGGGACTTGGACAAAAAACGGATTACGACGCAACATTGAGTGACAAAGCCATTTCTGCTGCCATTTCCAAGTTGGTTGAAAATATCATTAATAATTGTATGGATAGACCATGGAAATCTTATTTTTTGGCATACGATGAAAATGGAATTCTTATTTCAGGAGGTAAGAGTCAGGGAATAAAAGTTGGTGAAATTTACGATGTAATTGAGAAAGGCAGAAGTGTAAAAAACCCTCAAACCGGGATGTTATTTGAGTTGCCGGGGAAAACGGTGGGGAAAATTAAAATTGATTTTCTAGGCGGGGAAAATCCTCAAAGCGAATTTTCAATGGTAACATTTACAGAAGGCAGTATCGATAAAGCAAATTTGAGTAATTACTACATTAAAGAAATAAAGAAATGAGGAATCTATTTATTGCAATTAGTTTGATAATATTGACTAGTTGCGGAGGAATTAAAACTTCCTCGTCGGGTTTAGAGAAGGAATCTTATCTTGAGTTTATTGGAAATCCACATCAATATGCAGGAGGTGTTGAAGTTAGTGTGGATAATAAATCCACATTTACTGCGGAAGTTTTCAATGCTAAAACGAATCGGGTAAAGGGTAAAGTTTATGCTATTTCAACCGGACAACATGAGGTTTCAGTAACTTATAAGAATAATGTAATTTTAAAGAAACAAATATTTATATCCACCCAAGAAACAAAAAAAATAGTATTACCATGAAAAAATTGATTTATTTCTCCCTCTCTCTATTTTTATTGTGCTCCTGTACTGTCGCCCCAAAGCTATATTCTTGGGACAAATATCAAAGCACAAGTTATAATTATTTGAAGAATAATGATGACAAATCAACTCAGGAGCTGCTTACTTCGTATCAACATATAATTGAAAAACAAACAGGAACTCGTGGAGTTGTTCCTCCGGGAATTTATGCTGATTATGGTTTTTTGCTTTTAAAAGCTAATAAGACAGCAGAAGGCAAAGAAATGTTGCAAAAAGAAATAGCACTGTATCCTGAATCAAAAATATTTATTGACAAAATTTTAAAGAAAATAGAACAATGAAAAAGAATATACTATTAGTAGCCGTAATTACATTAGTTCTTGCCAGTTGCTCAACTACCAGCACCACTTTAAAAACAGTTGCCTATAAAGGAATGTATGACGAGAAACCATTGTCTATTCTTCTTATGCCACCAATCAATAATACTACAGCTGTTGATGCCAAAGAGTATTTTCACTCCACATTGAATGTTCCTTTGGCAAATGCAGGTTATTATGTTATTCCACCATTGTTATCGATGGAGATATTGAAAAAAGAAAGTGCGTATGATGCAGAGATGTTTTTGAAAGCACCACTAAATAAGTTTGGCGAAATTTTTGGGGCCGATTTGGTGATGTTTACGATAATTAATAAGTGGAATAAAAGTTATGGAAATGTGAGTGTTGGCGTTGAATATATATTAAAATCGACGAAAACAAACGAAATTGTTTACACTAGAAAAGGAACAGTTAACTATAATACAAGCTCTTCAGTTTCTGGTGGAGGTCTTGTGGGGGCTTTGGTAAGTATGGCTGCTACTACTATTAATACTGCAGCAACAAAATATGTGGATGTGGCACGAGCATGTAACGGTTATACTTTAAGTGATTTGCCAGCCGGCAAATATGCTCCTGTAAATCCAAAGGAGACTGAAGAATTTGCAGGAAAGAATGATTTTAATGTAAGCTTAAATTCGAAATCTGCATTTTAAGTAGACGATATTTATCAACAAAATTGAACTGGTGAATTTCAGAAAAGAAATTTACCAGTTTTTTTTGAAATTACAAAGTCACTAAATTTAATGGAGTAACCCGAAAATCCGATGTAGAGTAGGGAAATAGAGCCTGTGAGTGGGCGAAAAAAAATCAACATTTAAATTATGAAAACATTTTTCAAAGTAGTTTTATTTGTATTTGTTGCAGCTTTTTATAGTTGCGGAAAAGATGAGGTTTCAAACGCCTCAAGTTCAATTACCATTGCCGGTGTTATTAGTGGAACCATTTCAAATTATGGTGTAAGTCCCGTTGATTCAATACATTTTAATGGCAATAATGCAATAGTATCGTCAGGAGGTAAATTTTCAAGTACAATAGCAATTCCAAAGTCAGCGGATTTACATGAATTTCCTGCGCTTCCTGGAGTTAAAGTAAGTGATGTAAATGCATTAGTTAGTGAGCTTGAAATTGTTACATACTACAATAGTAATAGTGGAGGGAGAGAACTGTTGAAAACAAATATGACTGAGAATCTGACTCCATTTGAGGGTGCTGCACTTTCTGTATTTATATATTGTGATAGAGATGTATTGATAACAGGAAGTTTCAGTGGAGATGCTGCTGAAATTGTAGAAGGTATTGATCTGAGTGGAATGGTGACTTTTGATCTAAAGCTTAAGAAGGGCTGGAATGAAGTGGTTTTTACGGTAGAGAAACTTTCATTGAATACTGGTGATGTAACAATGAAAGTATCGAATATAATTCCTTCGGATTCAAAGTGGATGTATGAAGCAACAGGTGTTGTAGGGGCAGCAAGTAAGATTAAAATGATGAAGAGTTTGCTCAACAAGTAATAAGCAATAAGATAACCACCAAAACGGCTGAATTTCTGAAAAGAAGTTCAGCCGTTTTTTTTATTTGTCATAATCCCAACCAAAACCCCCTTGTCACTCGAATGTGGCAAGGGGGTTTTTCGTATTTTGGAACACTTGTAGGTGCAAGCACGCTGTCAGGTTCTTTCATTTCTTCCATGTTCCTCACTACCATTCACCAATGACTGCTTTTCTTTTATCTAAAAAAAACAAAAAATAATTTTGAAATCGTTGACAGAATCAAATTAACTCGCTATATTTTTTCAAAGATTATGTGCGTAACTGTCTGTGTAACTATGATTATTTTGAATAGATAGATGATGGTTTAAATAGGGGTTTGTTTTTTTTACATAAGCAAATATACACTAATTAAGCAATAAAAATATTTTTCAATATAGTTTATTTTGATATTGTGTTATAAAAATTTTTGATAGAATGTTTCAAAGCTAAACTATGCTATAGAAAATTTTTACTGAGTATTTTTAAATGAAAACACGCTATAAAAATTTTTTTTTTGGTCTGTTTTTAAATTAAAGTAGGTGCTTCTTTTTTTTATAATAGAGTTCGGAAGGTAGTAAACCAGTCAAAATATTTGAGGGTTGATTTGAGAGTTGAGTGCCTGAATTATAAATGAAAATTATCTAGTTTCTAATATGAATCCCTAATTTAGTTTTTAATTATGAGTAAATTTGAATTAACTGCGCTGTACACCGCTAATTTGTCGATTAACAACGCTTACTCGCTTTTCAAAACAAGTATCGAGATTGCTATTCCATTTCAACCCTATATGGGAACAATTGAAAATGCAGCCCTGAACAATCTGATAACAGATAATGAAAAATTTGGAAAGCAAATCAACAAAAATCAAAAAAGTAAGTTCTCCGACGAACTGAAAGTGTTGAACAAAGATCGGGTGAGTTTTTGGAATGAAATCTGTCGTATCGACAAATCGTATCTAAAAAGTGCCGATGAAGCTAAGAAGCGAGCTGCACAAACTATTAGTTTGTTTATAACCCCTTACAGTGATGCTGCCAAACTGCCGCTGAACTCAAAATCGGGTGTGTTTTCTGAAATTGTACTAAAATACCGAAGTAGCCCAGAGTTGGTGGAGGCAGCCGGAGTAATGGGAATTGACAGCTCATTCAATGCACTGGATGCAAAAAACACAGGCTATGATACGGTTTACAAGCAACGCAACGACGAATACGCAAAAGCTGAAGCATCGGGTACAACGCTTCGCCCTCATGCAGTGGTGAGTTATACTACCTTTTGCACAGCCATAGTGCAAGCCGCCAACCTCACACCCAACGATCAAATTATTACCCTATTCAATAACCTCAACGAACTACGCAAAAAGTATCATGCGCTGGGAGGTAATGGCAAAGATGTACCACCCGTAGATGGTGGAGCCAAGTAAGAAAATCAGATTTTCCCCTGCTGCTGTGAGTGGGAAAATGTAATAAAATGGAACAAATATCACTGTGCTCTGCACCTTTGTTTTATGTGATACTATCTATTCTACAAATATTTAGGTGCTCTGCACCTTTGGTTTCATTAAAATACGATAAAGACTAGTGTTGCACCGAACCTAATACAAACAATGTCTATTAGAGTTGCAGCGTACCCAGATATTTGTAACAATCAAATGCGTGTATAGGCAAAGGTGCAGCGCACCGTTAATCTTTGTAGCTAAAGAATAATGGAAAAACCCAAAGGTGCAGCGCACCGAAATATATATTTGTAACCATAAAAATAATTAATTATGGCTAATACCTATACTCAATGTTATGTACATCTTGTTTTTTCGCCCAAAAACCGCCAAGCGTTGATATCTAAAATTTGGAAATCAGAGCTTGAGAAATACATAACAGGCATCATTCAAAATCGAAAGCATAAACTGTTGGCTATAGGGTCGATGCCAGATCATATACACATCTTGATCGGTTATAACTTGAATGAGCTAATTCCTGATTTGGTTGAAGAGATCAAAACTTCCACAACAATTTGGATTAAAGAGAAGCGTTTGTCTAAGTTTAAATTTGAGTGGCAACATGGTTATGGTGCATTTACACATTCGAGAATGCAAATAGATACAGTTGTGAATTACATCCTCAATCAGGAACAGCATCATATGAAGAAATCATTTAAAGATGAATACCTGGAAATGTTGATCAAAAATGGAGTTGAATTTAAAGAAGAATATTTGTTTGAATTTTTTCAGGATATAGATTGATAATATTCCGTTGTTCTACAAATATTTCGGTGCGCTACACCTTTGGCTTTGAATTCGTCAAAGTGCTACAAAGATAAACGGTGCTCTACACCGTTGAAATTGCATTTTTCTATATTTACCCAACCAAAAACCCCTTGTCACTCGAGAGCGACAAGGGGTTTGGCTTATATATAGTATCCACAGGGTTGCGCCTGCGGGAAGATAGTTCTTTTGCAGTGAGCAGTAAACAGTGAACAGTCATCAGTTTTGATTACTGATAACTGTTTACTGATATCTGAATTTTACATCATTCCGCCCATTCCACCGCCCATAGGCATTTGTGGAGCCGGGTTATCTTCTTTCTTTTCGGTGATAACACATTCGGTAGTAAGGAACATGCCTGCAATTGAAGCTGCATTTTCAAGTGCCACACGGCAAACTTTAGCCGGATCAACTACACCTGCTGCATAGAAGTTTTCGTACACATCGGTGCGGGCATTGTAACCGAAGTCGTCTTTGCCTTCGCGCACTTTCTGAACTACTACTGCACCTTCTTTACCTGCGTTGAATACAATCTGACGCAATGGTTCTTCGATAGCACGTTTAATGATTTCGATACCTGTTTGTTCGTCATCGTTAAACGCTTTGATGTTGCTCAACGAATCGATAGCACGGATATACGCCACACCACCACCGGGAACAATACCTTCTTCGATAGCTGCACGGGTTGCACAAAGTGCATCGTCTACGCGGTCTTTTTTCTCTTTCATTTCTACTTCCGAAGCAGCGCCTACATACAATACAGCAACACCACCGGCCAATTTAGCCAAACGTTCCTGTAGTTTTTCGCGGTCGTAATCCGAAGTGGTAGCGGCAATTTGCGCTTTGATTTGAGTTACGCGGTTAGCGATAGCTTCTTTTTCTCCGGCTCCGTTTACAATTACTGTATTGTCTTTGTTTACGGTCACTTTATCAGCAGTTCCCAACATTTCGAGAGTAGCTTGTTCCAGTTTAATGCCTTTTTCTTCCGAAATAACGATACCACCGGTAAGGATAGCAATGTCTTCCAACATTTCTTTACGACGGTCGCCAAATCCAGGAGCTTTTACAGCACAGATTTTCAACGAAGCACGCAAGCGGTTTACCACCAAGGTAGTCAACGCGTCACTATCCACATCTTCGGCAATGATCAACAACGGACGACCCGATTGAACAGCCGGTTCCAGGATAGGAAGCAATTCTTTCAGGTTCGATATTTTTTTATCATGGATAAGGATATATGGTTTTTCCATTTCCACTTCCATTTTTTCGGTATTGGTAATGAAATAAGGCGAAATGTATCCGCGGTCGAATTGCATACCTTCTACCACTTCAATGTTGGTGTCGGTACCTTTTGCTTCTTCGATAGTGATTACACCGTCTTTCGAAACTTTGCGCATAGCGTCGGCAATCAGTTTACCGATAACAGCGTCGTTATTAGCAGAGATAGAAGCCACTTGTTCAATTTGATCGTAGTTGTCGCCTACCACCTTAGCTTGAGAAGCAATACTTTTTACCACTTCAATCACCGCTTTGTCGATACCACGTTTCAAGTCCATTGGATTAGCTCCGGCAGCCACGTTTTTCATACCTACACTTACGATAGATTGAGCAAGAACGGTAGCAGTAGTAGTACCATCACCTGCATCGTCGCCGGTTTTAGAAGCTACTTCTTTTACCAATTGAGCTCCTAGATTTTGAAATGGGTCTTCCAATTCAATTTCTTTAGCTACAGTTACACCATCTTTGGTAATGTGCGGTGCACCAAATTTTTTCTCGATAATTACATTACGACCTTTTGGTCCCAGCGTTACTTTTACGGCATTAGCCAGCTCATCAACCCCTTTTTTCAATTGGTCGCGAGCATCAAGATTAAATAAAATTTCTTTTGACATATCTTTTTTTAGTTACGATAACCCCTAGCCCCTAAAGGGGAAAGAATTACCATTGTTTGTTATGTTTTTTTAATAATTGCGTTTCTGAAACTGTACTATTTTATTCCCCTTTAGGGGTTAGGGGTTGTCTTAGATAATCGCTAAAATATCCGATTGTTTCATAATCAAATATTTCACACCTTCCCATTCCAGTTCTTGTCCGGCATATTTACCATACAACACAGTATTACCAACGGCAACCACCATTTCTTCATCTTTTGTTCCGTTACCTACTGCCATTACTTCACCTTTCAAAGGTTTTTCTTTTGCTGAATCGGGAATAATGATTCCACTGATTGTTTTTTCTTCTGCCGCTACGGGTTTTACCAACACTCGGTCGGCTAAAGGTTTAATATTCATGTTTTCAGTTTTTAATTGATTAATTAATATATTGTTTTACTATAAAGTTTTACTGCCAAAGGAAATGATTGCACACAAAGACTGCTGTAAAGGTGTGCTAATTCCACGAAGTCTGTCTTTGCTAATTTTGTGCCAATGCGTAATCGTGTCAATTATGACATAAATAACTATTTTTCGCCCTAAAAGTTTAGTCGTTTCACTGCCAACTTGTCATTTTGCCAATGAAGTTTTGCAGATAAAAAGGAGCTTGTAAATATCATAGAGGCGGAGGGAAGGTGATGGGCTGAATAAATTGCGAAGCAAATAACGTTTGGATATATCAAATGCTGCTGCACCTACTCGCGCAAGTCCTGCTTTCTTTAGTTTTACAAAGCTGTGAAGCAATTTAGATTCGTGTGTCAAAAACGGATAGTTCCCGCTTTGATAGAGTAGAAAAAGATTGCGGGTGCCTTCTTCTGTTTTACGAATAAAGGTCTCGTTGTCGTCCAATCCTTTATGGAGAAGCGGATTTTCGATGTGTATAAATTCGCAACCCAGTTCATGTAGTTGATGCCCGAAAAGTGTATCCTCATGACCATAACCGCGAATACTTTCATCGAAGCGAATGCGGTTGAAGAGTGATGTGGAAATAAGAAAATTGAACGTAGAAAAGTTGTGATAAGTGCTTTGTTTTGATCGTTCTATTGCCGATTTGGCTTCCCGTTCACGGCCATACTTCAACCGAAGGCAATAACGGGGATCATGCTCATTGACATCGTAAGTTGTTCCGCCCATTACCACGCATTCCTCTCTGCAAAACGAAACATATTTCGCTACGAAATACTCCGAACAAACTTCGGCATCGCCATCAATAAACAACAGATGATTGTAACGGGCCTCGTCGGCTAACTTATTCCGTACTGCCGACCGACCTGTATTTTTATCTAGAATAATATACCGACAAAATCCAAAATCAGCAACTGTTTCGTTCTCTTCAATAAATAGAGTAGACCCATCGTCCACCACGATAATTTCAAAATCGACATAGGTTTCCAGTGCCTGTTGGTGAAGATCTGCCACCAAACGGGTAACGTTGTGATTGTATGTGGGGATTAAAATTGAAATCATTTAATGCTAAATATCAATATAAACCTTTGAATAATTTTGGATAACTGTTTACTGCTGACTGATCACTGATACAAGTGCTTTTTCTTCTTTCTCCCAACACAATTCTATTTTTGCTTTTGCTGTGTTTTGTTTTACGACCGTGTACCTCGTTTCGTCAGCAAAAATTGCTTTGATGACCGTTGCAATATGTTTTGGGTCATGACTTTGAATGTAATAGCCAACGTCATATTTGTCGATGATTTGTTTAAGTTCTACTAATCCGGACGAAAGTGTTGGAATGCCGGAATGTATGAAATCGAATAATTTGTTGGGAAGCGAAAAACGATAATTCAAGTTACTGTCTTTATCAATTGCCAGTCCTAAGTCGCTGTTCATCGTGTATTGCCGCAGTTCTTCGAAAGACATTTTAGGCTTGATAATAACTTTATCCTGCAAGCTGTATTGCTCTATCATTTTCTTCAAAATCGGAAAAACATCCCCATTTCCTATAATCAATAACACCGTATCTTCAAGATATTGCATCGTCAAAACCGCTTCTTCGGCTCCACGTTGCACGTTAATACCTGTTCCTTGTAGAATTACAATTCGCTTGTTTTCTGGTAAATTTAGTTCTCTGCGGGTTTTTAGAATCTCAGGTGTAAATGTTAGTGGAATGTTACGACTGACATGTACCGTTTTGTTGAATTTATCGCCATAAAGTTTGGCAATAGATCCATTTACAGTAATAATGTCTGTAAGACGCGGAAATATAAAGTTCTCAATCGTTCTCCAAATAGCTTGCGTTATCGGGCGATGAACGAGTTCGGGTGTTTCTGTATAATATTCGTGAGTGTCGTAAATCAATCTTTTGTTGCGGAGCTTTGCAGCGCAAAATGCAGCCGGTAGCGTATCCAGATCGTTGGCGAAAATTAAATCGACTTCCGCAAACAGCAAATACAAGAAAAAACGGATGTTTAGTTCGGCATAAAACAATGGCCCACTGCGGAACCTCAGTTTTTTTCTTAACACGAAATAGGGGCGTTCCAACGGCTGACTGTCCGCGAGCAACCGACCCACTTCCACCACCCAGTAACCGCACTTTTGAAGTGTCAAGCAGGTTTTATGAACGCGTTGGTCATTACTCAAATCATTGCTAACACATATGATAGCCGTTTTTTGCATATTACTTGGTTTTCAAATGATCGATAACATCTTTGTATAACTTTCGGTGATACGATTTCGGAGTGTCCTCTACCGATGTATTGTGCCAAAGCAATACCAATTCGCCATTCCAGTTTTCTACCATATTAATCAATCGCACACAATATTCATATGCTTCATGTGCATTCATAAACATGTATCGTTTGTCGGTCAAACTGCCGTCCATTATGGTTAGTGGATGTAATGTCAGCGATGTGAGTTGCTGTGTTTTAGGATTTATCCAGCGAACCGCTCTGCATGTTCCTAACCGGAATCCGGCTATGCCTGCATACCCCAATGTGAAATCGTCTGTTATACCAGCATCAATTAATGCCTGCATATCTTCCGGTTCACGTGTGGTTAAAAAATGACTGCGATTATAATAGCTTTTCTTTTTTGCAATTTTATCTAAATGCTTCTTTTCGTCTGTGATTCTTGAAGGAGTAATGCCGGCTTCGTAGCTCGAATGGAGCCCAAAAACAACGTTCTTTTTCCTACAATGTTTCATAAACGTTTGAAAATCGGGTGTGTGAAACAGCATGATGGGTTGATCTTCTTTACGTAAACCTCCACCGGCTCTGATAAATACTACCGATTCACACCTATCGGCTCCCAAAGCCCGTTTTGCAGAATTATCAACATTGAATAACCATGGAAAAGTGTACCACGGGTCATATTTCAATCCTCCAAAAAAGCTTCTGATAGCTTTGTTGCCTTCTTTTGGTAAGCGAATGCCGCGTAATAGTCCGCCTAAAAACCCGCGTATATTCCGGAAATGTGCCAGTTGATCTAAATCGTGCGTCAGGTAAACTTTTTTGATGATTTTGGGAGGTTCAATTATATCACAACCAATGAGTCTTAGCTGGTCGCGCAATAGTTTTCCGTATTCTTCAACCAAAGGTGAGTCGATAAATCCGGCTCTAAAGGGCAATGATTCTTTACCATTAAACCGGCCATGTTCATCCCTTACGTCTCGCCGAACCATTTCCTCGTAGCGAGAAATCAGAAAATAGGTACTTGCCACCAAATCAGCATGTAATACCAATGTTTCTCCAATCGTTTCGGTACTGGCCTGACCAAAAAGAATGGGCGTTTCTTCCCATATTTTTAATGGCAATACAGGTAGCGATTGCTCCGTACCATATATTTCCTTATCAAAGAAATGAGAGGGTATAATCACAAGCTTATAGTTGCTAAACTCTTCAGCATTAGCCGTGTAACCTATTTGTTTAATTATTTCGGGCGAGATATGCTCCCCTAATAAAAACCCGATAATATAGTGTATAATTTCAGTCATTAATTTACAATTCCAGTTTTAATAAGATCATTGAAACAACTCAATGTTTCGAATTCTTTTTTCGTTCATGATTAAATGTAACTATCAAAGCCACAATTAATCCCAATAAAATATCCTTTTTTGAGATAATCCCAAAGTACTCTAAGTTTTGAGGTGCGCTACTTGTAAAGTATCTTAATGAAACTGCAAAAGTAGTGAATACGGCAAATACGCCGAGTCCAAATAATAATGTTTGTAATTTTGGGTGCATATGTCTGTTAATTAGATGCGATAGTTTAAAAGCGATTAAAGAATTCTAAGAGATAGATAAAAGTTAGCAAAACTCAACTCAGTATTCATTCCTCATTCCGAATTTTAAGCGTTCAACTCCATTTTTAGAAATTTTCCGGTTTCACTCTTTTTGTTCTTAGCAACTTCTTGCGGAGTTCCCGTACAAATGACATAGCCACCTGCACTTCCTCCTTCGGGCCCAATGTCAATAATATGATCGGCGACTTTGATGACGTCCATATTATGTTCAATGATAATCACCGAGTTACCTTTGTCTACCAATCGATTCAATACGCCTAACAACACTCTGATATCTTCAAAATGCAGCCCGGTAGTGGGTTCATCTAAAATATACAAGGTTTTGCCGGTATCACGTTTTGAGAGCTCAGTAGCTAGTTTCACACGTTGACTTTCACCGCCCGACAGAGTTGTACTCGACTGTCCGAGTTTGATATATCCCAATCCAACGTCTTGCAGCGTTTTTATTTTGTTGAGAATTGACGGTTGATTTTCGAAGAATTCCACAGCTTGATTGATGGTCATTGCCAACACATCGGCTATTGATTTTCCTTTGAAACGCACCTCGAGGGTCTCTTTGTTGTACCGTTTGCCATCGCAACTCTCGCAAGGTACGTAAACGTCCGGCAAAAAATTCATTTCTATGGTTTTATATCCATTTCCGCCACAAGCTTCGCAGCGACCTCCCGCCGTATTGAACGAAAAGCGTCCGGGTTTATAACCACGAATTTTTGCTTCGGGCAGTGTTACAAATACGTTGCGAATGTCCGAAAAAACACCGGTGTAAGTAGCCGGGTTTGATCGCGGAGTACGCCCAATCGGTGACTGATCTACTTCCACTACTTTGTCAATATTATCAATTCCTTCAAAACTTTTGTATTCCAATGGATCTTGTAATGAACGATAAAAATATTGACTCAGAATTGGTTGAAGAGTTTCATTGATCAATGTCGATTTTCCACTTCCCGAAACTCCTGTTACACAAACCATTTTGCCAAGTGGAAAGGTTACATTTACATTTTTCAGATTATTTCCTTTGGCACCTTTTATAGTCAGACTCAAACCGTTTCCGGGACGAACTTTATCCGGAATTTCAATTGTTTTTGTTCCATTCAAATACGCAGAAGTCAAGGTGTTAGCTTTTAGCATTTCTTGTGGTGTTCCTGCAAAAACAATTTCTCCACCATGTCGTCCGGCATGAGGTCCAAGGTCTACCACATAATCGGCAGCCATCATCATGTCTTTATCGTGTTCAACCACTATCACCGAATTTCCCGTATCACGCAATTGTTTCAGCGAGCGAATCAAGCGTTGATTGTCGCGCTGATGTAGTCCGATACTAGGCTCATCGAGAATATATAGCACGTTTACTAATTGAGAACCTATTTGAGTAGCCAACCGAATGCGCTGACTTTCACCACCCGAAAGCGACTGAGAACTTCTATTCAGCGACAAATAGGTCAATCCAACATCAAGTAGGAACTGCAATCGGGTGCGAATTTCTTTCAAAATTTCTACAGCGATAGCTTTTTGTTTCTCCGATAAATACTGTTCTACATCTTCTAACCATTTCGATAATTCGACAATATCCATGGCCGACAATTCCGCTATGTTTTTGTCATGCATACGGAAGTGCAGAGATTCTTTGCGGAGTTTAGCACCCTTGCATTCTGGACAAGCAATTGATTTAGAATACTGATTGGCCCATTTTTGCTCGGTAGCCGATGCGCCTGTATCAGCCTGCATTTCGATGTATTTCAGAATGCCATCGTAATTCAAGAAATAGTTGGTGCCAAGTGACTGATTCTTAATCTGTAATCGTTCATCGGTACCATTCATTATTTCATCTATTGCTTCGTCGGGAATATCAGCAATAGGCGATTTGAGTGTGCATTCGTATTTTTCAAGAATGGCTTCAATTTGCCAAAAAATAGTACTGCTTTTATGTTTTCCAAGGGGAGCAATACCTCCCTGGTAGATACTGAGTTTTTTGTCCGGAACAATCTTATCCATGTCAATCTCGTTCACAAATCCAAGTCCCTTACAACGTGGACAGGCACCGTGAGGCGAATTGAACGAAAAATTATGAGGAGCTGGTTCGTCGTACGAAATACCACTGGTAGGGCACATCAACATTTTACTGAAGAAACGCGCTTTATCTGTGTCTTTCTCCAACAACATTACAATGCCATTTCCCTGTTGCATGGCTTTTTGCATCGATTCTTTGAGCCGCTTGCGATCCTTTTCGCTTACTTCCAACTTATCAATAACCACTTCGATATCATGGTTTTTATATCGGTCGAGTTTTAGCCCGTGTGTAGCTTCTCGTATTTCACCATCGATACGTACGTGCAAATATCCTTTTTTGCGTACCTGTTCAAATAGTTCTTTATAATGCCCCTTCCGACCGCGAACCAATGGCGCCAGTAGATATGTCTTTTTGCCTTCATAATCCTGTAAGATTAAATCAACAATTTGATCTTCGGAATATTTTACCATTTTCTCGCCGGTAACGTAGGAGTATGCTTCGCCGGCCCGGGCATAAAGCAATCGTAAAAAATCGTAAATCTCAGTTGTTGTTCCAACAGTTGAGCGTGGATTTTTGTTAGTAGTTTTTTGCTCGATGGAGATAACTGGGCTTAAGCCTGTAATTTTGTCGACGTCAGGTCGCTCCATAGTTCCTAAAAAACTACGTGCATAGGCCGAAAACGTTTCAATATAACGGCGTTGTCCTTCTGCAAAAATGGTATCGAAAGCCAATGACGATTTACCACTGCCACTCAAACCGGTAATTACGGTCAAAGCATCACGTGGAATGGAAACGTCAATGTTTTTTAAGTTGTGTACCCGAGCTCCGATAACTTCTACCATTTCTGATGTTTCGGGTGGGTGTATGTTGTTATTTTTAGTCAAAGCTAGTAAGTCTGATTCGTAATTAATGAACTCGCAAAGATACAAAAATGAACCAGTGAAACAACATAAAGCCTTCTAAAAAAATCTTTACTGAATAAAATTGCATTTTTTTGTGATGTTATTATGTAAATCTTTATCTTTGCGTATCAAAAATATTCTCTTTTTTTATATATAATGGAAAAAATACTGAAACATCTCTCAAGTTTGCGTGAAGCCATGATTCAACATGGTGTCTCGGCCTGCATAATCCCTGGTACTGACCCACATGCAAGCGAATATATTGCTGATTATTGGAAAGAACGTGAATGGATATCGGGTTTCGATGGTTCTGCCGGAACAGCGGTTGTAACACTTACTGCAGCGGGTTTGTGGACTGACTCACGTTATTTTCTTCATGCAGCCGAACAACTAGAAGGTACCGGTATAGAACTAATGAAACAAGGTTTACCGGAAACATTGGAGATTTTACCATGGTTGGCAACTCAACTGAAAGCGGGCGAGAAAGTTGGGGTGAACCCTCAGGTGTTTTCGTTGAATAGTTATGCTTCAATGAAGAATGAGTTGAAAATGAATAATTTAGAATTGTTGTCTGTCGACTTGCCCAGTGAAGTTTGGACGGATCGACCTACTATACCGCTGAATCCATTCTACGCCTTTAATGTAAAATATGCCGGAAAATCAACGGTTGACAAACTGGCTTTGGTGCGTGCCGAGCTTAAAAAAGCGTATGCTAATGTATTTGTCATGTCGGCCCTGGATGATATTGCATGGTTGTTTAATATTCGAGGGAATGATGTTGATTATAATCCAGTAGTAATATCGTATGCTTTGATCGAAAATGAAAAAGCAACTTTGTTTATTGCTCCCGAAAAATTGACTCCCGAAACAAGTTCTTATCTCAAAAATGAAGGAGTTACTATTGAAAGTTACGAGGCAATATATGATCGTTTAAACCAACTTAAGCCTTCGGAATCAGTGCTTGTTGATGGTTCAAAACTAAATCAGGCTTTGTATGAATCTATTCCCTCAACATGCGTTATTCGTAATGCAATGTCGCCCATTTTTAAATTGAAAAGTATTAAAAATGAGGTTGAAATGGCTGGTATTCGTTCAGCAATGGTGAAAGATGGCGTGGCATTGACTCGTTTCTTCATGTGGTTAGAAGCTAATTTGGAAAGTGGAAAATTGACTGAAATCTCTATTTCTGAAAAATTGTGCGAATTCCGTAGTGAACAAGAAAATTTTATGGGTGAAAGCTTTGGAACTATAGCCGGATATGCCGCTCATGGAGCAATCGTGCATTACAGTGCACAACCCGAAACTGAATCAACTCTTAAAGCCGAGAGCATTTTACTCCTTGACTCTGGAGGACAGTATTTAGATGGAACTACAGATATAACACGTACTGTTGTGCTTGGAAAAGCAACAAGTCAGCAACAAATTGATTTTACTCTTGTTTTGAAAGGGCATATTGCTTTAGCAACAGCTATATTCCCGACAGGTACTCGTGGTTCCCAACTCGATATTCTAGCACGCAAAGCATTGTGGGATTTGGGTTTGAATTATGGACACGGAACCGGGCACGGTGTTGGTCATTTTTTAAATGTACATGAAGGGCCTCAAAGTATTCGTGCGGAAGAGAATCCTATTGTGCTGCAAGCAGGTATGTTTATGTCGAATGAGCCAGGTTTGTATCGTACTAATGAATATGGTATTAGAATAGAAAATCTAGTGCATGTAGTGCATGCTCAAAAAACTGAGTTTGGGCAATTTCTTCAGTTCGAGACAGTGACTCTTTTTCCAATCGACAGAGAATTGATTGATATTACTTTACTAAATGAAGACGAAGAAATGTGGATTGATGAATACCATGCCGAGGTTGTTCGTAAACTATCGCCGAGCCTGACTGATGAAGAAGTTATTTGGCTGGAAAATAAATGTAGACCAATATTTTATTTGGTGTTCTGATTTATAAAACAATGAAACTTCTCCTGAGAGCAACTCAGGGGGAGTTTTTTATTAATAAACGATTTATGCAATTTGACATAAACGATACTGTTCTTGGTAAAAATTCAGCCACACCAGAGCATTATGATGCACAACTCTTGTTCCGTATTCCCCGATCTGAAAACAGAGAGCAATACGATATTTCCGACACAAATCTACCTTTTTTAGGCTTTGATGTGTGGAATTGCTACGAGCTTTCATTTCTGACCGACAATGGTTTGCCGGTTTCGCGGGTGATGAAGTTGATTTATTCGGCAGAAAGCCAATATTTGGTGGAGTCAAAATCACTAAAGCTCTACCTCAATGCTTTCAATATGGATAGTTTTGGACAAACGATTGCCCAAGCCGAGAAAATGGTGGAAGAAATTATCACTAAAGACTTAAGCGCCTTGTTGGAAACCGAAGTGCGGGTAACATTGTTTGGCGCTGAATGTCCTGTTCAGCAGGCATTTCCTCAGTTACAAAAACGGCATCTTTCTGATTTGGTGCCGGCTGATATGCAAGAATCCATTCAGTTTAAACGTTTTACCGAGTCGCCGGAATTACTTCGAAGCATAGAAACTGATACTTCACATTCATATGCGTTTTGTTCCGATTTGTTGCGTTCCAATTGCCGGGTAACTAATCAGCCCGACTGGGGCGATTTGTTTGTAGAAATGACCACCAAACACGAAATAGAGCTTTGTTCTGTCATGGAATATCTCGTTTCTTTCCGCAAAGAGAACCATTTTCATGAGGAAGTGGTAGAAATGATTTATAAACGTTTCTCAGATATTTTTAATCCCGAAAAACTGATGGTTGCTGCCATGTATACCCGCCGTGGTGGAATTGACATTAACCCGATACGAGCTTCGCATTTAGAATTGCTTGATACTGTGTTATTAAGCCCGGAAGTGAGAGTAGATAAGACATTGAGGCAATAATCGAATTTGACTGGGCTTGAAATTCATGGACTGAACGTAAATAGAAAATTACGATATTTACATTGAAAAAATGCCTTCAACGCTTGTGGATACGAAAAAAGATAGTATCTTTGCACTCGAATTACACAGCATGCGGCTGTGGCGTAATTGGTAGCCGCGCCAGACTTAGGATCTGGTGCCGAGAGGCGTGGGGGTTCGAGTCCCTTCAGCCGCACTGAAAATCCCGATAATCTAACGATTGTCGGGATTTTTTCAATACAACACTTTGTAGGAAACACACAATTTACAACTTCTAAATTAATTCTTTATGGAACTTCAAGACAATCAATTAAACATTGAACTATCGGAAGAAATAGCCGAAGGTATTTATTCTAATCTGGCCATAATATCGCATTCTACATCCGAGTTTGTAGTCGATTTTATTCGCATTATGCCGGGTACTCCCAAAGCCAATGTAAAATCGCGGATTATCTTAACGCCCGAGCATGCTAAACGCTTGCTTTTTGCATTGCAGGAAAATATTACTAAGTTCGAAAAGCAAAATGGAAAGATTAAAATAGCTGACAATGGTTTTCTTCCTCCGGTGCCAATGGGTTTTGGTGGAGGTGAAGCTTAATTAGTTTCAAAAATTAAAAAAAATAGCGAGGCGGATTTGTATATACAGATCCGCCTCGCCGTTTAATCAATGTTCAATTTACTTAGGATTTTATAGCTTTGGATAATTCATATTCAATTTCTTTGAGTATCTCTGTTTGTTGTTGCAGAGTTTTGTTTCCACTGTTTTTTGAGATTGACTCAATAACTGGTCGAATTGACTCAAGCAATCCCTGAATGTTATGTAAAATCTCATTCTCGTCTACTTCAGGAGCACTCGATACCGCTGGATGGAATTCCACATGCTTGTAGTTTGTTTCGAGCTTTTCGGCCATATCATTGATTGCTTCCGATAATTCTTTGAATTCATCATTTCTCGAAATTCTGATTCTGGTGCTAAAATTATTATCGACAATTTCCTTGACATTTTCTGTAATTCGTTTAATCGGTCCGGCAATATAGTTGGGGAAATTAAACAGAAACGAAGCAGTTATCAGCAAGCAAAATGTAAGTAGAATAGATAGCGTTTTGTAGATGTGACTCACCATCTCGCTCAATTTCTCATTTTTCTGAACAATGGAATGCATGTTAAGCGTTGAAACCGAGAACATCTGCGCTTTTAGATCATTGACAAGTGGCAAAATATTGAATGTGTAAAAATTCACCTTTTCGGATTCGGGTATAGAATTTATATTTTGTCCTAAAACCAGTGACTTGTACCTTGTGTACTTCTCCTTGATGGATTGTACCAATTCTCTTTCGCCTAATTCTGTAATGTTTTTCTCTTCCAACTGAAGATTTTTTTCAAATTTATCGAAAGAACCGGCCACCAAATTTTTGTCGTACTGATAGTGTTTGTTTAAAAACAATGAGTTGACAGCAGTGTTGGTTTCATCAAGCGATTGAATCATATTCTCTGAATACTCAACCGATCGGTAATTGTTCTTGATCATTAGTTCCGAACCGTATTTCAGGGTGGAGACATAATACATACTCAAGAATCCGATGATAACAAATTCCACAAAAACAAAGAGAATTCCAAGAAGAACTTTTGTTCTGATTTTTAGTTTCATAATGTTGATTTTTAATTGAGTTTCATGTTTGAATTACTGTCAATTCTATGTAAATCGATATTGTTTACCGGATGATAGATAAGTGGAATATGCTCTACCTCAACATCATTTTTATCCAACCCAAATGCCTGAATATCCCTTAGTCCCATGTGTTTTAAATAGACATATCCTTTGAGTAACATTCCTTCGCGCAGACCAAACTCGTTTTCGACCGATAGGAATTTTTCGATGACTACAAATTTGAAGTCGGGCTCATTATTATACTTACAAGCCGCATCTGTTCTGGTATGTAAATTCAATTCTTTGTTGGCGATGAGTTCCTGAACTATTTTTTTGAAGTACAATTCAGTACGTGGTTGTACCCTGAACCCAACATTAATATCAACTTTTATTAATTTGTCTTCAATTAATTCCGATACTGAATAATCTAATGTGTAAGGGTGTTCAGTGCGATTAATATGTACAAACCAATATACATCAGCACGTTTTGGTTTCTTTGCAAAAATTGAATTGAAGATTTTCTCTTCGATTTCGTGACGTTTATTTGCTTTCGTAAGATAAATCAGATGCGTTGAGAATTTTGGAATTGACAGATCATCACTTAGCTCTTTAAGCTTGCTGCTAAACTGCCCAATTTCAACGAATTTGGTGAAACTGTTCGATATTCTTCGTGCTTTAAACCAAATATACATTACCAAAAATATAAATAATTCGAAGAACAAGAACATCCAACGTTCTTTGATTTTTGCCACGTTGGCTATAAAAAATGCAATCTCTATAGTGCTAAATACCATTAGAATACCGACAATATATATCTTTTTCCATTGCAATTTGTATATTAGGAAGTAACTCAAAAGAACGGTTGTCATTAACATGGTGATAGAGATGGAAAATCCATAGGCTGCCTCCATATGTGCACTTTCTTTGAAATATAAAATCATTAATATACATCCGAACCAGAGTATGGTATTTACACTTGGAATGTATATCTGACCTTTACTTTCCGTTGGTTGTCGCACGGTGATACGTGGCCAGAAGTTTAAGTTCATAGCCTCGCTTATCAGTGTGTAACTTCCACTAATTAACGCTTGAGACGCTATAATTGTTGCAGCAGTAGCAATTAAAATACTTGGCAATAGGAACCAGTGAGGAATGATTTCGAAAAAAGGATTCCGACCGTTCAAAAATGGCTGACCGAGATGCATGAGCCATGCAGCCTGACCAAGGTAGCAAGCCACCAAACTTATCTTTACAAAGACCCATGTGATTCTGATATTGCGAATTCCGCAGTGTCCAAGGTCAGAATACAAAGCTTCGGCTCCTGTGGTACAAAGAAAGACCGCTCCTAATAGCCAAAAACCGTTGGGGTAGTTAACTAGTAAATTATAACCATAATATGGGTTTAGCGATTTTAAAACATCCGGATGAACAGCAATTTGATGAACTCCGAAAACCAAAAGCATAGTAAACCAAATGGCCATCATTGGACCGAAGAATTTACCAATTATTTCTGTTCCAAATCGTTGAACGAAAAACAAAACAGAGAGTATCGCTATTACAATACCAATAGTTAATCCATTGCCGGGAACTATTATATTTTCTAATCCCTTTACTAAATTTAATCCTTCAATAGCCGAAGCTACGGAAATTGGAGGGGTGATGATGCCATCGGCTAATAAGGTGGTGGCGCCCAATATGGCTACCAATGCAAGTTTTTTATTGTACTTTCCTACCAAAGCGTATAATGAAAAGATACCACCTTCACCCTGATTGTCGGCTCGGAGCGTAAGCCAAATGTATTTAATCGTTGTTTGGAATACCAGCGTCCAAAAAATACAGGATACACCTCCATAAACTAAATCCATATCAATCAACCGGTGTCCGATTACTGCTCTCAAAGCATACAAGGGACTTGTTCCAATATCGCCATAAATTATACCTAAAGCAACTAATAATGAGGCGGCTGTAACTTTACTTTTTATACCACTTTTTGTTTTTTCCATTTTTGCTATATTTTATGCGGCAAAAGTACCCACAAGGATATTGGCAAAAAGTAAAATAACTGGTGACTTATATAAAGATTTTATAAAGATTGATCATGTAAAACGATATCCAACGCCATTCTCAGTAATGATATGCCTTGGTTGATTGGGTATTAGCTCGATTTTTTTTCGGAGCGTACCTATAAATACACGTAAATATTGTGTCTCGGTTTGATAATTGAAACCCCATATTTCGCGCAAAATAAATTGATGCGTCAATACACGTCCTTCGTTTTTAGCAAACAAAGCCATTAAGTTGTATTCGGTAGAAGTGAGTTTGACGATTTCGTCGTTTTGTTTTACTATTCTGGCTACCAGATCAATTTGCAATTCACCACAGATAATCAGGTTGTTATTTTCTTCCGACATATGTCTGCGTATTGATGAGCGAATGCGTGCAAGTAGTTCGCCGGTGCGGAATGGTTTGGTCAGATAATCAGTAGCACCATTGTCCAGTGCTGTAATAATATCATTTTCGGTATTTTGCACTGAAAGGATAATGATCGATTTATTGTACCACGTTCTGAGTTCCTTCAACACCTCGTGTCCGCTTTTGTCGGGCAATCCAAGGTCGAGTAGAATCAGCTCGGGCGTATGATTGGCAGCCATTAAAATACCTTCCTTGCCTGTGGCAGCTTGCCATACTCTGTAGTCGTTACTTTCGAGAGTAATTTCCAGTAGTTTGCGTATTTGCGGTTCGTCGTCGATAATTAAAATTTCAGCGTTATTCATTCTTTAAATTATTTATAAATGAACTTTCAACAGGTATATCCATGGTGAATTTGGCACCTGTAGGTATATTGTTTTCGGCAATAATGGTGCCGTTATGTGCTTCTATATAACCTTTTGAAATAGATAGCCCCAAACCGCTACCACCCGTTTTGGTGTGAGGCAGTCGGTAAAATTTCTCAAACAAAAACGGAATTTCAGATTCAGGGAAGCCATTGCCATCGTCTGAGATTACAATTCTGAGCATATCATTATTATAAGAAACTTCAATCGTTATGGTTGAATACTCGGGGGTGTAAAGGATGGCGTTATTCAGAATGTTGTAAAATACATGCTCCATCAATCCGCTGTCGAGCTTAACCAACGGTAACTGATCGTTGTCCTTAAATTTTAAGTTATTCTTTTTGGTGGTCAGGTCAAGCTTCTGAATGACGGAATAGATCAATTCATTTATATCACACCAATCGAGTTTCAGTTTCAGCATTCCGGTTTCCAGTCGGTTCATGTTAAGTAGGTTGTCGACCTGATGGTTCAGTCTGATGCTAGCCGTTCCAATTTCGGTCAATAGCTCATCGCGTTGCTTTACGCTCAGCTTTTCTCTGTTTTCCTTTATAATGTCTACAGCGCCCAGAATGGTGGAGATGGGTGTTCTCAGTTCGTGCGACAGAGAGTTTAAAAGTGTGTTGTACAGTCTGATTGAATTTTCTTTTTCTTCTTTGTCTCTGGCAATCTTTTCCACTTTCCGAATTCTGTTTGTAAGTACCGCATTTATCAATGCAATGACGATAAACATTAGAAAAAGGAGTATGTCTTCAGAATTATCGATATGAAAAGTGTAGAGTGGCGGAATAAAAAAGAAATTAAGTACCAATGCGCTTAAAATTGCAGCGAGTAGTACAGGCATGATTTCGAATGTTATTGCCAGCAAGGAGACCACCACCAGTAACATCAGTGCTGTGCCAATGTAGCCAACCACCTTTTGGGTGAGGAAAGCGACAAACGCAACAATCAAAACGAGCAAAAAGCTGCTTTTATATTGTATGCTCAGTGACGGTTTTTCTTTGAATATTTTTTTCAATGCAGGTGTGTTAGTGTGAATGTTTGAGTGAAAATAGTGTTTGGTTTTGAAATAATGTTGAAAGCACGCTCAACTATGATTTTTTCATTACTACACAGGTATAAATTAATAATGTGCAAATCTAAGGATTCATAATGATAAATGCTACACCATTTTGCATTTTTTTTTGAGGAATTTGCTCCCGATTTTCCGCTGAAAATATCTGTACGAAAAAAAGATGTTTAATTGTTTGGTAATCCAAAGAAAAACAGTATTTTTGCAGTCCGTTTATTATCACAGTGTAATGGTCAGTTTTGTTGTGTGTAAATATCCTATTTTGTGCCGATTAGCCTCTTCCAAAATACGATTGAAGCAAATAAAATGGCTCAATTATTAATCAAAAACATTTTAAACAAGTGGATACGTTAAGTTATAAAACCATTTCTGCCAACAAAGCAACGGTGCAGAAAGAATGGGTAGTTGTGGATGCTACCGATTTGGTATTGGGGCGTATGGGTTCAAAAGTTGCTAAACTTTTGCGCGGAAAATACAAACCAAGTTTCACTCCTCACGTAGACTGTGGAGATAATGTGATTATTATCAATGCAGAAAAAGTACAATTAACAGGTAACAAATGGAACGATCGCATCTACCTTAGCCATACAGGCTATCCAGGTGGACAACGTGAAATTACACCAGCTAAATTGATGGAAAAAAGTTCTGAAAAACTTATCAAGAAAGTGGTGAAAGGTATGTTACCTAAAAACCGTCTTGGAGACAAACTTTTGGGCAATTTATATGTATTCCCAGGTGCGGAACACAATATGCAAGCTCAACAACCAAAACAATTAGATTTAAACTCACTTAAATAATCAGTATGGAAGTAATAAATGCCTTAGGAAGAAGAAAAGCGGCTGTTGCTCGTGTTTTCGTGAGCGAAGGAACTGGACAAATTACCATTAATAAACGCGATATAAACGTTTACTTTCCGTCACCATTATTACAATTTGTGGTTAAACAACCTCTTACCAAATTGGGAGTGACTGAAAAATACGATATTAAAGTAAATCTAAATGGTGGTGGATTTAACGGACAAGCGGGTGCTTTGCGTTTAGCAATTGCTCGTGCGTTGGTGAAAATGAACCCAGAAGACAAACCAGCACTTAAAGTTGAAGGATTTATGACTCGTGACCCTCGTGGTGTTGAGCGTAAAAAACCAGGTCAACCAAAAGCACGTAAGAGATTCCAATTCTCGAAACGTTAATATCAGTTATCGGTTATCAGTTTTCAGTTTGCAATTTTTTGCAGACTGTTTACTGTTCACTGAAAATTGTTTAGTATCTAAATTGTCAAGACTCTAAGTAAAATTGAAGACTACTCGGCAATTGAGTTAAACAGAATGTAAACAACTTTTTAAACAAAAAAAATGTCTAGAACAAATTTTGACGAATTATTAGAAGCAGGTTGCCACTTTGGTCACTTGAAACGTAAATGGAATCCAGCAATGGCTCCTTACATTTTCATGGAGCGTAACGATATTCACATTATCGATTTGCACAAAACAGTAGTGAAAATTGACGAAGCTGCAGCAGCATTGAAACAAATTGCAAAATCAGGACGTAAAATCCTTTTCGTTGCAACAAAAAAACAAGCTAAAGATGTGGTTTCTGAAAAAGCATTAGCTGTTGGAATGCCATACATTACTGAGCGTTGGGCCGGTGGTATGTTAACTAACTTCCCTACTATTCGTAAAGCCGTTAAAAAAATGACCACTATCGACAAAATGGCGACTGATGGTACATTCGAAAATATTTCTAAACGCGAAAAACTTCAAATTACTCGTCAACGCGAGAAATTAGAAAAGAACTTAGGTTCTATCGCTGATTTGACTCGTCTTCCTTCTGCACTTTTCATTGTAGACGTGATGAAAGAACACATTGCCGTATTAGAAGCTCAACGTTTGGGTATTCCAATTTTTGCAATTGTGGATACTAACTCAAATCCTAACGGACTTGATTTCGTAATCCCTGCAAATGATGACGCTACAAAATCGGTTGACGTAATTTTAGGTGCTATGGTTGCTGCTATCCAAGAAGGTTTGGAAGAACGCAAAGTAGAAAAAATTGATACTGAAGCTGCTGAAGCTCCTGTTTCAAAAGACAAAAAGTCAAGAATTACAAAAAAACCAAGAACTCAAAAAGAAGATGATGATGCTTTGAACGCTAACGTGATCAAAAAATTCGTCAAAGAAGAAGAATAAGATTAATTGAAAGTTGTCAGTGACCGCTCGGCTTTAGCCGCTTGGTTCACCAAGAATTGACGATTATATATTTTTAAACGAGTTACCTGTTATGAATTATTGTAGCTTGTAACTCGTTTTTTCTTGTCTTTCAATATTCTTTCAAAGAAGAAACATATCAAATATATTAATAACTCACAGCTCTCTTATTTTTATTAAGGACAGAGAGTCGTAAAATACTTATAATTATGGCAGTAACAATGGCAGAAATTTCAAAATTGCGTACCATGACTGGTGCTGGTATGATGGATTGCAAAAACGCACTCACTGAAGCCAATAGCGATTTTGACAAAGCAGTTGAAATTATTCGTAAAAAAGGTCAGGCTACAGCATCAAAAAGAAGCGACCGTGAAGCTTCTGAAGGTTGCGTTTTGGCTAAAGCTGAAGGTGGATTTGCAGCTGTATTAGCATTGAAATGTGAAACAGATTTCGTAGCTATCAATGCAGATTTCGTAGCTTTGACTAGATCAATTCTTGACGTAGCCATGGCTACAAAACCAGCTACAATCGAAGAACTTAAAGCTTTGACGATTGATGGTCGCGTTATTTCAGATGTAATTCTTGATCGTTCTGGTATTACAGGTGAAAAAATGGAATTGGACTACTATGAATTCGTTCAGGGTGGTACTACTGCTGCTTATATTCACCCGGGAAACAAACTTGCTACATTGGTGGCGGTTGCTCAAGAAAACGCCGAATACGATACCTTACGTGGCATGGCGATGCATATTGCAGCAATGGCGCCTGTGGCTATTGATGAATCCGAAGTGCCTCAAAAAGTAAAAGATAACGAGCTTGCAGTGGCTATCGAAAAAACCAAAACCGAACTTGTTGCAAAGGAAGTTGAAGTTGCGATTAAAAAAGCGGGCATCAATCCTGCTCACGTTGATAGCGAAAACCACATTGAATCAAACATGGCTAAGGGCTGGATTACTGCTGAGGAAGCTGCAAAAGCACGCGAAATTAGAGCAACAGTTACTGCAGAGAAATCTGCAACTTTACCAGAACAGAAAGTAAACAGTATTGCTGCCGGACGTATGGCTAAATTCTACAAAGAATATACTCTTTTAGAACAAAAGTACGAAGGTGGCAGTGAAGAAGCTGGAAAAATAACAGTAAAAGAACTGCTTGTGAAAAAACAGTTAACTTGTGTTGGTTTCAAACGTGTAACTTTGAATCAAGAATAAGATTCAACTTTACTGATTGATATAAAATTTAAAAACCTCTTGAAGTTATTCAAGAGGTTTTTTTGTGTAATGAATTGCCATTCTTATTAGTAAATGTTTCGTTTACTATTAGCACCATCTAAGGTGAATTTCAGATTACGATGAGCAAGTTTAAACCCTTTCAGGTTTAGAAAAACCTGTTGCTGGTATTTTTGTGGAATGTCAAAGTAAGAGCGATTGTCTTCCACCACTACGTTTTTAATGTCCGAGAGATTAAGTCCTGCTTCTTCCACTAAGAAATCGGAGACATTGCCTTTCGTAAAACCTTGTCCAAAACCAATATTCATATAAATAGTTACCGGAGCACTTGGGCGTTCGGCCTTGGGTTCAATGTTCAAAGCCGAAAATTGAATCTTAAGTTCCGACTCCAGGTTTTTGATTTCGGGCATATCTTCTGTTTTGACTAGGCATACTGAATTTCCCGATTTGCCGGCACGAGCCGTTCTGCCGCTTCGGTGGGTGTACTGCTCTGTTTTTTCGGGTAGATGGTAGTGAATGATATAATCCAGATCCTTCACGTCGATACCTCTGGCAGCAATATCTGTAGCTACAAGCAAGTTGATTCTACCTTTTTTGAAGCCACGCATTACCTTGTCGCGCATTTCCTGGTTTAAGTTACCGTGCAAGGCATCAGCCACCACTTCAAAGCCTGCTAATTGTTTGGCCAGTTTTTTTGCCGCTACTTTTGTACGACAGAACATGATGCCGCGTTGATCGAGTCGTTGCGATAGATATGCTTTTAAATAATCGAGCTTATATCCTTGTTTGTAAATAATATACTGGTGATCAATTTTTTGATTGACAAACTCTTCGGCATTTATTCTGATTTCTACAGCATTCGGACGCAGGTATTCGCGTACCAGTTGTTTTACGTCGTTAGGCATGGTAGCAGTAAACAACATGCTGGTGATATCGCGCTTACAAGACTCCAAAATCTGATCGATTTCGGATTTGAAGCCCATGTTGATCATTTCGTCGGCTTCGTCCAGTACCAGGTACTTCAAATCCTGAAGGCTTAGTGCGTTCCGATCCAGTAAATCGAGCAAACGGCCGGGAGTAGCTACCACCACATGTGTAGCACGTTTCAATTTCTGAATTTGATCTTCGATAGGAGTGCCACCATACACCGCTTCGGCAAATACGCGTGGCATGTGTTTGGAGAAAAGAAAGAATTCACGCGCTACCTGTTGACCAAGCTCGCGCGTTGGAACCAATACCAGTGCTTGTATTTTTGCTAATTTAGGATCGATGGTTTGGAGAATAGGCAAGCAAAAGGCAGCTGTTTTACCTGTTCCGGTTTGCGCTATGGCTACCAGGTCTTGTCCCGAAGTGAGTATGTGCGGAATGGCCTGAAGTTGAATGTCGCTGGGTTCTGTAATTTTGTTTTCCTGAAGTGCCTGAACTATATTATCGTTAATTCCTAAGTCTGTAAAAGTCATGTTTGTTCCAATTTAGTTTAAAATGCTCGTATGGAGGATTTGACTACAAAGGTAAGCGTATTTGTTGTATAAATTCGTATGTGATAAGGTTTAAGTGCCAGAAAAAGAATTAGTGTAAATTGTAGTGAAGTAGAAAAAGTTATTTTACTTTATCGGGGCTTCCGCCCCAAACCCTGACTTACGTTTTGCCTCCTTAGAGTTTATTTATTTTGGTGTCGGCGATTTCCGCTTCGCTCCAATTGTCTTGACACAAAAAGTAAGCAAAAAAGTCAATCCGTCAGCTGACGGATGCTTCACTCGAAAAACTTACGCTCAGTTGGCTGAAACCGTCCAAACTCGCTCCTTCGTCGCTCAAACAGGACAGTTTCAAACGCCAACTTCACTTGTTTTTCGGTTCACCAGACGAGGTCAGTCGTTGACAAACTGTGTGCAATTCAATATTCTTTATATTTTTAATGAAAATATCTATCAAATGCACTACGGCTGTTATTAATTACTTAGGATATTTCTTTTGTTACCTACAACTAAAACAATTTTAATTCATTGCTATTTTCTTTCTTGTCGGTAATTCCGTTGTGAAAGTGGCACACGGCATTCATCACGCAGCTGTCGCACTTTGGGTTGGTGGGGCGGCATATCTCGCGACCGAGGAACGAAATAGCCATTCCGATATCGTTCCAACGCTCTTGTGGTACGATGGCCATGATTTGTTTCTCTATTTTTTCGGGTTGAGTGCCAGAAGCTATCCCAATTCGTGGGGCAACGCGCACGACGTGCAGGTCGACGATAACGCCTTCAGCAGTATTTCCCGACTCACGAATGATAACGTTAGCCGATTTCCTACCAATGCCAGGCAGCTTGGTTAGCTCGGCCATAGTGGTGGGGATGTTGTCGTCATCACCAATCTGCTGCGCCAGTTTCACCAACCAGTTGGCTTTGTTACCAAAATTCCGCACCGTGCTAATGTATTGGTGCAGGTCTTCAACCGTGGCTTGTGGCAGACTATTCAACGACGGATAGGCTGTAAAGACCACCGGAGCCAGTTCGTTGATATGCTTATCGGAATCCTGCGCCGAGAGAATCACCATTACCAATAGTTGATAGCGACTTTTATAATCAAGCGGATGCTTGCGATGATGATACTGAGCCATCAGTGGCTCCAGATATTCCAACCAGTTTTGTTTCATGATATTTGGCGTTAGTTTTCGACTATAACAACTCTTACTAAAATTATGTTGAATGAATGCTAAGCTCTTTCAACGAAAAAGCAAGCCGGAAGGCTTGCTTAAAAGTAGCTATAGTTCATTATGTTTCTTTTAGTACGAGGCATTCTATAGAATAGGCCGAACAATGCACGCTGTTTTTTGATAGTATCATTTGATAGTATCAAAGATATGCAATTCTACTGAAACTGCTATATCAACATTCTTTTTTTTAATTAAACAGATCAGCCACTGCGGCTATTGGCATGTACTATAAAACATAGGAAAGGATATTCCCTCAGTTCAGCGTGGTCTCCAGACTCCACGAATCAGTCGTATTTTTGTTTATCAATAGGAAAGTCAGGGAAAGGAATATTATTCGGCTGAATTATATTTTGTCATCTGTCATCTCTCCCAACTGTTTTCTTATATGTTTGTCAAAATCTGATTCAAAAAGTTGGTCTTGCACTACTCTGTATTTCTCAAATTCAGTTTCTGCAAAGGCTTTAGCAATTTCGGCTGTCACTTTTCCCGGATTTTCAAGTACTTCACGTTGGTTAAACTGCAAGAAAACATTCAGTTTTTCTGCCCAGTCAGTCATTGTCATTGGGAAACCTCGTTCTGCTTGGTCTTCGGCATAATCCAAGTACATTGTTACAAAGCGGTCGAGCGATTTAATTTCTTTTTCTTTGAGGTAATTTTTGGCTATCGAAACATCCGTTTTTATAATTTTCCCTTCGGGTGCATTTTTCCAAGTACTTAGTCCCATGTGTTCTTTTTCGGCATTAGCACGACTTACAATCAATTCAGCAGCAGTTTGTCCGTGTATTGCAAAATGTAGTTTGTTTTGTACTGTAGAAAAAAAAGTTTTGGTTGTATCGGCATTTTTGCTGTAATCCATTGCCGTGGCATAAATGTCAGTTATTTTCTGATAAAAACCTCTTTCACTAGCTCTTATTTCTCGGATTTCGGCAAGTAAATCATCAAAGTATTTTTTGCTGAAAAATGCACCGTTTTTTAATCGTTCTTTGTCCAATACATAACCACGTATTGCAAAATCGTGCAGCACGTTGGTTGCCCATTGTCTAAATTGGATGGCTCTGTTGGAGTTAACCCGATAACCAACAGAAATAATCATCTCCAGATTGTAAAACTCAACATCTCTTTCAACTTGTCTTTTCCCCTCAATTTGAACTATTCGAAAATTTCGAATAGTTGCTTGTTTTTGTTCGCGCGATTTTAGAATTTCTTTGATATGATAGTTAATAGTGTTCACTTCCACTTCAAAAAGAACGGCTATAAGTTTTTGAGATAACCAAACAGTTTCGTCCTCAATACGCACTTCAATGGTATTTTCACCCGCTTGGTTTGTGAAAACAAGAAATTCAGCTGTGCTATTTCGTATTTGTAGTTTCTTAGTCATGCTTCAATCTTTAATTTTGTTTTCTAAATCTGATTTCTGGATACAAAGCTACAACTAATTTTGGTTTCTATTTTTTTCGATCTTATTTTTTTTTTTTCGGCTTGGTGCTAATGATCGAGGTTATAAGCAAAGCTCTGCCTCGTATCTTTGTTTATCAATAGGAAAGTATGGAGACTTCCTTCCGTCAATGGACGGACAAGCTCAAGCTTCGACTAAGCGAAGACGCTTGTCTTGTTTTGTAATCTGGAAAAACGGATTACAAATCCTAAGAATACAAAGAGGTGGGATTAGAAATAAATCCCACCAACCAGCCCGCACTTTTGTGCAAGTAAGTAATGGTTATATATCCGCGAGGACAAGGGCACGTTACTCTGAACGAAGGTTCTATAATTCTTTCGAATGTAGATCCATTAAACCAATGGCTATTTCAATAACTTTCGATTTTCTACATCTTGTAAAACCTTCATTTGTTGAATTGCAATTTGATTCAATTTTATGAGTCTCTCATTTTGAGGAATACTTTCATTAATAAATATGGCATTGATATTTTCCATATTTGACAAACAAATCAATTCATTTATTGATGCATAATCACGGATGTTTCCTTTTAATTGTGGATTTGCATCTCTCCATTGCTTTGCTGTTTTTCCAAATAGTGCCATGTTTAGAACATCAGCTTCATTAGCATACACAATTGACGTTTGAATTAATGTCAATTCAACAGGTATTAAATTTTGTTTTATAGCATCCGTGTGAATGTGATAGTTGATTTTAGCAAGTTCTCGTTTAGCAGACCAGCCAATTTGTTTCTGTTCATCTTCTTTTAGGCGTTGGAATTCTTTAAGCAAATAGAGTTTGAATTGAGGTGAAACCCAAGATGCAAATTCAAACGCAATATCCTTGTGTGCATAAGTTCCTCCGTATCTTCCGGCCTTGGCTATTAAACCTTTTGAATTCGTTTTCTCTGTCCATTGTTTTACAGATAAAATGAATCTGTTCAATCCGGCTTCGTTTTTAATTCCCTCGAATTCGAGGGAATTAAAAACCGCATTATACATTTCTTCCCTCGGTTCGGCGTAGTCTCCAGACTACGTCGGGTTAGTAGCAAGGCTCTGCGTTGTATCTTTGTTTTTCAATATGGAAGTCTGGAGACTTCCTATTAGCACGACGTAGTCTGGAGACTACGCCGAACTCAAGCCGAACAAACTACGTTGAACTGGGCATACGAACTTGTTTTATATCCAGTCAATTTTGTTGACTTCTTCTTTTAATTTTGTGTTAGACTGCTCAACTAAACTTGCAAATTCTTTATATTGTTCTTTTATTTCGTCAGTTAGTACTTGTAAGTTTGAGTATAAATGAGATATATCTTTTCCTTGATATGCAATTTGTTTGCCTACTGAATGAGTCCTATATAAGTTTGTTTCAACTAAATATTCTTGAATAGGTCTCAATATCTCTTTATAAAACCTTTCCAAAGTTCTTTTACCTACCATTTCTGCAGAATATAAAATGATTGAATTATTCACAAGTTGGTATGATTCACTTGCTAAAAAATGATCAGGGTCGTTTGCTTCCTCGTAATTTAGAAATTCGGCTAATGAATCAAAGTATTTATTTAAACCTGTATTCAATTTTTCTCGAAACTCAGAACTTCTTTTTAAAGCATTTGAGTGGTATTCTTGTACTTCGATAAAGAGATTATCCATAAACTCGATTTGACTTCTTACATTTGAAATCGCTTCTTTGTTTTTGACAGAATTGTGCAATTCCTTATCATCGATATTCAAAACCCTTTTGAAGTTATTCGAAAGAATTTTTGGAGGGGTTAATGTCAAACCATTATCAATTGAAGTTTCAGTTGCAAATCTTGTATAAGCAGTTTGGATAGTTGTAGTAAATGAAGTTGTAATCTTGTCTAGATGATGTTTAACGTATTTTCGAACAGTTGACCTTTGTTTACATTTGTCTATCCATTTTGTCAATTGGTTGATTAATACACCAAGTGTAAATACTAATATTGTTGTAATTGTCGTAAAAAGAGCTTCATTGGAAACAAAATCAATAATTCTTTCCTTTTTATTTAGCATTTGGATAGTCTGTCTTAATTCCTTAGACTCAGATTTGTTTTCCTGTATTAAGTAGTCAAGTTGATTCGTTATTTGAGAGTAATCAGCCTTTATAAGTATTGTGTCACTTTTAATTGGCAATGACTGGTTCTTAATAAGTATAGTATCCATTTTTCTTTTTTTATTGGTGCTGACAATAAAACATACCCAATCGGGTGTGCTCTATCTATTCATTCTGTGGATATAATAAGCACCTGTTTTTTTACTCTCCAAAATTACGCATTCCATTTTGATTAACCTATTGTCTGTTAAACTATTTATCGACAATAATAAAATAAATAACAAAGGAGCTAATTTCTTAGCTCCTTCATTTCTGTATTTATTTCTTTTCGTCGGTAGTTGCGTCTTTTGCGCTATCGTCTTCCTTCGGTTTTTGGGTGGCGGCTACATCGAGCACTAAGCGTGCATTGCAGTATTGCCCGAATAGAGTGGGGTTGAGGGTGGCAAATGGTTTCAACAGTTTGTCCGTGGTGTCTTTAAGTTCTTTATTCAGGTCGGCTATAGTGCCGCGCAGTTCGGTAGATGCTTGTTTGGAAACCACTTCCGTGTTTCGTCTTTCGGGGGTACGTTGTTTCATCGAAGCAGAAAGCGTATTCAAAGATTCGATATCCCTCAAGGACGCACCCCATACTGCAAGTTCGCTTGCTAATGGCAATGCGGCTTTATAAATCTGTTGTGCTTTAATGTAGTAATTGCCTTCCCGTAGTCTGTTAACCAGTGATCTTGGCCAATCGGCTATCAGTTTTAATTCATGATTGTTTGTAGCTACCGCTACTGCGCTCATGGCGTCCGATACTTTGATCATCCTTTGATTCAATAGCTTTTTTTCATCGTTTTTGAGCCCTGTCTGTACTTTTGTGTCGGTCGACTGGGTCTCGGATAATCCATCAATGATTCCCAGTCCCTGTGTTATTCGGGCATGTGAATCTACAATGGGTTGATACGTTTTTAAAAGTTCAATGTTGCTTGCTAAAAACCAGTCTACGGCTTTAAACATGTTTACCAGATTCATTTCGTTTCTTGTCATAATAAAAGATTTTAATTATTAGTATTGATTTTATTTATTGAAAGTGCTAGTGCACTCAGTTCAAATTCTTTTTATCGTTGGTATGGTTTGTCTGCGTTTGATACACTATCCTCTGAAACGGTTCAACTATGCTCTGCAGCGTTCACAGACTCCTCTACAACGCCCAAAGGGTCTTCTGCAATGCTTAAAGACTCCTCTGCAGACCCGAAAGCTGACATTGTAACAGCCGAAGATGTCATTGCAGAGCTTACAGCGTTCATTGCAGCGTTCGCAGACTTCATTGCAGACCAACAAGGGCTCATTGCAGCATCAATATATGCCATTGTGACAGTTTAAGGCTTCTCTGAATCCAAATCACACTTTTTAGTATTAGTATATATTATGTAAATAATGCGACTGTCATGAGCATATTCGGTGATAAAGACACATTTTTGAGTTAAATATACTCTTTTGAGCTGTGTTTATGACATTATTATTTACAATAAATAACAATAACGATACAAGGTTAAATATAAATATTTATATAAACAATAGGTAAACGGTTATATTAACTTTTATTATTAACTAGGCATGTTTTGTTAACATTAATTATGAAATTGTGAAAAGGACAGACTATTTCATGGGAAATAATCTGTCCTTCAATTTTGATTTGCTTTGCAGAAACGAAATAAGGGTTATTCCAAATTTAAATTGCTCGTTCTAATTGTTGTTTATTATTATCCTCAAACTGAACGGATTTTACTTTTTTTGTGGATGCTTATTTCCCTCTTTCAATATAGTTGGTATGGAGCAGGTGGTGCGACTTTTCGCCCAACGGTTCTAATAGAAAATCGTTATAAAGGCGCAGTATCTCGGGGTTTTCGTGCGATTTGCGAATGCCTTTGTGAGCATCTTCGTAGTAAATAGATTCGGCACGTTTTTTCCGTATCTCGTAATTGGTGGGTATGGGCTGTCCGCCACCGCCCAGGCAACCACCGGGACAGGTCATCACTTCTATAAAAGTGTAGGGCGACGTACCGTTTTCAATCTGCTCCAGAAGGATAGCTGCATTTTTCAGCGTATGCGCTACTGCCACTTTAATTTTTGTACCCTCCAAATCGACTTCTGCTTCCTTGATGCCTGTGAGTCCGCGCACAGCCGTAAAGTTGATATTCGTCAGTGTTTTTCCGGTAAATACTTCGTAGGCAGTACGCAAAGCAGCCTCCATAACGCCTCCCGTAGCTCCAAAGATAACGGCAGCACCGGTTGATTCGCCCAGCGGATTGTCGAACTGCTCTTCGGGCAAATGTGTGAAATCAATGCCTGTTTCTTTGAACATACGTGCCAGTTCGCGGGTGGTGAGCACGGCGTCTACATCGTAAAAGTGCTCTTCGTCGGTCATGGTCACTTTTTCTTTCCAATACTGAAAAGCACCATCCATCTCGGGTCGGCGGGCTTCAAACTTTTTGGCGGTGCATGGCATAACGGATACTACCACAATGTTGCGAGGGTCGATACCTGCTTTTTCGGCATAATAGGTCTTGGCAATGGCGCCAAACATTTGTTGCGGCGATTTGCAACTGGACAAATGCGCAAGTGATTTCGGATAGAAATGTTCGATATACTTAATCCAACCCGGCGAGCAGGAAGTAATCATGGGTAAAACGCCACCGGTTTTAATCCGATCTATCAGTTCGTTTCCTTCTTCGATAATGGTGAGGTCGGCTGCAAAGTTGGTGTCGAAGACTTTGGAGAACCCCAACCGTCGCAGACCGGCTACCATTTTTCCGGTTACGAGACTGCCATCGGGCATGCCCATGGCTTCGCCAATTCCCACCCTTACGGCAGGAGCAGTTTGTACCAATACCACTTTATCAGGATGGTGCAAGGCTTCCCACACTTCGCTCACGGCACTTTTTTCGGTAATGGCACCGGTAGGACAAACCAGTGCGCACTGTCCGCAGTTGGTACAGGCCACTATGCCCATGCCCAAATCGAGGAAGGTAGATATCTTGCTTTTCAGTCCTCGACCGGAAAAGTCGATGGCTTTTACTCCCTGCACCTCGCTGCACACAGCCACGCAGCGACCGCACAAGATGCATTTCTCCGGATCGCGCACCAGCGACAGCGATGTTTCATCTTTCGGGCGGATTTCCCATTGCGTTCTTACAAAGCGCTGGCAGGTAACACCCAGGTCGAACGTAATCTGTTGCAATTCGCAATTCTGATTCCGGTCGCACTGCAAACAATCCTGCGGATGATTGGCCAGCAGCAGTTCCACGTTGACCCGTCGGGCTTCCATCACCCGTTGGCTGTTGGTGGTAATTTCCATGTTCTCCGTTACCTGCGTGATACACGAGCGCAACAGGGATTTGGCACCTTTCACCTCTACCACACAAACCCCACAGGACGCATTGTGCGAAACATCTTTCAGGTAGCACAGTGATGGTACATTGATGCCAACAGAATTACAGGCTTCCATAATAGTTATCCCCTCCGGTACCTGCACGGGCTGATTGTTTATTGTGATTTTCATAATGGTAGAGTTTATTTTACGACCCCCTGCCCCCCAATGGGGGTTCCAGACTTATTCTCTGAAAATATTTTTTCTTTTCTATTCGTATTATGATATGATTTTTAATATCCCGTTCTTCGAACCCCCATTTGGGGGCAGGGGGTCTCGTATGTTTATTGTGATTTATGTTAACTTTTTTTTGTGACCCCAAATTCGTCAGCCGACGGAGGCTTAAGATGTGTTCTCTGAATTTTTTTTCAATTAGTATTTTGTTTTTACTTCAACGTCCCATTCTTCGAACCCCCTTTGGGGGCAGGGGGTCTTATTTAAAGTGCTGGAGGGCTCACCTCTCTCTTAATCTTATCTAATACAGAATTGATATTATGCAAAACTTCTTCATTTGTAAACCGGATGACTTTATATCCTTTTTCATTAAGCTCAAAAGTTCTTTGTTCATCCTGTTCTTTTTGATATTTGTGAATCTCACCATCAATTTCAAGAATAAGTTTGTGTGAAAGTGCAACAAAATCTGGAATATAATTACCGATAATGTGCTGTCTTCTAAACTTTACACCTAACTTTTTGCTTCTAATGTGCTCCCAAAGAATTGATTCTGCTTCAGTCATAGTATCACGCATTTCTTTGCGTTTGTCTTTTAATATACTGTACGTATAAGGGTTTGCCGTATTCCATTTTGGAATAAAAGTGTTTTTCGGTTCATCCATAATATTTGTTTTTTGACCCCCTGCCCCCAAATGGGGGCTTAAGACAAGTCCTCTGAAAAAATATTTTCTTTATTGTTCTTATTTTGCTCTAAAATTTAATATCCCGCTCTTCGAACCCCCATTTGGGGGCAGGGGGTCTCGATCTTGATTAGCACCTCACATCACACCTCAAACACCTTTCTACTTCGTTGCGGGCCTGTTCGCCGGTGTAGCCAACTTCTACTTCCTGAAAATTACCAATACGTTCTTTCACCGAAAGTTTGCCAGATTTGTTTTTATGACTTGTTTTCTGATTTAGTGGAATATGGTTTTTATATTGAAATTCGCGGAACAAAAGATGGAACCGTATTTCTTTCATCAGCGCTAAGTCGATGGCTGCTGCTGCTTTTTTTGCCATTCCCATCGCCTCGGCAGCCGTAGAAGGACCGGTTACTGCATCGCCTCCGGCATATAGTTTGGGGTCGGATGTTTGGAAGGTAAACGGATCGACCATCAACCGTCCATCTGTGGTGGTAGCCCGTCCGGCGTTGGCTAGTTGTTCCGAGTCTACCCGTTCGCCCACCGCCATAATGATGGAGTCGCAAGGGATTTCCTGAAATTTTCCGGTGGAAACAGGTCGTCTTCTTCCGGAAATATCAATGCTGCCACCACTCATAATCTCTACTTTCAATGCTTTTACCTTACCCTTTTCGTCGGCAATGATTTCGCGAGGTGCAGCTAGAAAATGATAGTTTATTTTTTCAGCTTCCGATTCAAATATCTCGGTTGCATTTGCCGGCATATCGCCTTTTTCGCGTCGGTACACCACAGTTACTTCTTTGCCTAAACGCCAGATACTGCGGGCAGCATCGATGGCCACATTTCCGGCACCAATAATCACGACCTGTTGACCCAGCTTTGGTGCTTTTCCCAGAGCCATTTCTTTCAAAATTTCAGTGCCTGCAAAAACGCCTTTTGCCTTTTCGCCGGGAATATTCAACTCAATATCTTTCCATGCACCAATGGCCAGATAAACAGCGTCACATTCATTTTTCAAGCTTTCTAACGATAGATTACCGCCCAGTCGTTGGTTGAATTTGAATTGTACGCCAAGCTTTTTGATAAACTGAACTTCTTTTTGCAACACTGATTTAGGTAAACGGTATTGAGGAATGCCAAAGCGAACGACACCACCGGCTTCGGGTAACGCATCGTAAATGGTAACGGCATGTCCGAGTCGTACCAAATAATAGGCAGCCGTAAGTCCAGCAGGACCTGCACCCACAATGGCAATTTGTTTGCCGGTAGCGGGCAATTTTTCTTTTATCAGTTTCGTGTAAATATCGTTTTCTTTACCCAGCTTGTACATGGTGTCGGCCAGATAGCGGTGAATTTCTCCCTGCGAAACAGGTTCATCCAACTGTTCCCGACGGCAACGCATCTGGCAGTGGAAGTGACAAATACGTCCGATCGTTCCCGGAATTGGATTGTCGCGCAAGGTTAATTCAAATGCTTCATCCAGGCGGTCTTCCTTTATCAGTTCGATATAGCCTGGGATATTCATATGCAGCGGACAACTGTTTTCGCACAACGCCATGTACAACGACTCGCAAGCTCCTGCATGACACCGCTTTTCCCGAATATGTTCCTCGTATTCATGACGGAAATATTTCAGGGTTGTAAGAATTGGATTTGGAGCAGTCTGACCCAGTCCGCAAATGGCTGTGTCTTTTATTGTTCTACTCAATAATTCGAGCGTGGTCAGGTCCTCGTAGGTGCCTTGCCCTTTGGTAATTCGGGTGAGAATAGCAAGCGCTTGTGCCAATCCTTCGCGACAAGGAGTACATTTCCCGCACGACTCAGCGGAATTGAATTCCAGAAAATAACGGGCCACATCCACCATGCAATTGTCTTGGTCCATCACCACCATTCCGCCCGAACCCATAATGGCACCCAGGCCGGCGAGCGATTCATAGTCGACCGGTGTGGAAAAATACTCCAGTGGAATGCAACCGCCGGAAGGGCCTCCGGTTTGGACTGCTTTTACTTTTTTTGAAGTTCCCGTTCCCTCGCCAATACCGTACACAAACTGTTCCAGTGTCGAACCAAGCGGCAGCTCTACCAATCCGGTATTTTTTACTTTTCCAACCAACGAAAATACTTTTGTTCCCGGGCTTTTCTCTGTTCCGGTTTCTTTGAACCAATCGCTTCCTTTTTCAAGTATGACAGGAATATTGCACCAGGTTTCCACATTGTTGATATTGGTTGGTTTTCCATACAATCCTTTGCCGGCAGGGTAGGGCGGACGGGGCATTGGTCGACCGGCTTTGCCTTCGATAGAAGCAATCAGCGCCGTTTCCTCACCACAAACAAAAGCACCCGCGCCTTCCACTACTCTGAGTGTAAAGCTAAACCCCGAGCCCATAATATTTTCACCCATTAGCCCCTGTTCGGTGGCTTGTTCGATGGCAATTTTTAGCCGTTTTACAGCCAATGGATATTCTGCCCGCACGTAGGCAATTCCTTCGGTAGCTCCCATGGCATAAGCCCCTATCAGCATTCCTTCCAACAACATGTGCGGGTCACTTTCTATTTCGTTGCGATTCATATATGCTCCGGGGTCACCTTCGTCAGCATTGCAGATAATGTATTTTCGGTCGGCTTGGGCTTTTCGCATGATGTCCCATTTTACTCCGGTAGGAAAGCCAGCACCCCCACGACCGCGAAGTTTGGCAGCTATTACTTCATTCACAACCTCCACCGGTTGCATTTTGAGTGCTTTCGCCAGGGCTTTATAACCACCCACAGCAAAGTAATCCATAATTGATTCCGGGTCAATCAATCCGGCATCGCGCAATACTATCTTCTTTTGACCTTTGAAAAACGGAATCTCATCCCAATGCGGTATGTCTTCGTAGCCCTTGCCGAAATTTAATTTTGATGTATGGAAATCCCACTCATCGATCCTGCATAGTAGTTTCTTTCGGTAAACTTTTCCTTTCAAAACGCTTTCGGCAATGTGTACAGCATCTTTCTCATCTACTTTGCTGTACACCAACATTGGTTTTCCCGGTTGGTAAAGCATAACCAACGGTTCTTCGGCACAAAAACCAAAGCAACCGGTTTGTTTGAGTTCGAAACCGGCATTTGTGTCTGCTTTATAGTTGCGAAGTCGCTCAAAAACCAAATCAGCTCCATTCCCGATGCCACAAGTTCCCATACCGACTAATATGGTGGGAGTAGATGAAAATAAAGGACCTCTAGTCTCTAAAGGGGAATTGAGAGAACCCCTAACCCCTAAAGGGGAATTGAAGCTACCTTCGTCTTGTATATTTATGAATGTATTCATAACCAAAAAATAAGAGAGAATTTATAGAATGTACTAATCTAATTCCCCTTCAGGGGCTAGGGGTGTTTTATCTTCTTCAATATCTTCATCAATCGTTGCGAATTGACATTACTGAAAATCACACCATCCACTGCCACAACCGGCGATTGCGCACACTGGCCAAAACAGGCAACAGTTTTGATGGTAAATTCATTGTCGGGGGTGGTAAATGATGGTTCCGTTTCATCTTCCGTTCGTTTAAATCCCAGAATGGGTGCAACTTCATCGAGCAAAGCTTTGGAGCCTTTGGTATGACATGCTGTTCCGCGGCACACAATGATGGAATGTTTGCCCTGCGGTTTAAGATTGAAAAACGAATAGAATGTGGCTACGCTGTACACTTGTGTGTAAGGAATGTTCAACTTTTGTGATACAACCGTTAAGGTTTCACCAGGGAGGTATTTTAAAGGATTTTTTTCCTGCACTTCTTCTAGGGTGGAAAGTAGCATGCCGGGTTTACCTTTATATTTCTCAACTATTTCATCGAGAATAATTTCGGGGACGATAGAATTAGTAAGCGTTTCCATAACTATATTTTAAAAATTAGTTATTTATTATCTAACAAATTCTGAAAAGTGAAAGTTCCAAAGTCGGTCACTCAAATGATCTTTTATGGACTTATTTCTGACGACAAATATAATGTATTATTACGGAAAGATTTCTTCAATTATGAAATAAATCAATAAAAATGCAATAAATTTACAAAAGCAAAGGAAGCTCATTTCTGAACTTCCTTTCTTTTCATGAGATAAGTGGGAATCTAGTTTTTATACCATTTCTTTACCATTTCCTGCATAAAGGCTAAACTACCTTTTGCCAAATCTTCTGAGTTATATTTGGACGGTCTCCACAGTGAGGTGGGTCCTACCAATTCTTTAATCTCAGACGAGAAGTTTTCAAGCACCAATGGCCCCTGGTAGTTGATCTCAGCTAATCCGCGGAATAAATCGTCCCAATGTACATTGCCTTCGCCCAGCATACCGCGGTCACTCTCAGTTATGTGGAGATGTTTTAGACTTTTTCCGGCTAAAACTACCGGATCGTAGAAATTGGGTTCTTCAATGTTCATATGGAAGGTGTCCAAATGTAGTCCGATATTGTCGACCCCGATTGCATCTATCATTTCTAACACCTCTTCAGCAGCCGTAAATACATAGCTTTCGTAACGGTTAATAGGTTCCGGAGCAATAGTGATATTTCGCTCACGGGCATAAGCTGCTACTTCGGTAAATACCTGTTGAATGATCAACCGTTCATCTGCTGTGCAAGGTTGTCCCGAAAATTGAGCGATGGCCGAGTGGAGCACACCACCCAAAAAATCGCCTTCCATTTCGGCTACTTTATCAAGCGCAGCTTTTATAAGTGCAGTTGCTTTTTCGGGGTAAACCGGCATATGGCAATCGGCAGGTATATTTAGTGTAAGTCGCCCTGTAATTCCGAGATGGTCTAGTTGTTTTTTTACGGTTTTAGCATCAAAATTCAATGATGATGGCAAACACACTTCCAGCATGTCGAAACCGTATTCCGCTGTTTTCTCAATGGCAAAACGTCCACCCTCGACACTCCAGCCGGGGATAAATGATAATATTGTTGTTCCAAATAGTGGCATGAGATGAATGATTTAAAGAAGCCCCCTAAATCCCCCAAGGGGGACTTTCAGACAGGACTATTGATTTGTAATTGTATATTCTAATTGATTCGAATTAGGTTTGTTGAAATGTATCAAGTAATTATTGACTTGATTTAAAATTGCTAAAGTCATCAAAAACTTTTTTTTTAAGTCCCCCATGGGGGATTTAGGGGGCTAATGACTAAAACAGCCACCACTCCGTTTTCACTCCGATATAAGTACCCCAACGGTTTTGGTTGATTTGCAAATAGGGTGAATAATGATTGTCGCGGGCATAATCGTTGTAACGAGCTGCTGAAAAGACTAACCGAATATGTGGACGACACCATGGATCGCGTTTGCCTAGGGGTGCAATAGTAGGGGCAAATGAAAATTTCCACATTCCTGCTTCAGGGTTGTCACCATCTTTACGCGTAGCATAATGCGCTTCGCCAATTAAATGCAACCAATTAGTGGCGTAAAACAGTACTCTTCCTCCCACAACAAGATCTCGCTTTTGATTATACAATTGTTTCCCATTGAAATAGGTATCCATATTTGAGTTGGACGATCCACCATGACTGTGAGTAAAAACACCATAGCCATTTACACTTACATTTTTCGATAAGTTCAACAGAAAATGTTCTACCGTTGTAAACGAATAGGCATGAGTGTATTTCCCATTTTCATCAGGAGCTCCGTAAGTTGCCCATGTGTAGGTGTTTCCATTGTCACCACCGTTGGCAATTCCGGTTCCGTAACGTACTGAGAATTGATTAAACGAGCCGGGTAGGGGAGTCTTTAGTGGATTGTTGAACTTTACTCCCGCAACCCAACCATTATCTGCTGCATATACTTTCGATGCATTTTGTGAAGAGGCTGGAACGGAGTGAAATTCTCCAAGAAGTTTCATCACACTTCCGTTGTTGAACTTAATGCTGTGCTCACCTATCCAAACCATTCGCTGACGAATGGCCGGATTAGTAGCTCCTGCAACGGTTACATCATAATTGTACGGAAATACTCCCGCTGAATCTGTAGAAGCGGGCATCAGTAAGGTAAGTTCCGTGGTTTTATAACTTACACCGGCTCCCTGTGCCGAATGATCGTCGAAATAGAAATAATCACAAATATGAATATCGTCGTATCGTCGAAAACGTACTCCTGCCCATGCCGACCAACGGCTGCCCATAATATTTCGGGCTTCAATATAGGTTTCGGGTAAAATTATAGTCAACCCTTTATTTGTACGTGTGCTGGTATTGCCCATAAACTGCCCGTTGGCCGAATACATACCCAACCGCACCTGAAAAGTGACATTGGTACTGTCAGTTCCATTTAGTTTTGGTGTAAAGTGAATAGCCGGTAACAAATCCATATAATCAACCTGTTCCATGCGTCCGGCCAATGATCCCTGACCCGAAAGATTTAACGGTTTCCATTGTGTTCCTTCACCGTTTGGCGACATTCCGACGCCAATGCGTCCGGTAGTTCCCAACGAGAAGTTGGTGTTAGTTATTACCACCTGCGAAAAAGCAAAGGTAGGTAATATGCATATCAATAAAATAATAAGTGTGTTTTTCATGGCTGTAATTGTTTAATCGTTTAAACAGAAATATAAAAAAATAATCTCACAAGAAAACAATGATATTTGTCTCTAACTTCGCATTTCTGTTTAAATGCGATTTTTTTAGTTAATAGCTTCAGTTTTTTCTTTGTAACCTTTTAAGCCATAATAAGCTACAAAAATGAAACAAAGGAATGGAACTACAATTGCTTTATCGATTCCGAAATGTACAGAAGCCAAGCCCATTAGAGGTGTTATTAATGCACCACCGATTATGGCCATTACCAACACTGATGCTGCCAGTTTTGTGTGCTCGCCCAAATCTCTGATTCCCAAAGAAAAAATTGTAGGATACATAATTGACATAAAGAAACTGGTTCCAACCAATGCCCAAAGTCCGATGGTTCCGGGGAAAACGAATGCAATACTGATTAAAATCAAATTGATGGTGGCATACATCCAAAGCAGGTTGTGTCCTTTTATTTTTTTCATCAATGCTGTTCCAATAAACCTACCAGCAGTGAATACAACGAGTGAAATGGTAAGGAAATTAGCTGCAGTTTTTTCAGGTGTTCCGGGAATTGTTCCCTGAATGTAACGGATTAAGAAACTCCAGATACAAACTTGTGCGCCTACATAAAAGAACTGTGCCAATACAGCTTGTTTGAAATGACGTTTAGCAAAAATAAATTTCAAGGTTTGCTTGGTAGTTGATGTGCCATGTATTTCTTCATCTTTTACAACCGGAAATTTAGTAATTAAGATAACCAGTGCGGCAGCAGTAATTACGATCCCTATAATAAGATATGGAGTTTGTACGGCATGAACTTCAGCTGTATAATAAGCTTTTACAGCAGCAGGTGACATTTGAGCTAATTGTTCTTTACTGTGTTCAATACCCGAAAGGATGAAATTTTGGCCAATAAGAATGCCGGTAATGCAGCCAATTGGATTAAATGATTGAGCCAAGTTCAGACGCATAGTCGCTGTTTCAGGGTTACCCAATGCAGAAACATAAGGATTGCCGGCAGTTTCCAAAAACGTAAGACCTGAAGCAATTACAAAAAGTGCTACTAAAAAGAAACCGTACGAAGCATTTTCGGCAGCCGGATAAAATAACAAAGCCCCTATGGCAAATAAGAAAAGTCCAATAACAATGCCTGTTTTGTAATTAAATCTGCGCATGATAAGAGATGCAGGGATTGCCAAGGAGAAATAGCCTAAATAAAAAGCAGATTGAACAAGTCCTGATTCGAAATCAGTTAGCACAAAGGTTTTTTTGAACTGTTGGATCAAGATGTCATTGATACTACCGCCCATTCCCCACATGAAGAATAAGCTCACAATAAGGATTAAAGGAAGCACATAACTTTTCGTTTTTTGTGCACTATTGGTGGTCGTTGAATTAACACCGACCGATTTTGCTGATGTTGCATTTGTTGTTTGCATAATAATTAGATCTTGTTGGTTTGTTATGAAGTTTGTTTTTGGAAGATATATGATTCAAGTTTTTCGATATTGTATGCCGGACATGCACCTTCGTGCGAAGCTACAAATGCTCCAAGTCCGGTGGCGTAAATCATGCAGGTTTCCGGTGATTCGCCCTCAAATTTCTTTGCTATAAATGCTGCCAGAAATGAATCGCCACTTCCGCAGGTATCAGCCACTTGTACTTTGAAGGCAGGGAATGAGTAGGATGTTGATTTTGTGTAATAGCTCGCACCTTCGCCACCTTTGGTAACGATTACTTCATCGATATTGAATCTGTTTTGCAAAAAGCGGACTGCGGATTCCTCTGTCAGTTTTTCGGTTGTAAACCAGGTGATAATTAATTCTATTTCAGATTCATTCAGTTTTAGTAAATTACATTTATTAAGCAGATATTCAATTATATCCGGCGAATAGTGGGGTTGACGCAGGTTGATGTCAAATACATTAAACTTTGCTTTTTCGATCAATTGATACAGCGTTTCGCGTGATGTTTCGTTACGGGTTACCAAGCTACCAAATACAAATGCATCGGCTTCGCTTACCAGTTTGTCGTTTTCGGTTTCAGGCTTAATCTCATCCCAGGCTACAGGCGAATAGATTAAGTAACTCATTTCGTTACCGGGCAATACTGTGGCAATCACTTTCCCAGTTTCATAAGTCTCATCAATCTGACAGTTCTCTGTAGGAATATCCCACTCAGTAAGTAGATGTAACAATTTTTTGCCGGCTTCATCATTACCAACTTTACTTATCATTCGGCTGTCGATACCAAATTTGCGCAAATGATAGGCTACATTCATTGGTGCTCCACCCGGTTTTGTTTTTGTTGGGAAAACATCCCAAAGTACCTCGCCGTAGCAAACTACTGTTTTCTTTTTCTCGTTTGTTGTTTTCATGTTCTCAGATTTTTAATTTTGATTTATTCTGTCCTTTTCTTTGTTGTTTAATCGTTTAAACGATTATTTAAAAAAATTATTTTTAAATAATCGAAGATGCTCGAATTACCAATTCAGTTTCAAGCTCCACGGCCTCAATAGTATCTTTATTCTCAATGGTTTTAATAAGTAGTTTTAATGATTCATTACCCAAGTCCACCAACGGTTGCTTCACAAAGCTTACCGGTGCGTAAAATAGATCAAAGGCATCCGTCTCGTCAAAGCCCACAACAGCAATTTGATCAGGAATTCTGATACCAAGACTGTTGATATGCTTCAGTCCGGAAATAGTCAGTAAGTTTGAAGTGAAAAATATAGCATCCACGGGATCGGGATCAGATAGAAATCGATCAATGGATGCAATAACGTCTTGATTGATAGAGTTGATTCCAACTTCTCCGATAAGTGCGTTTTCTGCCAATAAATCAACAGCTCCTCTGATACGTTCGTTCAGATGAAACAATGACGTTTTATAAGCAACCACTCCAATGCGTTTATGACCATTGTCTATTAAGTGTTGAATGGCTTTTTGGGCTGCATTAAAATTATTTATCGAAACTGAATTTGTTTGAATGGTAGGATAATAGCGGTCAATCAACACAAAAGGGACATTGATTTTTTGTAGATAGTGAACCTGTGCTTCGGTATGTTCGGGTAAGGCTATGATTAGTCCATCAACCTGACGATCGAGAAGTAATTTGATTAAATCACTTGTTTTTTCCTCACTCTCGTCGGAACTGCCAAAGATAACCGAATATCCGTAGGTTTTGGCTTCATCCTCAATGATGCGCGCAATTTGGGAAGAAAAGGGATTGGCAATATCTGCAACAATTAAGCCAATGGTAAAAGTCTTTTGAGCTTTCAGGCTTCGTGCAATTTGATTGGGACGGTAGTTAAGGTCTTCGGCTGCTTTTTTGATTTTTGCAGCTACATCCTTGTTAATTCTGTCTTTTAATTTATTGTTCAACACATACGATACCAGAGCAGTTGAAACTCCAACGTGTTCCGCTATGTCTTTTAAGGATACATTCTTTTTCATGAACGTAGATGTGTTTTTTCGTGTTGAACAGATTTAATGGCACAAATATATGTTTAATCGTTTAAACCTGTACAAATAAAGCCGATAATTATAGTATATTAGTATATGAATATATATATATGCATATCTGTAGGCGTATGACAAAATGAATAATAGTCTAAATTGTTGATATACAATCTGTTTTGTTGTAGGTGCAGATTGGGTCATTTTGGGAAATAAAAAAAGGAAGCTCATTTCTGAACTTCCTTCTTTTTGTGCGCCGAGCATGGCGAGTATATTTGACGGTTGAAGTCCGTTATGGGGGCTATCAGTTGCCAACCATTAGCTTAAGGCAAGGGTGTCCACCGCGAGGTGGAATCTGAAGGAAGCCGACGGC
>Ga0302321_100000105_pt1 | contig 76845 bp, 60 predicted proteins | sample Fen_T0_1_FD_202505 | JGI IMG/M metagenome (GOLD analysis project Ga0302321, IMG submission 202505) | Peat permafrost microbial communities from Stordalen Mire near Abisko, Sweden - Fen_T0_1 | ecosystem: Environmental > Terrestrial > Soil > Wetlands > Permafrost | place: Sweden: Abisko... | reverse complement strand
CTGAGCCGCACGCTGAAACGCATTTCGGCGTGGTGCAGCACGAACCGTCATCTGCCAATCAAGGAACAACACACCGCGCTGAGTCGGAAGCTGCGCGGTCACGATGCGTACTACGGGATCACAGGCAACGCGCGAGCACTCTCGGTGCTGCGCTTCCTCGTCCGACGCATCTGGCAGAAGTGGCTCAACCGACGATCGTGGAAAACAGCGTTGACGTGGGCGCGCATGAATCGGTTGCTCGAGGTATTTCCTCTGCCACCCGCTCGTGTCGTGCACTCGGTCTATCTCTCAGTGAAACCATGAACTGACGAACCGGATGCGGGAAATCCGCACGTCCGGGTCCGTGGGAGCCCTGGGGGAGCAATCCCCCGGGGCCACCTAGCCAATTGCCATCGCAACCGACGCAGCCTTCGGCGTCAGAGCGCGGAACCCCGCGCAAAACGCGGGGTGCGATGCGGGATCGCGATCGCCCACTCTGAAGAACCGAACACCTCGCCGCATCACCCGCGACACTCACGAATCGGGCGGGGCACGGGGCACGGGCCCGTCTCATGACTGGTCACATCTTTTCGCGTGGGCGACCCGCGTGGAGAGGCGCTCGTAGTCCTTTTCCGACCAAAAATGTTGCTTCGTGCACGAAGTACCATTTCGGTGACGAGGGGCCGCCCTCCGGGTGCGCTCTAAGCGCGCACACGAAGCGAGATGGTACTTCGTGCACGAAGTACCATCTCGGCGGCGAAGAGCTGCCCCCGAGGCGCTGGATTCCTGCAGGCCTTCGCAAGTCAGAGATGTGACGAGTGCTGAGACATGCCCGTGCCCCTGTCCATGCCCGAAAGCTGAGAAATGGCTCTCCATTGGCTGGCGCGTGTGCTCTAGGGGGAAGTCGATGGTTCGACTCCAATTAGACGATCGGAAGTGGGCGAAGATCCATCCCACCCTATCGGCCATCCGCCGCGCCTGTTTTGCCTCTTTCGGGCACGGGCACGTTTACGGCTGAGCAATCGGGGACAGACCTTAGGACGCTCCGCTGGCCCGGAGCAGGCCTGCCGTTCCGTAGCGATTCGTCTGTTCAGTCACGCGCGCGGAGTTGGTTCGGGACGGGGAATGCTCGATACTTGGCCGTGGAGGATCATGCCAGCCGTCGAAATCACATCACGCGAGGTGCTCGAGCAGATCGCAGGCGGAGCCGCGCACAAGGTCAAGGTCGCGATCACCGATATCGACGGAGTCTTACGGGGCAAGTACATGCACCGGGAGAAGTTCTTGTCAGCAGTGGAGAACGGGTTTGGCTTTTGCAACGTCGTGTTCGGCTGGGACTCCAGCGACGTCTGTTACGACAATGTGAGCTACACGGGCTGGCACTCGGGGTACCCAGACGCGCTGGCGCAGCTGGACCTCGGGACGTACCGCACCGTGCCGTGGGACAACGGGGTGCCCTTTTTTCTGGGCGAGTTCGTCGAGGCCGACGGGCGGACGCCACTCGCTATCTGCCCGCGCCAGCTGCTGAAGAAGGTCGTGGGGCGGGCCCACGCCATGGGCTTCGCTGCAGCATGCGGGATGGAGTTCGAGTGGTTCAACTTCAAGGAGACCCCGCAGTCGCTCAGAGACAAGGGCTACATGCGCCCGGAGCCGATCACACCGGGCATGTTCGGCTATTCGCTGCTACGCGCCGGCCAAAATCGCCCCTTCATGAACGCGCTCATGGACGAGCTCTTGGCCTTTGGCGTGCCGATCGAGGCGCTACACACCGAGACCGGTCCGGGTGTCCTCGAGGCAGCCATCCTTTACTGTGAGGCGGTCGAGGCCGGCGATCGCGCGGTGCTGTTCAAGGCGTCCGCCAAGGAGATCGGTGCGCGTTACGGAATCATGCCGAGCTTCATGGCGAAGTGGAACGAGAAGCTGCCCGGCTGCAGTGGCCACATCCATCAATCGCTGCGCAACGCGAACGGCGACAACGTCTTTTACGACGCGAGCGACCCGCACAAGATGAGCACGCTCTTTCGTCACTACGTTGCGGGGCAAGTGCAGCTACTCCCCGAACTGCTACCGTTCTTCGCGCCCACGGTGAACAGTTACAAGCGCCTAGTCGAGGGCGCCTGGGCGCCGACGCGCTCGAACTGGGGCATCGATAACCGCACCACGGCCTTTCGCGTGATCCCGGGCAGCGCGAAGTCGACGCGGCTTGAAACGCGCGTCTCGGGCTCCGACGTCAACCCGTACCTTGCGCTCGCCGCGGCGCTGGGCAGCGGCCTGTACGGCATCGAGCACAAACTCGAGCTGCCAGCCCCAGTCGTCGGTAGCGGGTACGCCGACCAAACGGCCCAAAAACTGCCCTCGAACCTCCACGAAGCGGCCACGCGGCTCAGCAGCTCGCAGGCGGCGCGCGAGATCTTCGGGGAGGCATTCATCGAGCACTACGCCGCCACGCGCCTCTGGGAATGGCGCCAGAGCCAGACCGCCGTCACCTCCTGGGAGATGGAACGCTACTTCGAAATCATTTAGGACGTCCGAACCCATTCTCACCCCGTAAACGTGCCCGTGCCCGCTCTCCTCAGGATCTTCTCGATTGATGGTCACGATCCCCCCCGCGTCGCACTCAGCCTTCGGCGTCTAAGTCAGGAACCCAGCGTCAACGTGGGGTGCGTGGCTGGATCGCACCCCTTCGAGTGTCACGAAGCGCTCGATCGCCCCATTCTTCTGTCAGAGAGTTGGGCTCGGCTCGCAGACCCTGGCACGGGCACGGGCACGTTTTTGGGGCCCAACCCCAAAACGATTGTTACATCTGTGATGCAACGCTAGCTTTCATTAGCAGGAGACACCTTCGATGCCCGTGGTTCAGTTCAACTTCCCGACCGTGATCAAGTATGGCGCCGGCGCCGTGGGGCTGCTTCCGGCAACGCTGCGCGAGTACGGCGTGGAGCGACCGCTGATCGTCACCGACAAGGGGATCGTGGGGCTGCCGCCCGTGACCGGACCTGCGCAGCTCATGCGCGAAGCGGGCCTTGCGGTTGCGGTCTTCGGCGGCGTATGGGGCAACCCTACGGTGTCACAGGCGGCTCTGGGCGGCGCCGCGTACAAGGCGCACGGGGCGGACGGCATCGTGGCGATCGGTGGGGGCGCCGCACTCGACGTCGCGAAATGTGTCGCGGTGCTCGCGCATCACGCCGGCGAGCTACTCGATTATGAAGCGTTTTTGCCTGCGCCCCTGGCCATTGACGGCGAGGTTCCGCCTATCTTCACCGTGCCGACGACGGCGGGCACGGGTAGCGAGGTCGGTCGCAGCGCGGTCGTGTCCGACGACATCACGCACCAGAAGAAGATCATATTTTCGCCCAAGTTGCTGGCAAAGCGCGTGTTCCTCGACCCCGAACTCACGCTCTCTTTGCCGGCCAAAGTGACGGCGGCGACGGGCATGGATGCGCTCACCCACTGCGTCGAGAGCTACCTGCACACGATGTTTCACCCGATGTGCGACGGGATCGCGCTCGAAGGGCTGCGCCTCGTTGCGCGGTCCTTGCCAACCGCGGTCGCCTTCGCGAAACGACTCGAGGCAGGCGACCGCAGCGTGCTCACCGACGCCGCGCACCTGACAGCGCGTGGTGAGATGCTTTGTGCTGCCATGATGGGTGCTGTCGCGTTCCAGAAGGACCTCGGCGTCGTGCATTCGTGCGCGCACGCGTTGTCGACCGTGGCGGACCTTCACCATGGCCTCGCGAACGGGATCATGATCGTTCCAGGGATGCGCTTCAACAAGCCGGTGAGCGAGCAGAAGATGGCGACGATGGCGGTAACGGTGGGCTCGAGCGACCCCTCTGCCGATGGCTTCATCGCCTGGCTGGATCGTTTCCGCGTCGAGGTAGGCATCCCGCGCTCCCTGCGCGACGTAGGCGTGAGCCCTACGCAAGTCGCGGAGCTCGTGAAGAACGCGCTCGCCGACGCTTGCCACACGTTCAATCCGCGGCAGCCGGTGACGGCGCACGATTTCGAGGCGCTGTTCGGCGAGGCACTCGTGTGAGCGGCTTGCGGCTGGGCGTCTCGGCGTGCTTCTTTCACGCCGATCCACTGCGCGCCGTTTTCAAGGGCAAGACGCTGCTCTATGCCGAGGAGTCGATGCTACGCTGGCTGATGTCCGAGGGCGTCGTACCCGCGCTCTTGCCGCGCGCTTCGGGCGCGGTGTCCGTCGACGATCTAGTCGACGGAATCGATGGCCTCGTCCTTGCAGGCGGGTCGGACATGTCGCCGCTCAACTACGACGAGCAGCCCGCGCAGCCGGAGTGGGCCGGAGACGCCGCGCGCGACGTGTACGAGCTCGAGCTCGCCCGCGCCTGCGTGCGCCGGAACAAGCCGGTCTTGGGCGTGTGCCGCGGGCTTCAGGTGTTGAACGTCTGTTTCGGAGGTTCGTTGTACCAGGACATCGAAACCATGCACCCGCAGGGCCTCGTGCACCGAAGCTGGGAGATTTACGACCAGCTGTTTCACGAGGTCACGCTCACGCCCAACGGCTTCCTCGCGGGCGTGTACGGCGGCCCGCGGACTGCGCGTGTCACGAGCGTGCACCATCAGGGCATCAAACGCTTGGGACGCGGCCTGCTCGTCGAGGCGGTTTCGACCAGCGACCAGATGGTGGAAGCCATTCGTCTCAGCGGCGAGGACGCCTTCGTATTGGGCGTGCAGTGGCACCCCGAGTTCCAAGACGCGGCCGACCCGGAGCTCTTGTCTTCGCGCGCGCTCCTGCAAGGCTTCTTGAACGAGGTGCGCCGCCGGCGCGTCTAACAGCAACCATTGCCCGGAAGGATCGCCTGATGTTGAAGATCGTGAACCCCGCGACGAAAGAGCTCATCGCTGAGTTACCCGAAGACACAGCGGACACCGTGAAAGCCAAGGTTCTTGCCGCGCGCGCGGCGCAACCCGCTTGGTGGGGCGCGCCTTTCGAGCTGCGCAAGAGCGCGCTCGCCAAGTGGAAGACGCTGGTCGCGCAGAACAAGGACCGCTTGGCCCAGCTGCTGACTTCGGAGATGGGCAAGCCCCTCTCGCAGGCGCTGAACGAGCTGAACGCACTCGCCGGGCGCGTGGACTTTTTCCTGGCCAACGCAGCAAGTGTGCTCGAGGACGAGATCGCGCAAGTGAGCTCTGCGGCCGGCGGCACCGAGGAGCGCGTGACGTGGGAGCCGCTGGGGGTCATCGCCAACATCTCGGCCTGGAATTACCCGTACTTCGTCGGCTCGAACGTGTTCGTGCCGGCGCTGCTGACCGGCAACGCCGTCGTCTACAAGCCGTCGGAGCTCACGACACAGACGGGCCTCGCGCTCGCCCAACTCATGTACGAGGCGGGCGTCCCCCGGGACGTGTTCCAGGTCGTCGTGGGCGGCGGTTCTGCGGGCGCGGCATTGCTCGCGCAACCGATCGACGGCGTGTTTTTCACGGGCAGTTACCGCACCGGCAAACTCATCGCCGAGGCGACCGCGGGGCGCATGATCAAGGTGCAGCTCGAGCTGGGCGGCAAGGATCCGGCTTATGTCTGCGACGACGTCGATATCGAGACCGCTGCGGCGTCGCTGGCGGACGGTGCAATGTATAACGCCGGCCAAAGTTGCTGTTCGGTAGAACGCATCTACGTGCACGAAAAGATCGCGCGCCCGTTCATCGATGCATTCGTCAAGACCGTGAGTGGCTTCGTCGTGGGCGATCCGTTGGATCTCGCGACCTACGTCGGCCCGCTCGCGCGCGAGCAGCAGCTGGGGGTTCTCGACGAACAGCTGGCTGACGCGCGCGCAAAGGGCGCGAAGGTTTTGGTCGGTGGTCAACGCGACGAGGCACGTAAAGGCTGGTACCAGCCAACGGTGCTCAGCGATGTCACGTCCCAGATGGCGGTCATGCGTGACGAGAGCTTCGGACCGATTATTGGCATTCAGATCGTCCAATCCGACGACGAAGCGGTGCGCTCGATGAACGACACCGAGTATGGCCTGACGGCAGCCGTTTACACGAAGAGCCGCGAGCGCGCAGAGCGCATCCTGCGCCGGGTGAACGCCGGGTCGGCGTATTGGAACTGCTGTGATCGCGTGGCGCCGGCCCTGCCCTGGACGGGGCGTAAGCACTCGGGCATCGGCTCAACGCTGTCCTTGCACGGCATTCGCGCGTTCGTCCAACCAAAGGCCTGGCACTTGCGGAGTCCCAGCTGATGCCCCCCCCGAGGCCAACAGCTCGCCGAGCTTCGCGCGCTGCCTGCTTGCCATCCAACGGTTGATATCGCCCAAATCCGCGACAGGACGTTGACTGAACGGCGCTCGTTGCAGGTAGCCGTCAGGACCAAACTCTGGTGTTACGGTGAACGAATCTTGGCCGCGTTCGGCGGCGGCCAGGGCCATGCGTCGCCACCAGCCTTCGTGCGCGAGCAGCTCTGGTTCGTATTCCGGTGCGCGCGGGTCCGGAACTTGAGGTCCTTGCGCATAGCCGACGCGCGCGTGCACGTGGCGCGCGCGACCAATGGCGAGTTCGAGCACGAATTCGTCGTCCGGCAGGCGTTCGCACACCACGCACCAATGGCTGAAGTCACAGGTCAGCCGCAGTTCGGGCAATGCTCGTAAGAGCTCTGCGGTTATCCAAGGATGAAACGTGGGTCGACTGCGGTGGGTCTCGAAACTGAGCTCGCAGCCCGCCTTTTTGCCAAACTCCAGGGCGCGACCAAAGAAATCGATAGCGACGGATAGCGGCCAGCTATCGGAGCCGACCAGGCAGCTGCAAAAGAGCGGGTTGGCTTCCGCGGCACGCGAGACTTGGCTCTGGAAGTCATGAAAATGGCTGTCGACGCTGATCGACGACGCCGGCGCATAGGAGCCACCGCTGCAGATCTCGGCAATGTAGTGCATTCCAGCGCGGGACAGTTCGCGAGCCAGCGCGGCGGTCTCGGGGGGCGGTCCCTCGACCCCGTCGAAGACGCCGCTCTCCACTTCACGCTGGCACACCGACAGTCCCCCGAATGCCCACGCGCTCGCGAATAGTAAGACCTTCATCCGATCACCGCGTCGCCCGTCGCTGAGGTTGGCGGCTCGGCACGCTCGGCGCGCTCCCGGGCGAATGAGGCGAGGCCGAGCGCCCCGCTCGGTAGTTGCATTTCCCCGCGGGCGATCTGCTCTTTCATGTACGTGAAGCTCTGCGCGGTCTGTGCGAGCAAATGCTCGCCCGCGCGCACGCCGGGGTATCGCGCTTGCCCGTCCCGCACCACCAAATGTGGAGCTGGCGCAATTTCCGCGTCGTAGTCCAGGTTGAAGAACAGCGGCGCCGAGTAACGCTCCTCGGTCACCTTGCGTACGCGATGCGCGGTGGACACCCAACGTCCGTTACTCAGCACCTCCAGCAGATCGCCGATGTTGATCACGAAAGCGCCGGGTACGGGCGGCGCGTCGATCCAGTGATTTCTGGCGTTGAGTACCTCGAGACCAGGCGAACTCGCGTGCAAAATGGTGAAGCACTCGTAGTCGGTGTGGGCGCCGATCCCGGGTGCATCCTGGGCGCTCCGCGAGAACGGGTAGTGGATCAAGCGCAATTGCGAGGGTGGTTTCTGCAATACTCGGTCGAAATAAGCTTCGGGTAGGTCGAGCGCGAGCAGAAACCCGCGCAGCAACCGGCGACCGAGCGCGGTCACAGCAAAGTAGTAAGCGTCGACTCGTTCATGAAAATTTTGAACTTCCGTTGGCCAGCGATTGGGGCCCAACAGACGATTTCCCGCCCGGTAGTCCGGATCGGAAGCGGGCAAATCGAGGGAGAGGTCGAAGGCCTCCTTGGTGTCCTTCGAGCCCGCGTAGAAGACCTCTTCGCCGGGCGGCACGTAGCCGCGATGGTTCGAGGAGCTGCCAATGTAGTACCGCTGTTTGATCGCCTGCGGTAGGCCGAAAAAGTCAGCGGAAGCGGCTTCTAGCCCGTCAATCAGCGAGCGCGCGAGCCCGTGCTTTGCCGCGTAAAAGAAACCCGAGTTCCGAGCTGCGCAATCGAGCTCGACCGCGGTTGCGCGCCGCGCCTCCAGATCCGCACTTTCCAAGCCCGAGACGTCGATCAGGGGCAGGCGTTCGAAGTCGCCGCGTGAGGCCATTCACGCCATTGGCGACCCGCGGCTGTGTTGTCGGTGTTGCGGCCCGATTCCGATTCCGTTTCGGTTTCTGGGCCCTCCAGCCGAGCCCGCTGGTACAACGCGTTCCGCCCATGGTAGACGCTCGGGCTCGTATGCAACCCCGAGCGGACGTAAAACCGGTCCTCAAATGGGCCGGTGGCAAACGCCAGCTTCTCGAACCGATTCTGTCCTTCGTGGAGCGCTCGTTTCCCGACCGCATCGAGAAGTACTACGAGCCGTTCGCCGGCGGGGCCGCAGTGTTCTTCGCGCTGGTCGCGCGCAGCAAGTTCGCGCGCGCCCGGCTCAGCGACATGAACGCGGACTTGATTCGCGTTTACACCGAGCTCCGTGACAACGCAGAGGCCGTGATCGCCGAACTAGAAAAGTTGGCGGCCCTCGAACTCAGCAAGGAGACCTATTACTTGGTGCGTGAGAAGGTGCGCGCCAAGCGACCCGGCAAGGACTCGGCGCGCGCGGCGCGCCTGATCTACCTGAACCGAACCGGGTACAACGGACTCTACCGCGTGAATAGCAGCGGGGAATTCAACGTGCCTTACGGGAGTTACAAGAATCCGCGTGTGCTCGATCCGCCGCGCTTGAGGGCTGCCGCAGAAGCACTGCAAGGCGTCGAGCTCGCAGTCGAGGATTTCGAATCATCCTGCAAAAAGGCCAAGCGCGGAGATTTCGTGTACTTCGATCCCCCGTATGTGCCGGTGTCCAAGACGGCGAGCTTCGCGGCTTACCACTCCGTAGCCTTCACCTCGGCCGAGCACGCGCGCCTGGCGCAAACATTCGCTCGCTTGACCAAACGCGGCGTAAAGACCCTGCTTTCGAACTCAGATACCCCGGAAACGCGCGAGCTGTACCGCGCCTTCGATACGCATACCGTACACGCCACGCGCGCCATCAACTCGAACGCCACCCGTCGAGGCACGGTGCCCGAGCTGCTCGTGCACAGCGAGCCCCACAAGAAGCCGAAGGCGCGGACCCGTTAGGATCCACGCCCTCGTTGGCCGCTATCGGCGCCGCCGACGTCAGCCGAAAACTTCGCCGAAACCGGAGGCGCTAGCCTTCGCCGAAGCTTCGGATCTTGCGCCCAAAGTCGAAAGACGCTGAGCAACGTCCCCAGGTGGCGTTCGCTCTGCTTCGGCTCCGCTCCCTCGCTCCCTCCTCACTCCTCACTCCTCACTCCGCTGCGATCCGCTGTGCTCGCTTGCCGAATAAGTCGAGCGCCGCAATTCGGTACGCTTCGGCGTACGTCGGAAAGTTGAAAATCGCGTCGATGAAGGTGTGATAGGTCATGCCACCGAGGATCGCCATCTGACCGATATGCACCAGGTCTGCGGCGGTTTCGCCGGCGGCGTGCGCACCCATGATCACGCCCGTGTCGGGGTGCGCGACGAGCTTGAGCAAGCCGTCCTCAGCCGCCGAAATTTGACCGCGGGCCATCTCTTTGAAATTCGCGCGTCCGACCAAGGCACTGCCATGGCGCTCGATGACCTCCGCCTCGGTCAGACCGACGCAGGCAAGCTCTGGGATCGTGTAGATCCCGGCCGGCGTTGCTTCTCGCGCGGCTCCGACCTCGGCTCCGAACGCATGGCACACCGCGCGCCGACCTTGATCCATGGAGGTCGAGGCCAGGGCAGGCGGGCCGATCACGTCGCCCGCCGCATAAATGTGCTGGGCCGCCGTGCGCCCGTGCTCATCGACCGCAATCAAGCCGCGCGCCGTGAGCTTAATCCCTGCCACCTCGACGGCTAGGCCCTGCACTTGAGCGACGCGCCCGAGCGCGCAAAATAGCTTTTCGCTTTGCACCAGCTGGCCGTCGTCGAGTTTGGTTTCGACCATGGACAGGCCATCCCAGGCAACATTGACGAGTTTGCGTCCGCCTAAATACTGCCCGCCGAATTGTTGCAATTGGCGCGTGAAGTACACGCTGATTTCTGGGTCCAGGAAGGCGAGCGGGCGAGGTGAGCGGTCGATGATCGTCACCCGAGTGCCCAGCGCCGCGAAGATCGACGCGTATTCGCAGGCAATCACGCCCGAGCCCAGCACCGTCATCGACTCGGGCAAGTACGAAACCGACAGGATTGAATCACTGTCCAAGAGGTGTTCGTGATCGATGGGCACGTCGTCGGGAGTGCGCGGTGAGGAACCCGTGGCGATCACGAAGAAGGGCGCGAAGACGCGCCGTTTAACGCCGGAAATGTCACTGAGCTCGAGCTCGTACGGCGACAAGAAGCGGGCCACGCCCCAAGCTTGCTCGATGCGGTTGCGCGCAAGCTGCGCGCCCATGTAGCTCTCGTGCGACGCGATCACTTCTTCTTTACGCGTCATCAGGCTCTCTATTTGAGTGTGCTCCGGCATCTTCACGTCCATCACGTGTGACGTGAGCCGTCGGAACTTACCGAGCGCGAGCGCCGTCTCGCGCAGCGTCTTGCTCGGAATCGTGCCGAAGCGAACGCATGCGCCGCCGACGGACCGCGAACGCTCGATCAAGAGCACCTTGCGGCCGAGCTTGGCGCCTTGGATGGCCGCTTTCTGGCCCGCCGGTCCGCCGCCGACCACGATTAGATCGAAGGTGTCGCTCATGACATGACTCCGATCGTTTCTTTGATCAGGCTGGCGCGCTTGATGATCTTTTCTAGTACGTCCGGGTAGATTTCGAGCGCAGCGAGCGCGGGGTGCCCAGCCACGGCACTGCTAGTGAGTGTGTCGCCCTCGGCAGTCAGTTGCGCGAAGCGATCCGCGAGCGACACGATGCGCACTGGGATGCTCTCCCCTTCTGGGCAGGGCGAATGGTGCTTGGCCAGCGTGTTGACCAGCGTTTCCGGCAGCGTCCAGGCCTTCGCCAGCGCCGAACCGGCGGCCTCGTGCAGCTCCGAGACCAACCCGAAGACAGCCTCGCGGTCGACGAACAGCTTGGCTTCACGCAGTAACGTGACCAAAGCTTGCAGCAAGACTGGGCGCCCAACGTCGTGCAGCAGCCCGCACAAAAAGGCGTCTTCGACGTTGTTCCGAGTATGACGGGCGATCTCCTGCGCGAACAGCGCAGTGCCGATCGAGTGCCTGAATATCTCGTCGATTTCTGGTTCGAAGCCTTTGGCTTTGAACACTCCCGTGCGGCAGGCGATGACCAAGGCGATCTCGCGGATCTTGACCGCACCGACTCGCGCCACGGCTTGTTGCAAGCTGACGATTTGCGCTCGTGGGCTGTATAGGGGCGAGTTGACGATACGAAGGACGTGTGCCGAGAGCGCAGCATCGCGCTTGAGCATTTCGGCGATCGTCCTCGTGTCCACGTCTTCCTTCGCGGCTGCGGAGGTGATCTCCATGGCCACTCCCGGCAAGAGCGGCAGCTCCAAACTGCCCGCATTCAATCTCGACTCGAGTTCGCTGCGTATCGCAAGGGGCACCCCACTATTCGGCTTACGATTTGGCGCGACTTCGACTTCGCTATGCATCGACGGTCCCTGGAAGGGCGGCCAGCCCTTTGCTGACCCCTGAGCGGAGACCAACGGCCACCCGAACCGTCCCTGAAGGGTCCGGAAAAAGTCAGTAGTTACCTACATTTAAAGATCGGCGAGCGCGCGGGGATCGTTGCTGAAGTGCAAGATCCGATGGTTCGCGGTGTCGGCGACGACGTAACCGTCTGATACGGCCGCGATCGAGCGGGGCAAGCTCAGCTCGGTTTGGGAGCCGGTCCCAAGGCCCTTGCCGCCGCGGCCGTTGCCGAGCAACGTGACGACGTTGTTTTGTGAGTCGAGCACGAGAGCGCGCACGCGATTGTTGGCGGTGTCGGTGAATACCAGGCCGTCTTGGGTGAGGATCAAGCCATCGGCAGGCCGCAGCGTCGCTTGAGCAGCCGGGCCGCCGCGATCCCCATAGACTTGCTTCTCGTTCGCGAGCACCGTGCGCTCGCCGTTCGGGGTAACGCGGATGAGCGAGCCGCGGTAGGTCGAGATGAAATAGATCGTGCCATCCGCGCTGACGGCAACTGCCGTTGGTCCGTCCGCCGCTGAGACGACCGTGGTCACGGCGCCGCTCGTGGGGTCGATGCGCCGGATCACGTCATTGCGAAAGTCAGCGACGTAGAGCATGCCGGCGGCGTCGATAGCCAGCCCGCGTGGCATGTTGAAGCGCGCATTGCCTCTAACCGGAGCGTCCGTGTGCGCCTGCGCATGGGCGCGACCGGAATACACCCCTGAGCTGCCGTCGGCATTCAGGAAGATGATGCGACTGGTTCCGGTGTCCGAGATGTAGACGTTGCCGTCCGCGTCGACGGCGATGCCGGTCGGCGTTTCGAGCTTGATGTTGCCGTTTGCAGGTTTGCCCAGCACCGTCGAGACTCGGCCATCGGGGGAAATCTGACGCAGTAAATTGTTGCCGGAATCGCAGACGTACAACTCCCCCGCCGGGCCGACGGCAATGCCCGAGGGTGCGTTGAAGCGGGCGGTCGCTGCGGGGCCGTCCTTGTGGCCAGGCTCCCCGCTGCCGGCGACGAGCCGCGCTCTCGCTGCGACGCCTCGCTCGTAGTTGGGGGCGGGGGGAAGCGTTACGCGTGCCTCGGGAAACAACCCCGCGCGAAACAGGATGTTCTCCGTGACGCGCTCGACGCGCGCATTGGCGATCCCGTCATCCGAAAGGCCCTTGGCCCAGCCGATGGTTCCAGCAGCGAATACGAAGCTCGATGGCGTCGGGTAAAACACCGCAGAATGGTGCTGTGACATGTAGCCATACTCGTGCAGAGCGGGCGACGACGAAACCTCTTCCAGGCCGGTCGGCGAAGCGTCGTTGTTTGCCATCATGTCCCACTCGTAGCCGACGATGTTGCCGAGTGAGTCGCCGGCTTGCACGCCCGTGCCTTCGTAAATCCAATGATCCGGTGCGGTGACGACGAAGGGAAAGCCTTCGAGATGTCCCCAACCCGACCACAGTAGGCCGAGCATGCCATTTTCGGGCCGAGCGTGCGGCGAGCGTTGATAATCGGCGGTGGTGTCCGGAGCATCGTGCTGCGGATCGAGCGACGCAGATTTGTAGCAGGTCATCACGCGCCGCGTGATGCCGGTGCTGGGGGAGGGCTCGAGTCGAATCCGACGGTAGGCCGTGTTGCCCGAGAAGAAGGCCATGGACAGGCCTTGGTCACGTGCTTGCTCGAGGGCATTCCGCTCGGGCAGCGACCAGTACTCATCATGACCGGCGGTCATGTAAAGTTGGCGGCCTTCGAGCAGTTCGGGGCTGCTGTCGAGGTCGATGTTGGTCACGTAAGAGACGTCGTAGCCCTGCTTCTCCAACCAGCGGACCATCGAGTGCTCGACGAGTGCACCCGTGTCTAGATCCACGGTGTACGGACGATCGAAGCTCACCTGATAGCCACGCTCGCCCTTGAACGGTCGCGGATCGGGCAGCTGGTTGACGTACAAGCTGACTCCGCCCCAAGTGTTGTAGGCTTGCCAGCGCGTCACGTTGGCCTGCATCAAGAGCGGTGCCGTCCGGCCAGACTCTCGGACCACGAAGGGCACGTGGCTCTCGAAGCCGTCGTCCGTGGTGAGCTTGAGCAGGTAGTAGCCGCTCACCCAGCTGGCATCGACGACGAGCTTGAAGGTCGTTGCCCAGGAGCACTCGATCAGGCCCGTGCTGGGGCTGATGCTGGGCTCCGGTTGGGGCATGACCCGGAGGCCCGAGCCCGAGCTGACCAAGCGCGCGCCAAGCCCTTGGTAATGACCGATGCGATACAGATCCCAACGGACACCCTGGATGCGGCTGACGTTGACGGAAATCTCCACCGTATCGCCGATCGTAGCCGAAGTCGTCGAGGCGTAGCCCTCGACTTGTCTGTCATAGGCGGGACGCAGCAAAGCGAAAGCGCTCGTGCCTTGGAAGCGATTCTCGATTCGAATCGGTGTTTCAATCAGCGCGGCGGGGGCGATCGGGTGCTGAGCGACAGCGGGCGTTTCCAGAGGCGGAGCACCACAAGCGGGCTCCCAAAGCAGGGCGCTGGCCGCGAACGATTTGAGTACCAACCGACGCGCAATACGCGCGCTATCCCCATCATCCGCATCTGAGCCCATATTGCCCTTCTGGTAGCCTTAACCCAGTTGATCCCTCTGTCCAGCTACAAATTGGATGAAGCGCTCGACAAATGGACTGCTAATGCCGCCGTGGGGGCGGGGCGATGCGGGGCGATGATCGCGTAGCAAAAAACTACGTCTGATCGCTTAGCAAAAGCTTCGTCTGATCGCGTAGCAAAAGGCTACGCATCGATTGATTCAGGTCTGAGCATCAGATTCCAGCTCTCGAATGGCGGTCGAGTGAATCGAAAAAAACTACGGCCGTGCTCCAGACTCAGGCGTGAGCGTCAGACTCCAGTTCTTGAAATAGCGGTGAAAGTTCACGCCGACTGCGGAGCGGCATGCAAAAGCGCGTGGCGCGCTCGAGCAGCCGCGCTTCCAATTCATCCGCGCGTGGCCCGAGTTCGCTGACGATCTTGCGGCGATCGCCCTCCTCGCGCTCCAGCTCTTCTTCGTTCTTGGCTAGCACCGAACGCAATTCTCGGATCTGGAACTCGAGATCTTCGACCTCGCCACGTCGAGCCGCAACGCGCGCTTCCGCCTCGACGAGTCGCTGCTTGGCGGCCAGCCAGTTGTCGACCACGTCGGCGCATTCACGATAGGCGGTGGCCAATTCCCGGTACGGTTCGACGAATGCCGAGCGACCTTCCCAGCGCAAAACCTCGCTGACTTTGCGCTTCAGCTCGTGCACCGGGCGATCCATGTCGAGCGTGAGCGCGGCTGCGCCCGCCAAGGCGGCCTTCGATTCGTCGCGAGCCTTGCTGGCATCGACGCCGAGCGCGTCCACAGCGTGGCCGAGGCGCTGCCTGATCTCGCGTCCGCGCGCCTCGATGGACTCGAGCGCGCGCTGTTCGGTGATCGCTTTGGCTCGCAGGTCACTGATTTTGCGCACTAGCTCTTTGACCTCCGTGAGCAAATCGCTGAGCTGGTTCGGCCGGTCGCCTGCGAAGGCCATGGCCAGCATTTGCTCGAATAGCGCGGTGCGTTTCACCCAGCGGTCGATCGCCACTGGCGGCAGCGTCTTGGCAGGACCTCGCGATTCGAGCTCGTCGCCGAAGGCATCGGACGGAATTCGGAGCCCAATGGCACCAGCGATGTTCATCAGGTCGCCCTGGACGCGGTGTGCGTCGACCGGACGGTCTTTTGCGTCCTTCGCCAAACATTCCATCACCAGGCGCTCTAACTCGGCCGGAATGGAAGCATCGTGCTTCTTGGGCGAGACGGGCGCTTCTTTCAGATGTTTGATGAAGTAACTGGTGATGTCGGTGGCATCGAAGGGGAACGTTCCAGTCACCATCTCGTAGATGATGACGCCCAGCGAATACAGATCTGCCGCCGGGCCCGCCTCGATCGACGTGATGCGCTCGGGCGCCATGTATTGCGGCGTCCCGAATACCTCTCCAGCACCGGTCAAGCGCGAGTCTTGCATCGATCTCGCGATGCCGAAATCGAGCAGCTTTACCAGGTCTGCGCCATTTTGGAGACGCGCCAAGAAAATGTTCTCCGGTTTGAGATCGCGATGAATGACTTCTAGGTCATGGGCGCGAGCCAACGCGCGCGCGATTTGAATCATGATCGGTAACCCGCGCTCGAGCGGCACCTTGCCGTGCTCGAGCACGTCGGCCAAAGTCTCCCCGCGCAGCAGCTCCATCACCAGGTAGACCAGCCCATCGGGTGTCTCACCCTGGTCGAAGATCTCGATGATATTGGGATGAGCGAGCTTCTGCGCGGCCTTGGCCTCACGTCGAAAGCGCTCTCGGACCACCTCGTTGCGGGCGAACTGCGGGCTCATCACTTTCACCGCGCACGGGCGATCGACGAGCCGGTGGCGAGCGGCATAGACCGTGGCCATGCCGCCTCGGCCCAAGACCTCCTCGATCTGATAGCGGCCGGCGATGGTGACGCCGATCAGCGGATCTTGGATCGCCACGAGCGCTCCGCTGCACAAGAAGCACACGCCAGCATCCTCTGGGTACTTCAGCTTGCATTGCGGACACGACTTCATGAAGAAACCCTCGTCATCCTCTCCGGATCGTTTGCGGGATGAAAGCCAATCTGGGGCCTTCCGCGACAATCATGCCAAAACGGCCAGGTTTCTTCGATTACAGACGGTCGCAACCGAGCAGGTCGTGGTAGAAGCTGCGTCGAAGCCCGAGCGCGAGGTCACTTGCCGGCAGAGCGACGACAACCCCTGAAGATCGAAGTCCCCAACCAAAAGCAGGAAACCCTGCGCTTTGGTCGGGTGGGTCTGATCGTGACCGCAGGCTTCCTAATTGGCATCATTTGGCCGCGCTTGGCGGGCTTCAAGCTAGTTCCGAGCGTCCCCAGTCAGCCGGCCGAGAGCAACAGTGCCGATCTGACAGGCGCGCCGGGCGAGGGGAAGGGAACGACTCCGGCGCTACCTCCGCCCGCCGCCGAGCCGGAGCCGTCAGCCGCAGCCGCGCTCGATCGGCTTCAAATCAGCGAGCCGCAGTTCTTGGCCTGCAAGGAGAACGGCAAGAAGCACAAGGAGGAGTGCGACCAGATCGAGTTCGATCGTCTAGCGCGACCTCACATCCAAGCCTTGGCCGCGTGCGCGGGCGCGGACAAATTGTCTGGGGTGCTGTCCCTGGGTTTCGACTTGGATTTCGCGTCCCAGGTCGTCAAGAGCGTCAAGAGCGGCAAGAGCACCACCTTCACCGAGTCCGAGACCGAGTCCCTGATCGCCTGCGAGAAGAAAGAGTTCTCCAACGTGTCGCTCGTCGGTATCGCGCATAAGAATGAGGCCTACTCGATCTTCTACAAGGTCGAATTCCCGAAGGCCCCCGCGGACAAAGGCGAAGCGGCACCTCAAGCCGGGGAGGTCACGCCTGCGGACGTCACCGAAGCGTCGGGTCATGCGACGGTCGCCTGGGACGTTGCCCTCGTGCGCTCGTCAGCCAGCCGCGACGGCACCGTGGTGGCCCGGGTGCTTCAAGGCACGCGGATCTCGGTGACGGGGCGTCGCGGCGACTGGTACCGCATCAAATACGACGTCAAGGGCAGCGTCGGATGGGTGTACCGCACCGCGATCGGCATGTAGTGAACCGGCAAAACCGTCGGTATTTGGCCTAGCCAGTGGCGAGCACGCGCTGGCTGAGATAGATCGAGTGGGGTGACGCCCAAGAAGCCGGCCGAAGACCAGAGTAGGACGCAGCCTCCGGTCGTGTCGCCCGCTGCGTCCGATGTGGCTTTGATCCACGGTGTCACACCGGACGGTGAAGGCTTCAATATTTTGCGCGCGCGTGGCGACCGCTTGGAACTCGGTGCCATTCGCCCGCTGCGCGAGGGCGTGCCGATCACGGGTGAAGTCGTGACTCTGCGGCCGCGCCCGAGCTTTCCCGCGCTATGTGATGTCGAGACGCATTTCAAGCCCGCGCCGCCAGCGCAAGAGACGAGCGATGCGCAGCAGCCCGCGCCTTCCGCCGTCGTGCAGCGCACCGGACCCGCGCAGGTGGCAACCGACGAATACCGTCGCAACTGGGATGCGATCTGGAATCAGTCGGCGTCCAAGTCCAAGCTGGTCAATTGAAACGGTAGAGAAGAAGTGAAGGGACGCGCGGCGCCTTCGGCGCGCGGTGGGAGACTCTCGTTTGCGCACGCTCGGATGAGGGCGCTGGGCCGCCCGCGCTGCGCTGATGGAAAGCAGGCGCCTGGTCGGTCAGCCATTGTAGGTCTGCGCCTTATTGGCTGATCGTGATCTTGTCCTGCCAAAGTCGGCTGACCTCGACGAATTTAGACGTATTTCCGGGCATGCGGCTGGGCTGCCTCGCGCGCGCGTGGCGCGAGCAGGACGCGCGGCGCTGCGGAGATTGGGCATGCGGCTGGGCTGCCTTGCGCTTGCGCGCGAGCGGCGCGAGCAGGACGTGCTGCGCCTTTGGCTGGCGGTGGGAAACGCTCGTTGGCGTAGGCTTCTCGTTACAGCGCGTCGCGCAGCGCGCGGACCTTACTCTGTGCCATCACGAACGTAGCGTCGACGCTGCTGACACGAACGTAGAAGACGCTGGTCGAGCGCCAAGAGTCACCCGCACCGAAGCTGACCGTCTGCGCCGCGCCCAGCCTTGGCAATAACTGCAGCGTCAAAGAAGGCGCCGAAAATCCCTCGCTGGGCAGTGCGGGCCCGCTATGCAGCGCCGCTTCCGGTCGCAAGTTGGCGAGCGCTTCGAGGATCTCGGGCAATCGATCTTGCGGAAAGCTGCCCGCCGGAGTGATCGTGAAACGTTCACCCTGACGTGTTAGCTGCAGCGAGCGACCGTGCGCCTCCAGCGTGATGCCATTCAAGGCATCGCTGCTCGTCGAAAAGACCGCGCGATTGATCAGCGAAAGCTGGCAGATATCCCGCACCGATCGAGCCAGGACGAATACCGGACCGTCGTCCTCCAGGCTCGCAAATACTCCCAAGGCAGTTTCGTCACCGAAGCGCAGATGGCGCTCCACCTTCAGCCCTTCGCTGTTCTTGAAGGCAAAGCGCACAGCAAGCGATGAGCGTTGTAAGCCGAACGAGCCATCGTCTCGATCCGCAACGAAGCGTTCCGCCGTGAGCGCACCCAGGGCTTGAATCAAGTCCGAGCTCAACACCCCATCCGGATCGAAGCCCTTTGGTTCGGCGAGCTGAAGGCCATCGTTTACTCGACGGAGTAGTTGCTTGCTTCCCCGCTGCTCGATTTCTGCAGAAATGAAGCTGGAGAGCCCGAATTCGCTGAGCTTGCGCGCGTACAGCAGCGTGGAATCGAGCGCGAAGCCGCGCGCCAACTCGCGCGCGATGCGCAATACGACACCGTCCTGTTCGCGGTACACGAGCAGATTGCCGGCTTGGTCGCGATTGCCTACGCGTACCACTTGGGTTGCCACGTCGGCGTCTCGCGCCGCTGAAGAGCGCAAGGTGACGGACGTGGGTGCCGGGTCGAGCCCAAAAGTGCTCAATTTACCAGGCTCGAAGGGAACGCGCTCGCCCTCGGCTTCGAGCAGCTCCGCGATGCGTTGATTGCCCGCTTCGAGTTCAACCTGGGTCTCGCTGCTCGCGTGCAACACGAAGCCGCTGCCCTTGCGCACGAGCGCGAATTTGTCCTTGCCTCCAGCGATGTCGAGCTCCTCGACTTCGTCCGAGTGCAGTGAGAACGCACGCCGGTCCACGAAATCCTGTGGCTCTAGCTCGAGCGTGGCTCCTAGTTCGCGTGGGGCACAGGCGCGTTGAACGTCCGGTGCACGGCGAACCACGACCAGCTGCGAAGGGTCGCTCGGGCAGCTACCTCCGACGTCGAAGCGCACGGAGTTCTCGACGTCTTTGAGCTCGATCTCGAAGTGAGTCCGCGCCTCTCCGAGCGCCGCCTCGGCTTCGGTATCCGGGAGAAACGAGCTCGCGGTTAGACGACTGAGCTGAAAAAACAGCGTCTTCAGCAGTTCGCGGTTGGCCAAGATCTTCGACTCACGTTCGACGATCAAGAAATTCGTGCCGCTGCTGCGCTGCAAGCGGATGCTCCACTTCGGGCTGGTGATGGTGATCTTCGTCACCTCTGCCTCGTTGACGGGCACCAAGCTGCGCAGTCGGAACGCATCGAGTTCGACGGCCAAGTCGTCGGCAACCGCTTTGGCGATGACCATCACCTTCGGGGGCTCGTGGTCGACACGAACTTCTGCGTAACGTGCTCCTTCCGGCGTGGGCGCATTGCCACCGAGCGCGAGTTGGTAGGAACGCTTCTTGGTCTGCACGAAGGCGCGCAGCCCGGGTTTCGCCAAACCCAGCGCGCTCGGAGAAGGTCCTTGCTCGACTGGTCGCAGTGCGCGGGCACTTGCGAGCGCGGACAGCAACTTCTCGACCGTGGCCGGGTCGGCGCTCTCTTTGACCGGTTCGACCAGCTGGAAATTGGCCGAACCGTCGGCTGTTCCGTGGCGTTCGATGACGATTTTGGGACCCCCGGTCAGCAACTCCAGGCGTGTCACGTCTTCGCTGCGGAAGGCCGCCAGCAGATCTTGCTCGCTGGCTTCGTTGTCCTTCGTGCTCAGCATGTCTCGCGTCGCGAACACCGCTACGGTCGAAGCCCCGGCCAACGCGGCGATCGTCACGCTGACCAGCATGCCCGAAGACAATCTCATGTCAGCTCGCCTTCGCGTGACTTCTTCTCAATCGAGCGTCGTCGCATCAGAACGAACGCCCCCAGCGCTGCCGCACAGCCCGGCATGTAAATGAGGACGTAGCGCAGGACCTCGGCCAAGGTGCCCTCGCTCAGCGATAGACCGACGTCATGCTCCGTTTTTTCCGGAACACTGACCAGGGTTGGGCGAGCTGAAAGCCAGCTCAGCGCGTTCTCCGAAAACAGCCGATCACCATACAGGGACGAGTCACTGTAGTTCCTCCCCCAGACCAAGTTGGCGGCTCCCGCGATCACTACCCGCGGGCCATACTTGGCGGTCCCGGCAGCGGGTTTGGGTAGTTCAGCTGCGACGGCCAGCGTGAAGTTGGACCGGGTCGCCTGCTCGATCGGATCGTCCTTGTGATTCGGATCGAGCAGATTGCTCAGATCGCGCACGGAGAGCGCCTTGTCGCTCGAGGTGAGCAACGCTTTGGCCGGGGAATTGGCCAAAATCCGCAGGCTTTGCGCGCCGCTGACCAGTACCCGCGAGTCGATCTTCACGCCCTCGCGTTCGAGCCCGCGTGTGACTTCGTGCTCCTGGGGTGTAGCGAAGAACACTTCACCCGCGCCTCGGGGTAGGCGCAGGGCGGCGTCGGTCTCCAAGATGAAGTCTTGCCCGAATTCGACGCCAATCAACTTGGCGACGGGTTCGAGCCCGGAGCGCTGCACGCGCTTGTCTTCACCGAGTACCGGAGCGCTGAGCACGAAGGCACTGCCCCCGGCTTGGATGAAAGCCACGATACGCGCGGACGCCGCGTCATCGACGGCGACACTCGGACCGGGCACCACCAGCACCGTACAATCGGCGAGATTCGAGCCGGGCGCGGCCAGATCCACCGCTATCACCTGGAAGTTGCTCTTCTCCAGACGATGGCGAATTTCCGAAAGACCTTCGGGACCGACGTCGTCGATCGATAGCTCACGGTGACCTGTGGCAAAGCAGGCCTTGGCCTTGCTATCGCCGAGCACATTGGCGATGCCTTCGGTGAGCGCCTGCTCCAAGCGTGGTCGTGCTTTGCCCGACTGGTCATCGTAGTGCACCAGCTCGTCGCTGGTGATGAACCAGTGACGTTCCCCGCGCGTGATGACCAAGCTCGCATCGGTGACCACTCGGCCATCCTCTGCGTGCCCGGTGAGCAGCCCGAAATCCTTCTGGAGCACCTGAAATTCAGCCGGATTCTGATCCGGATCGACGAATCTCGAAGTCAGCTTGGAAGTCTCTGCCCGGTATTGAACCAGCATCTGGCGCACGCTGACGCTGAGCGGATCGGCGCGACTCAGGAGTACCGTGACCACCAGTGGTTGATCGAGCGCGTGCAGCGTTTTCAGGGTGGGCGGCGAAAGCGTGTATAGCCGTTCCGCGGTCAGATCCCAACGCTTGTACCAGCGCGCGACGAGTACGTTCAGGTTGACGGCCAAGAGCGCTGCGCCCAGTACGCCCAGCGCCGCGAAGGCGCGAAACGAACGCGATACACCGCCGCGCGCGGTCCCAGCGCCGGCTTGGTTCGGCGGGCTCATCCCCACCGCCAGGAATCGACCACGCGCGTGGTCACGAACAGCCCGAGCGCCGTGACCGTCCCGTCGAACACGACGCGGCGCAAATCGAGGATACCTTTCGAGAAGTCCTCCATTTGCCCCATCATCGACACGTGCGCGCACACGTCACGGAATACACCCGGGTCGAAGATGTATTCCCCGACACCCAAGATGAACAAGCCGAACTCCAGAAAAATCGTCAGCAGTAGCGCGACCAACTGGCTCTTGGTCATCGCGCTCATCAGCGTGCCGAGGCTCAAGTACGCCGCTCCGATGCCCATCAAACCGAGGTAGCTCGAGGCCACCACACCCCAATCTACCACGCCGGTTTTACGCAAAATCACTACGTAAAGCAGAGTAGGCAGCCAGATCAGCGCGTAGGTCGTGAGCAGGGCGGCGTATTTGCCGAGCACCACACTGGCCGCCGTGACGGGCGCGGTGAGCAGTGATTCGATGGTGCCGCTGCGACGCTCTTCCGCGAACACGCGCATGCTGAGCGCGGGACAAACCAAGAGCAGTGTCATCAAAAGGAAGATCGATTCTTGCCCAAAGTAGGCCTGCACGGGTCCGGTATCGACCGAGACCTCGGCCATGCTCGCAAAGTGCGTGATGATCGAATAAAAGATGGCGCCCTGCAGCAGCAGGAAGACAGTCAGCAACACCCAGGCAAGCGGCGTCACCCAAAGGCTGAGCACCTCGCGACGGTAGATCGCCAAGAAGCCGTTCACCGGACGCTCCCTGGCTCGCTGATGCGGGCGGTAGCCTTTTCGTGAGCGGTGAGTTCACTGAAGACCTGCTCTAGCGATGCTTGCTCTGGGATCAGCGCGTGGATGCCGATACCCGCTTCGGTCAGCGCTCGTACGAGCATTTCGGTCGCGGCTTCGGTATCGATCTCTGGATTCAAGACTACGTGCAAGGTCCGGCGCCCGGCGTCCGCGCCGTCGGCATCGACGGAACGCAAACTAAGCCCGGAAATGCCAGAAATTGCCGTTTCGGCGTTGGCCTTCGGATCCCGCACGCGCACGCTCACAACGCTGGAATTTTGGCGAGCGCGAAGCTCTTCGATCGTGCCTTCGGCGACCAAGCGGCCGCGGTCGATGACGATCGCGCGCTCGCAGGTGGCTTCGACCTCGGACAAGATGTGTGTGGAGAGCAGCACCGTGCGATCACCGGCTAGGTCTTTGATCAGCGCGCGCACCTCGCGGATCTGATTGGGGTCCAGGCCCGCCGTGGGTTCGTCCAAAATCAACAGCGGGGGATCGCTGACCAGTGCATCGGCCAGGGCCACTCGCTGACGATACCCTTTGGACAAATGTCCAATCACCGTGCCCGCCATGTGCCGGACGCCAGCTCGGTCCATGGCGCCGCCGATCGCGGCTTTCTGCTTGGTACCGGGTACTTCCTTGAGCCGTGCGCGAAACAGCAGGTATTCGGCGACGCGCATCTCGGGGTACAACGGCGCGCTCTCCGGCATGTAGCCGAGGGCCCGCCGCGCGGCGAGCGGCGCCTCCGCGATGTCGTGCCCGGCGATGCGCACTCGGCCAGTCGTGGCACCCAAGAACCCGGCCAAGACCCGCAACGTAGTGCTCTTGCCAGCGCCATTCGGACCGAGAAAGCCGACGATTTCGCCTTTCCCGACCGAAAACGAGAGATCACGCACCGCGACCACGGTGCCGTAGTCTTTGGTCAGGCCCGAGACTTCGATCACGCGTTTGCCGGGGCGTCCTCGGTCTCGTCGTCGTCTACGGCTCCCTCCTCTTCCAGGATCGCGCCGTGGCACTTCTTGAATTTCTTGCCCGAGCCACACGGGCACAGATCGTTGCGGCCGATCTTGGGCGTGGGCGGTGCGCTTCTGCGCGCTTGAACCGGAAGTGGCAGAGCTTCGGGGATCCCGTCGGACTCGCCAGGATGACGGGCGACCGCGGCTTCCAGTTCGGCGCGGTAGCGCGCCTCTGCCTCGGCTTCGATGGCGGCGATCTCGTCTTGGCGGTGCGGTCGCTCCTCGAACAGGCGCACGAGCACAGTGCTCGAGATCTTCGCCATCATGTTCAAGAACAGGTTGTAGCCCTCTTTCTTGTACTCGTTCTTGGGATCGCGCTGACCGTAGCCGCGCAGCCCGATGCCGTCGCGTAGATGCTCCATGTTGGACAGGTGCTCCACCCAAGCCTCGTCGATGCTTTCGACGTACAAGCGACGGAAGGCCCGCAGCAACATTTCCGGCCCGATCTCTTTTTCCTTCTCCAGGAACGCTGCTTCGCCGAAGCGATACAGTTCGCGCACCAGGAACTCGGCGTCGCCGATCTCGTTGACGCTCTGGTTCGGATCGACCCGGAAGTGCTCCTTGAAGCCCTGGTGAATCCCCTTCCAATCCCAGTCTTCGGCCTGCTTGTTCGGCGGGCAATTCTCTTCGACCATTGCGCCCACGACGCGATCCAGCAGATCCAGCACACGCTCGCGCTGCTCCGATAAACCGTGGATCACGAGCTCGACGATCTCGTTGTAAACGCCGATCGGAGTGCGCTCGCGTCGCGTCTCCAGATCCAGCTTCACGCCCCAGGTGTGATAGGCGTCCGTCTGCAACGAGCGGAGCTCGACGAGCGGGCCGGCTTGCTCGAGTTCCGGACTGGTAGGCGCGCGGTACTTGCCGTCTTTGTCGGTCGGTTGCAGCGGCGGATCGCAGTACATGCCGATCAGCTGTGCGACCAGCGGGCGTGAGCGCTCTGCGATCTTCTCGTCTACCGGGATGGTCCGGACTTCACCGGTCGACTTGCCGTTTTCATCATGCTCTTCCGGCGCGTAGCGACCGAGCAAGAGCTGCTGGCGCAGCGTGTACACGGTCTTGCGCTGCGCGTTCATCACGTCGTCGTACTCGAGCAGGTTCTTGCGAATGTCGAAGTTGCGCTCTTCCACCTTGCGCTGCGCGTTCTCGATGCTGCGCGAGACGAGCGGGTGCTCGATCGGCTCGTCGTCGGGCATGCCCATGCGATCCATCAAATTCTTCACGCGGTCGCCGGCGAAGATGCGCATCAAGTCGTCTTCGAGCGAGAGATAGAACTTGCTGTAGCCGGGGTCACCCTGACGGCCTGCGCGACCGCGCAGCTGGTTGTCGATACGGCGAGATTCGTGTCGCTCGGTGCCGATGATGTAGAGCCCTCCCAAACCCACCACCGTGTCGTGCTCGACCTTGCACTTCTCCTGCACAGTGCCGAGCAGCGCCGCGTACTCCTCTGGATGAGTCTCGGGCGTCTTGCCTGCTTCTCGGAATTGGGCCGTCGCGATCATCTCCGCGTTGCCGCCGAGCATGATGTCCGTACCGCGACCGGCCATGTTGGTGGACACGGTGATCGCGCCCTTCTGACCGGCCTGCGCCACGATCGAGGCTTCGTTCTGATGGTGCTTGGCGTTCAGAACGTTGTGCGGGATCTTCTTCTTCTTCAGAATACGCGCGATGGCGTCGCTCTTCTCGACGCTGGTGGTGCCGACCAATACCGGACGACCCTCTTCGTGGTGGGTGAGGATATCCCGCGTCAGCGCGTTGAACTTCTCGCGCTCGGTTTTGTACACGACGTCGTGATCGTCTTGGCGGATGTTCGGCTTGTTGGTGGGGATGGCCGTGACCATCAGCTTGTACGTTTCCGAGAACTCGTGAGCTTCGGTCTCCGCCGTACCAGTCATGCCTGCAAGCTTCTTGTACAAGCGGAACAAGTTCTGAAAGGTGATCGTGGCCATCGTGCGGCTCTCCTCTTGGATGCGCACGTTCTCCTTGGCCTCGACCGCCTGATGCAGGCCGTCGCTCCAGCGCCGACCCGCCAGCACGCGGCCGGTGAACTCGTCGATGATCAGTACCTTGCCGTCGCTCGAAACCATGTAGTGCTGATCGCGCTTGTATAGCGCGTGCGCGCGCAGCAGCTGATTCAAGATGTGCAAGGATTGCACGTTGACCGGGTCGTACAGATTGTCGATGCCGACCAGGCGCTGCACGGTCTCCACGCCTTCGTCGGTGAGCGCGGCGCTGAAGCCCTTTTCGTCGACGTTGTAGTGCTCGTCTTTGATCAGCTTGGTGACCAGCTCGTTGATCGTGCGGTACTTTTCGCTCGCCGCGTCGGCCGCGCCGCTGATGATCAAGGGCGTACGTGCCTCGTCGATCAGAATCGAGTCGACTTCGTCGACGATTGCGTAATTCAGCGGGCGCTGCATGTATTCCAGCGCCGAGAACTTCATGTTGTCGCGCAGGTAGTCGAAGCCGAACTCGTTGTTCTGGCCGTAACAAATGTCGGATTGGTAAGCGCGGCGCTTGTCCTCGTCATTTTGCTGATTGACGATCGTGCCGATGCTCAGACCGAGCCACTTGTACAACCGCCCCATCCATTCCGCGTCGCGCGTGGCCAGGTAGTCGTTGACCGTAATCAAGTGCACGCCCTTACCTTCGAGGGCGTTCAGGTACACGGGCAAGGTGGCGACCAAGGTCTTGCCTTCACCGGTGCGCATCTCGGCGATCGAGCCCTTGTGCAGGACCATGCCGCCCAGCATCTGCACGTCGTAGTGACGCATCTTGAGCACGCGCAAGCTGGCTTCGCGGCAAACCGCAAACGCATCGACCAAAATGTCGTCGAGCGTCGCGCCCGAATCGAGCTTCTGTTTGAACTCGGCCGTCTTGGCCTGGAGCTCGGCGTCGCTCAGCTTCTTCAGTGCCGCTTCGCGCCCGGCGATCTCGACGACCAGCGGTTGTAACCGTTTGACCGCGCGTTCGTTCGACGTGCCGAAAAGCTTCTTCGCTACCCAGGTGAGCATGTTTCTCTTTGTCCACTCGCGAGGGGGCGCCACGAGTCACTGGACTCGCTCGCCCCCACAGAAATTCGTCAATGCATTCGCAGGCCAGGCAGGAGCAGGGGGAAGGCCCGCGAAATCCCAGGGAACCTAATCCTTAGCCACTCCCGGTGCCAGCCCGGTTTTCGTACCAAAACGGTCCGCTCAGTGCATCGATTCACGCATAAAATGATGAAATGAATCGAGTATTTCCCTGACTTCGGTCGAAATCATGACCGGCCAATGGTCCGAGCTCCAGGTGGTGTGCTGGCTTGCAGTTTCCTCGACACGTTGCGGCGTACTTTCGTCCAGGCTCCGGACCTGGCAGCGATACGCGTGTCGATCAGCCGTCGCGAGACCGACGAGGTGGCGGCGTGGCTGCTCGATCCTCGGGTTCCGTGGAGCTTGAAGCAAAGTGTCGTCAGCGAGACGCGACCACAATCGCTCGCCCAGCCCTAGTACTACTTGGTCACTTTCGTCGCGAGATCGAAAGCTGACAGCCGCTGCTGAGTTTTGGCCGTGCAGTGAACCCAGCCGTCCCGCGTCACCTCCGATTGTCGAGGCAGCACGCGTTCCAGGCTCGAAAATGGCTGCGTGGCCGTCGCCCCTGCTCGCGCTGTACGTGGCTCCAGGACTGTTTTGATGGTCACGAGTCCAGTCGCACACCGGCGCTGCCTTCGGCGTCCGAGTGCGGAAATTCGGCTCAGCGCGAGCTGCGATGCTGGATCACGAGCGCCCCTTCTCGCGGACTGACACGTGTAGCTCCCCGCCGAAGTACGAGCTCTCAGACGCGTTGCGACACGCGATGCCGTTGCCGCTCCACGCCATCGGCGAACAGCTTCTTCTCTTCGTCGCTCTCGAGCTCCAGCTCCGGCACCGCGGTCGGACGCCCGTCCTCACCGAGTGCGACGTACACCACGTAGGCGGAGTTGGTGTGCGTCGTCTGCCCGGTGATCGGATTCTCCGAGTGCACGCGCACCGAGGTCTCGATCGAAGTGCGACCGACGTAGCTCACGCGAGCCTCGCACATCAGTAGCGCGCCGACATGCACCGGCTCACGGAAGGTCATGGAATCGATGGCGATGGTGACGCACGGCCGATGAGCGTGACGCATGGCGCAGATCGCGCCGCACTCATCGACCAAGCGCATGATCACGCCGCCATGAACATTGCCGAGCGCGTTGGCGTGCTCGGGCGTCATCAGGTGATGCAAGGTGACGCGCGAAAGGGCGGGCGATTTTTTCGGTGCGAGGGTCATGCTTTTCCCGAACTCGTTTTTGGTGCGACGTGAGCGGTCGGGACACCCATGGGCGAGCCCTGGCCTTGGATTTGCTGGAAACTTTTGCTCATTTGCCAGACCCCGGCAGATGAGTGCTAGGGTTCCGCGACTTCGAGGATGGATCTTTTTTACCCCATCATCCTCATCAGCTCGCTGATATTCGTTCACGAGCTGGGGCACTTTCTCTTCGCCAAGGCGTTCGGCGTGAAAGTGCTGACTTTTAGCCTGGGTTTCGGGCCGAAGGTGTTGAGGTTACGCGGACGCGAAACGGAATATTGCGTATCGCTGATTCCGCTGGGCGGTTATGTGCGCATGCTGGAGGCCGCGAAAAGCGACGTGGTGCTGCCCGAGGATCGCAAGCGCACCTTCGAGTCACTGCCGCTTTACAAGCGCATCGTGATCGTGCTCGCCGGCCCGGCGATGAACCTCGTCTTTCCGGTGTTGCTCTATTTCGCCGTGTTCGTCGGCGATGGCCCGTTCCTACCGCCGACCGTGGGCATCGTGCTGCCAGGGCACCCCGCAGACGGCAAGCTGATGCCGGGTGACCGCATCATGTCCGTGAACGGAGAAGAGGTCGCAACCTTCGACGAGGTCGAGCGCATCATCGCCAAGAGCCCGGGCGAGCTGCTGCATTTCAAGGTCTTCCGCGACAATCGCCACGTCGACGTCGAAGTCACGAGTGAAGAAAAGATCAAGCGCCGCGAGCTCGACATCACCGACCGTGTGGGCAGCGTGGGCATCGCAACGAGCGCGCCGTCAGCGGTGATCGGTGTGCCCAACGCGGAGTCACCGGCCTATCGCGCGGGCCTGCGCACGTTCGACATCGTGACCAACGTGGGTGGCCTACCCGTTCGGCGCTTCAAGGACTTGAAGGAGGCCTTCGGCGACAACGCCGGGGAGACGATGCCCATCACCTACCTCAGGCCAATCTCGGTGCCCAATGCGCTCGGCGGTTTGGCCGACGTGGCGGTGTTCGAGGCAGGGGTCGTCGCACTCACACCGGATGCGGCGGGTACTACGTTGCTCGAGCGCACTGGCCTCGAACTCGCCGACTTGTACGCCGCGGTCGTGCCCGAGGACAGCAACTTCTACAAGGCCGGCCTGCGCCCCGGCGACAAGGTGTTGAAGCTCGACGGCGAACCCGTCGCCGCGTGGTCGACGTTTTGTGAGCGCGTCATGGCGCAGCCGGATCGCCCGCAGCGCATCGACTACCAGGCCGCGCGTGATGGCGTCGTTCGCTCGGGCACGTTTCAGCTTCGCCGCGAGGACTTCACGGACGACCACGGTCAGTCTTTTTCGCGCTACGTGCTGCAGATCCAAGATTGGGTGCCGCTGGCACCGGAAGACAGCGTGGAGCACTCGGCTCCGCTCCGCTACGCGCTGACCAAGGCGATTGAAGAGACCGCGGACGTGACCCATTTCGTGATGGTCAGCCTGGTGCGCTTGATCGAAGGCCGGATCAGCCTGAAGGCACTCTCCGGTCCGATCACGATCTATGAAATCGCAGGTGAAGAGGGGCGCAAGGGCGCAGATCACTTCATCTGGGTGATGGCCCTGATCAGTATCAACCTGGGCCTGTTCAATTTGCTGCCGATCCCGGTTCTGGATGGTGGCCATCTTTTGTTCTTCGTGATTGAAGGTGTGCTACGCCGTCCCTTGCCGATGCGCATGCGTGAGCTGGCGCACGTGGTCGGCATGGCGATTTTGGTTGGTCTTACTTTGCTCGCGTTCAAAAACGATCTCGAAAAGCGCTGGGACGCCAACGCGCAAGCGGCCAGGGGCCCGAGAGGCTGACGCTTTGACTGATTCTTCGGCTGATTCGCCGCCGCAAGTGCCGGGCGCGAGCGCCCGCGGCGTGGCCGTCCAGGCCCTGATTCGCGTGCTTCGCGACGACGCCTACGGAGCCGCCGCACTGTCTTCGGAGCTCGAGCGAGCCAAGGGGCTGGAAGATCGCGACCGCGCGCTGGCGACGGAGCTCTTCTACGGCACGTTGCGAGTCAAGGGCGCGCTCGATGCGCGGCTCGCGCCGCTCGCTGCGCGCGGCTTGAAAGACGTCGTGGTCAGGGCCGAGTTGCTCGTCGCGGCCTACCAATTGTTGTCGCTCGATCGCATTCCGGCGTTTGCGGCCGTGAACGCGGCGGTGGACCGCGTGCGCGCGGTCCGTGGCAAACAAGTGGCCGGCTTCGCCAACGCGGTCCTGCGCAAGGTTGCGCAGGGGGAGAAGCTGGTCGCCGCGGACGCCGCCCGTCAGAACATCTCCGGCTGGCTGCTTTCGGCGCTGGTGCAATCGGTGGGTGAAGTGGAAGCGCAAGCGCTGATTGAGCCGCAGCCGGACAAGGTGGTCGGCCTGCGGCTCGTGTCTGGAAGATCCTTGCCCGATTGGCTCGAGAAGAGCTCAGTCGGCCGCACTTCGCCGCGTTCGCGGTTGATCATCGGCGAAGGCGATCCACGCAAGCGTGAAGGCTACGCGGAGGGTTCGTTCGTGGTCCAAGAAGAGGGCGCGCAGACGATTGCACTTTCGCTCGGCGCGCGCGCGGGCGAGCGGATCTTGGACGCCTGCGCAGGTCGCGGCCAAAAGACCACGCTTTTCCGCGAGCAAGTCGGCAGCAGCGGCGCAGTCTGGGCAACCGACGTATATCCTAAGAAGCTCGAGGCGTTGTCGAGTGAGTTCGAACGCTTGCAGCTGATCCCGCCAGAGCTGCGGGCCGTCGATTGGACCATCGGCGTGGGGGACGTGCCGGCCGATTTCGATCGCGTATTGGTCGACGCACCGTGCACGGGGACCGGCACCCTCCGGCGTCGTCCCGAGATCGCTGCACGACTGCAGCCCGAAGATCCGGCGCGCTTGGCGGCACTTGCGGAGAGCATCGTGCGCTCGGCTGCGACGCGGGTACGTAGCGGGGGCCGCTTGGTGTTCGCGGTATGCAGCGTACTCGAAGCGGAGTGTGAAGCGCTTGCTTTGCGCTTGCTCGACATTCTCGAGCCCGTCGCTTTCGACTGCCCCGAGCTTTCCCCGCTGTGGACGCGCTTGGCGACACCCGAGGGGGGCAAGGTCGGTGAGGCGCCCAGTGCGTTTCGGATCGGGCCCAGCCAATTCGGCACCGACGGCTATTTCGCGGCCAGCTTTCTCAAGCGCTAGGGTCTGTCCCTGAGTTCATTTCGACGGTCTCGGCCGTCGGCGTCCAGCGACGGGCACGGGCACGTGACGGGCACGTTTACGGGTGCCCAAACGATTCAGGGACCGGAGATCCCGAGGGAGGCCAGCGGGCCATTCGAAAAATGACTATTGGGCGCCCCTAGCCCATCCTGTATGTGCGGGGGGGCGCAGGCGGGTGTCGTGCCGGGGTCAGGGTCCTAACAGCTCGGGATTGCCCAGGAATTCGAAGTGCATGGTGTCGTGCAACTCGGGGTCCCGGCCGAGCCAGTAGAAGCCGAAACGCTCGAAGCCGTCGATCCAGCAGCGAGTGAGCGCGGCGCGCTCGAACACGGTCTCCTTCGGGCTTCGGCACGCCGGGTCGTCCCGCCAGGGAGCGACGCAGCCGCAGCACGGGTTACGATTTGGGTCGATATCGACCGCGATGCCGAACAAGTGGTTGGAGACCTCGCCCCCGCGGTAGGTGTTCGCTTGGCGGAAGCCACCCACGGCGCGCGGCGTGTAGCGCTCCTTCGGGTCGGTGCAGGTGCGCTCGAGGTAGCGCTCCACGCAGCCCAAGGCCGGGGCCACCTTTTTGTGGATCTGCAGCGGCAGGCCCATGAAGTGCACGCTGACCGCGCTGGCGTACGCCTTTTGCTTGTTGTAGCGCTCCAGGCCCAAGCCTTCGACGCTGCCGTATTGCTCGGCGCGGTAGCGGAGCGCCTGCTCGTGAGCTGTGGCGTTCAGCGCCCCGTGCTTGACGAAGTTCGATCGAATCAAAAATGGCTGCGCCTTTTGCGCGGGACAGGTTTTCCTCGCTTGCTGCTTGCCGTGCGTCCGCTCCGCAGCCGACACGTTGGGCAACGCTGCGAGCCCGACCGCCAGGGTCAGCAAGCCGAGCACGGCGAAACGGGACTGGCGCTGCATGAGGATGGAAAGAGCCTATCCTAGTAGGCCGCCCGAGGAGGCGGCCGACTAGGATAGGCTCTTTCATGGCGCAACTCGGCCGACAGTAGACGGAACGTCCCGGTTCGACGAGCTGCGCCAGCGGAATATTCAGGTATCTGCGATCCAGGCCCGTGCGTTGCGGAAAAGTCGCAGCCAGGGCGCATCTTCCGCCCATTCGCGCGGCCGCCATGAGCACTGAACGCTGCGAAACACGCGCTCCGGGTGCGGCATCAGCAGCGTCACTCGGCCGTCCGTGTTGCACAGGCCGGTGATGCCGCCCGGCGAGCCGTTGGGGTTCTCGGGATAGCGCGAGGTGACCTCGCCGAAGTGATCGACATAGCGTGCGCCCACCAGGCCGCTAGCGTCGAGCGTTTCGCGCGCAGCGTCGTCTGCGAACTCCACGCGTCCCTCGCCGTGAGCTACCGCAATCGGAAGCCGCGACCCGTGCATCCCACGCAACAAAATCGACGGGCTGTCCGTGATCTCCACCATGCACACGCGCGCCTCGAACTGCTCGGAGCGATTCCGCACGAAGCGTGGCCAGAGTTCGGCTCCGGGCACCAGCTCGCGCAGATTGGACAGCATTTGGCAGCCATTGCACACGCCCAACGCGAAAGCGTCCGGCCGCGCGAAGAAGTCAGCGAACTCGCTTTTCGCACGCTGGTTGAACAGAATCGACTTGGCCCAACCTTCGCCCGCGCCGAGCACATCGCCGTAGGAGAAGCCGCCGCAGGCCGCGAGACCTCGGAATTCGGCTAGCCCGATTCTGCCGCTCAAGATGTCGCTCATGTGAACGTCCACCGTGTCGAAGCCAGCGCGGTCGAAGGCAGCGGCCATCTCCACCTGCCCGTTGACGCCTTGTTCGCGCAAGATGGCGACGCGCGGTCGCGCGCGCGGCCCACGCACGAGATCGCGTACGATGTCGTCTTTGGGGTCGAAGCTGAGCGCGACCGATAGCCCCGGGTCGGCCAGGTTCAAGCGTGACTCGTGTTCTTGATCCGCACAGCTTGCGTCATCGCGCAGCCGCTGCATGGCGTGCGTGGTTTCGGACCAGAGCGCGCGCAGCGCGGCGCGGTCCTGATCGAACAGGACTTCGTCGCCGCGCACGATGCGTACGCGGTTCCCCCCAGCTCGCCGGCCTATCTCGTGCACGGCAGCCGCGAGCCCGTGCTCGGCGAAGCACTCTCGGACCGCTGCCAGCTCGGCGCGTCGCACTTGCAGGACCGCGCCCAGCTCTTCGTTGAAGAGCAGCGCCAGTGTTTCGCCGCGCAGGGCCGTGAGATCGATCGCCAGGCCGGTACCACCGGCGAAGGCCATTTCGCACAAGGTGGCGAACAGGCCGCCGTCGGAACGGTCGTGGTACGCGAGCAAGTAGCCTTGCGCAGAGAGCCGTTGAATTGCCGCGAAGAAACCAGCGATTAGCGCGGGTTGATCGAGGTCGGGCGGAGTTTGCCCGACTCGGGAATAGACTTGAAACAGCGCCGAGCCACCCAGGCGGCAGCGCCCGAGCCCGAGATCCACGAGCAGCAGCTGGCTATCCGGCACGTCCCGCCGCAGTTCCGGAGTGAGCACCCGCCGCACGTCGCTGACCTTGGCGAACGCGCTCACGATCAACGACAGCGGTGCAGTCACGCTCTTCTGCGCCCCGTCTTCCTCCCAGACCGAACGCATCGACATCGAGTCTTTGCCGACCGGGATGGCGATGCCGAGCGCCGGACATAGCTCACTGCCGATTGCGCGCACGGCCTCGTACAGTCGCACGTCTTCACCCGGGTGTCCGGCGGCTGCCATCCAGTTCGCCGAGAGCTTGATGTCCGACAGCTGCGCGATGGGCGCGGCAGCAATGTTGGTCAAGGCCTCGCCGACCGCCATGCGCGCGGAGGCCGCCGCGTTCAAGAGCGCGAGCGGCGTACGTTCGCCGACGGCCATCGCTTCACCGGTGTACCCCTCGTAGCTCGTGGCGGTGACGGCCACGTCTGCGCACGGCACTTGCCAAGGGCCGACCATTTGGTCGCGCGCCACCAAACCGGTCACCGTGCGATCGCCAATCGTGATCAAGAACGTCTTGTCGGCGACCGTGGGCAGCTGCAGGACCCGGCGCGCAGCCTCGGCCAGAACGATGCCGGTGAGGTCGTCGTTTTCCGGGTCAAAAGTGCCGGTTTCGACGTTGCGCGTCATCTTGGGTGGTTTGCCCAGGAGTACGGAGAGCGGTAAGGCAATCGGCTGATTGCCGAAGTGCGCATCGTCGACCGTGAGCACGCCATCGTCCGTTGCGTGGCCGAGCACGGCGTACGGACAACGCTCCCGCGCGCACAGCGCTTCGAAGCGCGCTAGGTTCTCTGGCAAGATCGCCAACACGTAGCGCTCTTGCGATTCGTTACACCAGAGCTCGAGCGGAGACATGCTGGGTTCGTCGTTGGGGATCTTACGCAGCTCGAAGCGCGCGCCGCGGCCGCTGTCGTTGACCAGCTCCGGCAAAGCGTTCGAGAGCCCGCCGGCGCCCACGTCGTGAATCGACACGATCGGGTTCTCATCGCCCAGCTGCCAGGCGCGGTCGATCACCTCTTGACAACGGCGCTGCATCTCGGCGTTGTCCCGCTGCACGGACGCAAAATCCAAATCTTCGTGCGAAGCGCCCGAGCTCACGGACGACGCCGCGCCGCCACCCAAGCCGATCAACATCGCTGGTCCGCCGAGCATGATGATCACGGCGCCCGCGGGAATGATGCCTTTCTCGACGTGAGCGGCGCGGATGATCCCCAGGCCGCCGGCGAGCATGATCGGCTTGTGGTAGCCACGCACCTCGCGCCCTGCGGGTCCGGGTGCCTCGAGCTCCAGCGTACGAAAATAGCCGGTCAAGTTGGGTCGCCCGAACTCGTTGTTGAACGCGGCCCCGCCGATCGGACCCTCCAACATGATGTCCAGCGCGGAGGCGATGCGAGTAGGTTTACCGTATTCTGTTTCCCAAGGTCGCAGCGCGCCAGGCAAACGCAGATTGGAGACCGAGAAGCCGGTCAGCCCTGCTTTGGGTTTCGACCCGCGTCCCGTGGCACCTTCGTCACGGATTTCTCCGCCCGAGCCGGTAGCCGCTCCGGGGTGCGGTGAGATCGCAGTCGGGTGATTGTGCGTCTCGACCTTGAGCAAGATGTGCTGCTCTTCTTCGCTCCCGCGGTACACTCCGCTATCCGGCCGTGGGTAGAAGCGACCTGCGCTGTGGCCTTCGATTACCGCAGCGTTGTCGTGGTACGCGGAGAGTACGCCCCCGGGGCTTCTCTCGGTGCTGTGACGGATCATCTTGAACAGTGAAAATGGCTGTTTTTCGCCATCGATGACGAAATCGGCGTTGAAGATCTTGTGCCGGCAATGTTCGCTGTTGGCCTGCGCGAACATCATCAGTTCGACATCGGTGGGATTGCGCGACAGCACGCGATAGCTGGCCTCCAGGTACTCGATCTCGTCGGCAGCAAGCGCCAGGCCAAGGCTGCGGTTGGCCTCTTCGATCGCGATCCGTCCGAGGCCCAACACGTCGATGCTTCGGAGCGGCTTGGGCTCTGCGAGCGCGAACAGTTCTATCGCTTCATTCTCGCTGCGCAGCACCGACTCGGTCATGCGGTCGTGCAGGGTCCGGAGTAGGGCAGCTTCGTCCTCGATCGAACCTTCTGCCACGTACTCGACGCCACGCTCCAACCGTCGCACTTGGGGCAGGCCGCAGATCTTGGCAATCTCGGTGGCCTTGGATGCCCAGGGCGAAATCGTGCCCAAGCGTGGCACGACGAAGTAGCGCGAGCCCGAGAGCGCCTCGCTCACGTCGCGCGGCCCGTATTCGAGCAGTCGCTCGAGCAGCCGCTGCTCGTCCTGTGCGAGCTCCGCGTTCCCCAAATCCACGAAGTGGACGAAGCGCGCGCTCAGCCCGGAGAGCGCCGGGTTTCGGCTTTGGATTTTAGCGAGGCGCTTGGCTAGACGCCCTGACGACAACGCTGCGCGACCCGGGATGACGATCATCGGCCGAGCATTGGCCCACCCCTGTCATTATGCAATCCAATACCCGCAGCTCTTGCTCGACCGAACGACTAGTTCCCGAGCGCGGGTGGATCTGGCATTTGCCGCCCAAAATCTGCGGCCTGAGCTGGCGATGGAGACGAGCCGCGTGGAAGTATTGAAGCGCTTGGCCGAGCTCGGCTTCGGTGTCGCGATTGTGCCGCGCTTCTCGGTGCAGCGCGAACGGGAGAGCGGCAGCGCGGAGCGGAGCGTGGGCGCGCTCACGCCGCGCGCTTTCGCGCCGACGCGAGCCGCGCGTGCCTCCCTGGCACTAGCTCAGGATCACTCCAAGCCGAGACGGTCCAGCTCTTCATCGCTGAGCGAGTAGTAGTTGCCTATCTCGTGCAGCAATGTGATCTCGATTTCGGAGGCCAGCTCCTCCTCATCCTCGAATTCAGCCGGCAAATTCGCGGTAAAGAGCACGATCCGCGTGGGGGCCGAGATCACCTCGCCGGCCGGTGCATCGAGCGTCGGGCCCTCGAATAGCGCGAGCGCGCGCGGGTCGAAGCCATCCTTGACCAGTACCTGGCTCGGGCGAGCCTCGAGCAGCACGGGGACGTCCTTCAGCCGCTCTAGGTAGGGCGAAGGCAGCCCAGCTAGCGCGGCCTCGGCGCTCTTCACGATCAGCTCTTGGAAGCTGCTGGCATCGAACCCCGACTCCTCGTCGTCTTTCTCGTCGAGCTCGAGCACGCGCATGAAGTGCGTCACGCGTAGCGCCTCTTCTTTCAGCTCGCCGTACACGTCCGCCAGCGCATAATGCGCGTCCGAAAAATCCGGCTCGGCGGCGACCAGCGTTTCCAGCTCGCTACGCGCGCTTGCCGCACCCTTGGTGACCCAGATCGCATGGGCGTGGGCAATGCGAATCAGCGGATGTGCGGCGAAAGACTCGTCGACGCTCTCCACGAGCTCCATCGCGGCCTCTGGGTCGGTGCCGAGTAGCTCTTGGAATTCACCGAGGAACTCATCGAGCTCTTCGGCAAATTCGTCATCACCGTGCTCATGGTCGCAATTTTCGTCATGAACATGGTCGTGGTCGTCGTCGTGTGCCATCGCGCGAAGCTAGCGGATTTGGCTCGGGGCGGTGGACAATTTCCGCCCCCGCCCGCAGCTTTGCTGCGTTTTTTTTGGCGCAGCAGCTGTAAATTTGGCCAATATTTCCGCTCTCCGCTAAGGCGAAGGGCATGCCCGCCCCCGAAACGTGCCGCTGCTGCAGCTCGCTCGCCTTGTTGGATCAGGGGATATGCGCGGCCTGCAACCGTAGCCATGGACCGCGCGTAGCTCGCCTCTTGGCGCGTTGCCAAGCCGACGCAGAGTTTGCGAGCAATTGTCTGGCGCGACTGCCCGAACCAGCGCGAGTCCGTTTGGCCGCCGCTTTGAGCGCCAGATGCCTGCGCCAGAAGCCAGGCCCCGGGCTACGCTACACGCGACCCGCGATTTTGCCCAACAAGCGCGCCACCGCGTGAACTCGCTCACCGACCACGAGGTGATTGCGGCCCTGGGCCTCTCTCCGCATCCAGAGGGCGGTTTCTTCCGCGAGACCTTTCGCGCAACGGCGAGCGTTGCCGCGCCGTTTGCGCCCGTCACGCGAGCCGCCTCCACAGCGATTTACTTCCTGCTGCGCGCGGGCGAGTTCTCCGCCTTTCACACGGTGTCGAGCGACGAAATTTGGCACCATTATTTGGGGGCGACCTTGGAACTGCACACCATCGACCGCGCCGGCATGCATCAGCGCGTCGAGCTCGGCCCCCATTTACAGCACGGCGAACGCCCGCAATGGCTGGTGCCCGCGGGCAGGTTGCAGGCCGCTCGCGTGATCGGCGATGGCTTCACGCTGTGCGGCTGCACGGTGGCGCCAGGCTTCGACTTTGCCGATTTCAACATGCCGTCGCGCACCGAGCTGACCATGCGCTATCCGGCGCTGGCCGACCTGATTGAATCTTTCACGCGCTGAGCCGTGACCAGCTCTCAGCACACGCGGTTGCGCCCGCTGTGCTTGGCCGCGTAGAGGCGTTCGTCGGAGCGCCGATACAGCGCTTCGGGCACCTCACCTCGTGCGAGCTGCGCGACACCCAGGCTGACCGTGGCGGGAATGATCGTGCCTGCCACGTCGCAGGCGGTGTCGTCGACCGCCACGCGGATCAATTCCGCGGCCTGTGTCGCCAGCGGCAGCGGCGTGTTCGGCAACACCAGCGCGAACTCCTCGCCACCGACGCGGCAGAGCGTGTCGCCCGGCCGGATCTGCGCTTTGACTACGGACGCGACGTGCTTCAGTACGGCGTCGCCAGCAGGGTGGCCAAAGTTGTCGTTGATCCTCTTGAAGTGGTCGATGTCGAGCACGATCAAGGACAGCGGCTGCTGAGTTTGATCGGCGCGCGCCACCCCTTTGCCGAACACTTCGTCGAAATGCCGCTTGTTGTACAGCCCGGTCAGCGAATCGACCGCGGCCAAAGTCAGGATGTGCTGCATGTACTCGAGCTCGAGATTGTTCTCGAGGTACTTGAGTACGGTCTTGCCCGTGCGCAGCAAGTCGCCGTCTTTGAGCTCAGCGCGCTCGATCCGTTGATCGTTGACGAACGTGCCATTGGTCGACTTCAGATCGACCACGATGTAGTGGCCGAGGATGCGGTTGATGACCGCATGGCGCCGACTCACCATGTCGCTGTTGACGCACACGGTGCACTGGTCGCTCCGCCCGATCGACACTTCGTCGTGCGTCAAGTCGATGCGCCGCCCCATCTCGGCACCCGAGATGATGACCAGGCACGGCTGACCGACGCCTTTGGGCCGTTCGGATGGCAGTGAAATCGCGGTCCGACGACCGGGTAGAATCGAGGCCATGATCGAGCAGAAGAATCGATAGTACCCGGGCTTGGCACGGGGTCAATTCCGCCGAATATGGCGCCGCTGTCGGCCCCCCGGTCATCCTCGCGAAAGTCGGGGCCGTGCGCGGGTTACCCGGGCAAAGACGGGCGAAAGCTGCGACCGATGGTTGCACCTCGGCTCGGAACGCGGGAAAAGAAGCGCGCCATGGCAGAGTTTAGCTTTTCCGGCGTATACACCGCGCTGGTCACCCCGTTTTCGCCCGACGGCTCCGAGGTCGATTTCGTCGCATTCGACAAGCACCTGGAGGCGCAGTTGGAAGGCGGCGTTGCTGGCCTGGTGCCCTGCGGTACCACCGGCGAGGTGCCCACGCTGACGGATTCCGAACAGCGCGAGCTGATCGTGCACTGCAAGCGCATCGCCAACGGGCGCGCACTGGTGCTCGCGGGCACTGGTTCGAACAACACCAAGAAGAGCATCGAAGGCGCCAGAGCTGCGCTCGACGCCGGTGCCGACGCGGTGATGGTGGTGATGCCGTACTACAGCAAGCCCACCCAGGAAGGGCTGTTTCAGCACCTCTGCGCGATCGCCAAATCGGTCGACGTGCCGATCGTCGTCTATAACATCCCCGGCCGCAGCGCGGTCGAGCTGAGTGTCGATAGCTCACTGCGCCTGCTCGATGCCTGCCCCAACGTGCTTGGTTTCAAGGACGCCACCGGCAACGTATTCCACTGTCAAGAGTTGCTGGCGCGCGCCAAGCGCCCAGTTTCGATCCTGTCGGGCGACGATGCGCTGACGGTACCGATGATGAGCGTGGGCGCGACGGGCGTGATCAGCGTGACCAGCAACGTGTACCCGAAGCAGGTCAGTGCCATGGTGAACGACGCGCTCGCGGGCCGCGTGATCGAAGCCGGCAAAAAGCAGGTGGCGATGTTCGCCGTGAACAAAGCCATGTTCTCCGAGGCGAGCCCCTCGCCGGCCAAGGCCGCGCTGGCACTCAAAGGCCGAATGAACGCGAGCGTACGCTTACCGATCATCGAAGCCTCTGCCGAGTGTCGCGCGCGACTCAGCGCAGTGATGGCCGAATTCGAGGCGTCATGAAGCTGGCATTGCACGGCGCGTCGGGACGCATGGGGTTGGCGATCACCCGGCTCGCACAGCACAAACGCGAGCTGGAAATCGTGGGCGCAGCCTGTTCGAGTTCGGATCCACTGCTCGGTCGCGATCTGGGCGAACTTGCGGGCCTTGGCGCCCTGGGCGTCGTCACGAGCCCAGACGTTTCGTCCGCCCTGCTCGGCGCCGAAGTGGTGATCGATTTCTCGACCGCATCCGCGGTGGCTCAGCTCGCGCTGATCGCCGCTCGGCAAGGGATTGCGATTGTCACGGGGACCACGAATTTGGACGCCGCGGCCAAACGCGCGCTCGACAAAGCTTCGGAGGTCGTGCCTGTGCTCTCCGCCGGGAACATGAGCCTCGGTATCCAAGTCTTGGCGGAGGCCGTAGAGCTCGCGGTGCGCCGGCTCGGTCTCGGCTACGACGTCGAAATCGTCGAACTACACCATCGCAGGAAGATCGACGCGCCCAGCGGCACCGCCTCGCGCCTGGCCGAAGCCGTGAAAAAAGTGCGGCCCAACGTACGTGAGTTGCGGGGTCGGGATGGAGAGGTCGGCGCGCGGACCGACGACGAGATGGCGGTCTTTGGGGTACGCGGTGGGGACGTGATCGGCGATCACACCGTTTACTTGTTGGGTGACGGCGAGCGGATCGAGCTCACTCATCGTGCCACCAACCGCGATCTGTTCGCCCACGGTGCCCTGCGCGCGGCCGAGTTTCTGGCTGGAAAGAAGCCCGGCCGCTACGTGATCGCCGACGTCCTGGGCTGAGCCGCCGGAGCCGCGGCCACTGCCGCGGTGCGTGTCGGGGGTTCGGCGTCGATGTGCGAAAACGGGAGCGATCCGCGGTTTTCTCCGGTAATTTCCCGACATTCGCTGCGTCTCTCCTGACTCGGGTGTCCCGATTCTTGCAGGCTGGGGCGTTACTTGGCCGGCAAAGCGGTCGTTACTCCCCACGGAGATCTATGTTCGAGAAGCCACTGCGTTTGGCCTTGGTCTTGGCGTTGCTCGCCTTCGGCGTTGCCTGTTCACACGGTGGACACGACAACTTGCCGTTCGCCGGTGTTGCGGACGCGGGGGACAAACCCCTGCCCATGGTGGATCCGTGCGAAACGCCCAACAAGGGCTGCGCCTGTGAAAACGCCGACGAGGTCGTCGACTGTGGTCAGGTAGAGCGCCGCTCGGGCGACTACGTGTCTTGCACGATCGGAAAACGCACGTGCGACGGAAACACCTGGGGTGATTGTATCGGCGATCGCATCGCGACCCTCAGTGCGCCCGTGGGTGGTCCGCAAACCCAAGGCTTGGGGACTTCGAAGGCGTGCATCGACAATCCGTGCGATCCGTACTGCCAGCGCGTCGTCGACGACGCCGGGGGTCTGAACTTGGACGGCGGTCCGTTCATCAACGATGGCGGCTTGACGATCAAGGCGAGCGTTCCACTGGCGACGGCCACGACTTGCACGAGCCTGGCGATCACGCCGGCCATGCAAGACATCACGATCTCGGCGATGAACTCAGCCTATGTAAAGGCCGAGTATTTCAATCAGATCAGCAAGACCGTCACGTCGATTCCTTCTAGCTGGACCGTGACGGCAACGCGTCTCGAATCGAACATCAACAACAACTACGCCGGTGCAGCCCCCGGTCCGGCCGGCATTGCGGCGACCAATTGGTCAGCTCGCTGGACCGGCTCGGTCATTCCCACGACGACCGAGGCGTATACCTTTTATACCTCGACGGACGATGGAGCTCGCCTCTGGATCAACGGCACGCTCGTCATCGATCAATGGAAGGATCAGGGCACGACCGAGTACGCTTCGGCCCCCATCAATTTGACGGCCGGTACTCCAGCGCTGTTTCGCTTCGAGTACTATCAGGGCGGAGGTGGCAGCGCGGCGATCCTCAGCTTTAGCTCCACAACCGTCCCGAAGCAGGCCATTCCGAGCAGCGTGATTGGCGACCCGACCGGCAAGCGCGCTCGTCTGACAGTCACCCCCGCCAATCCGACATTCAGCGTCGCTCTGGTACCAGCCGGCTGCTATTCCGGTACGGTGACGCCAGCGTGGACGCTGGACCGTTTCGACGTGGCCACCGTGACAGCAGGTGCGGTGAACATTCTCAGCGCAGTTCCGGGCACGCTCAACGTGACGGCGTACGCAGGTCAGTTCTCGGCGACGGGAAAGCTCAACGTCAAGGTCAACACGACCGACAGCTCGCTCGCACCGACCAATGCGGTCAGCAATTTCGCGAAACCAGTGGCAGGCACGGATCCGATGACGATCCTCTACCCTTACGCCAATACGGTGCTGCCGCTCGGACTGATCCCGCCATTGTTGCAGTGGGACACTGGCGGCACCGCAGCGAGCGCGGTGCAGATATCTTTGCGCTATCCCGCGACCGGCACCGCGACCTTCGCCTGGAACGCGATCATCCCAGAATCCAGCCCGCCGAGCGCGACGATCCCGCAGTCGGTGTGGAAGGATTTCGAGAATTCCGGCAAAGGGGCCGACGTCTCGATCCAGGTGCAGCGCGTGATTGGCAGCACGCCGGCGCCCGCAGTCAGTCGCAAGCTCCACTTCAGTTCAGCGCCCGTTCGCGGGCTAATCTACTACACGCAATACAACCGCAATGGCGCGACCAACATGATGGTCGCCGACCCGAGCTCCACAGCGCCAGCCAAGAGCGCGTTCGCGTCGGTGGATGGCTGTCCGGTGTGCCACACGGTCTCCGCCAATGGCACCTATTTTGCCACCTCCGACAAGTCCTTCAGCGCGACGAACGGCGGACTATCGAAGATTTCCGGTGGAGTGCTCAATCCGATCGCCGACTTCGTGCCGGCGCCCGCTCGAGCCACCTACCAAAGCGGCTACAATGACTGGCGCGGCTTCGCCTGGGCACCGCTCACCCCCGATGGCTCGCTGGCTTTCGCTGCCAACAACGTGTGGGGCAACACCACTCAAGCCTTGGTCGGCGTCAACGCTGCCCGCCAGTTCACCGTTCCAAGTACGATCCAATCGGGCGGCACCGGTACGGGCCTCTTGGCCAAATACTTCCCGAACACCACGTTCACGACTGCCAGCCCACTTTGGAAGCGCATCGATCCGATCGTCAACTTCGACTTCGGAACCGGAAGCCCAGGTGGCTTGGTACCCACGAACTACTCGGTGCGGCGTACCGGACAAATCCAGGCCTTCAGCACCGAGACTTACACCTTCCAGATCGACACGACCGACGCCGTGAAGCTTACCGTGAACGGTAGCACCGTGATCGACCAATCCGGCTATCAGGGCGCGGCGGGTGCCGCACCGGCGAGCTTCACGGGCACCCTGGCTATGACCGCAGGCGCCAAGGTATCGATTCAACTCGACCAGGTCGATACCGCGAATGAGTCATCGATCAAGCTTTGGTGGAGCAGCGCCACCGTCCCGCAGATGTTGGTGCCCGAGGCCCAGCTCTACCCGAACGACGGTACGCATGGCCTGGACGTGAGCTACTACGCGAACAACGCATTCACCCCGCCAGTCGCGCTGCAGCGGCTCGAACCCGATATCTACGCGGATTGGACCACGGGTAACCCGGCTACCGAGACGACGCTGCCGACCGACAACTTCAGTGACATCTGGCAAGGGCAGCTCGAGTCGCCGTACACCGGCAACGTCGTGTTGTGTGTGGACGCCAACGATACCGCCAAGGTCACCTTAGCCGGGAACGTCGTGCTAAACGTCGCTGCCACGGCCACCAATACCTGCAGCGGCAACATCTCGATGACCCAGGGCGCGCTCTACTCCCTCAAGGTCGAGCATGTCGAGAAGACCACCACCGCACTACTCAAACTGCGTTGGCAGTACGGCAGCGTGATCGAGCGCATACCGACCGCCAATCTGTACGCGCCGACGACCTTTAGCGTGCCCACGACGGGGCTCACTGCGAGCTACTATAGCGATCAAGTTGCCAACGGAAATTTGGCCCAAAACCCGACCCTGCAAGGGTCGTTCACCCGCTATGATGCCACCATCTCTGCCAACTACGGGACCGGCCGCACCGAGTTCTCGCAGCTGACCAGCAGCGACAACATGTCAGCCCGCTGGACTGGTCTCCTTACCGCACCCTGCAGCGGAGTGTACGAGTTTCAAACCAACGGCAGTGTCGATGACGGCGGGCGGTTGTGGCTGGACCAGATTCGCATCGCCAGTACTTGGACCAAGGGCGCTTTTTACGGCCTGACGTACCTAGATGCAGGCGACCATGACTTCAAGTTTGGCTGGTACGAGAGCACCACTACCGCGGCAGTTCAACTGCAATGGAAGGTGAATTGCAACTCGGCTGCCTGGGCCACGATTCCGCAGTCCGCCTTCAAACCCACCGGTGACACGAACCGCTCTGGTACGATGCGAGACGGCGGGGACAACGGCAACAACTCGAGCTACTCGGTCTGGCAAACGCCGCAAACCAGCGGTGCCTCTCCGATTGACGTCAGTGCAGCGACGGTGGGCGTGTGGGGCCTGGGCAAGACGGCGATGATGGTGCCGACCTTCTCGCCCGATGCGACGAAACTAGTGTTCGTGGACGGTGATTCATCTGCTGGGGCGGGTTGGCGCAAAGGTCTCAGCCTTTTCGATTTCGACCAAACCAACAAGGTATTTATGCGTCGCCGCGCGCTCGTCAACACCTGGCCCTTCGGCGACGTGATTAAGTGGCCCACCTTCGAGAGCGATTCGCGCAGCATCATCTATCAGACGACCATTCCCGCGGATGCCTGCTGCACGACCACCACTTGGACCAGGTACGGCTACATGTCGCCGACCAACTACTACGAAGATCCAGGCAAGCTCTGGTCGATCGATTCGTCGGCGGCGACCCCGACCCCGGTTCCGTTGACTAACCTCAACTCTGGCGAGCGCGCGATAGATGCCAACAAAGCCTACCAGGCTACCGTGTCTCCGCGCGCCGCGGGTGGCTATCGTTGGGTGGTGTTCACCAGCACCAGGCCGTACGGCAACAGCTTCAATTTGCCCGGCGTCGAGCAGGATTACTCGAACACCGCCAGCTACACGCAGATGACCAACTACACCCAGCTCCAGAGCGCGCTCTGGGTCTCGGCAGTCGACGACGTACCCAGCGCAGGCGCCGACCGCAGTCATCCCGCCTTCTTGCTACCGAATCAGAACTTCAGTACCTCGGGTGCCAGCTACGTGAACGAGCGCGGCTTTTGGGTGCTGGACAGTTGCAAGAGCAACGGCACCGCCAGCGCGAACAGCTGCGAAGTCGATGAGGATTGCTGCGGCGGTCTCGCTAGCCCGAAGACCGCGGTGTGCAAGATTGACACGCCGGTGACCGATCCGCCGACTCGCCATTGCTCGTCGGCACCACCGATCGGCATGTGCGTGGCGCAAGGCGGTGTGTGCGCCGTCACCAACGACTGTTGCCTCGGCTCGGTGTGCTTGACCGGAACCTGCTCGCCGCCGCCTGCGATCTTGCTCCCCGCTCCTGCCAATTACGAGCGAACCTACCAGGCCGTTTGCGACGCCGGCACCAAAGCGGTGTGGCGGTTCTTCGACTGGCAGACGATTACGCCGAGCGCAAACTCCAAGATCGAATTCTACGCCCAGACCTCTGCAACAGGGACCGATTTTGCGACAGTGCCGGTCTATCCGGCGATGGTTGCCATTCCTGGAGTGGTCAAGCTCGGGACTGCGAGCGGCGCTTCGAACACGAGCTGGGTCGGCAGTGATGTCGGAGCGCTCTTGATCGCCGCCGGCCTCAAGTCTCAACAATACCTGAAGGTGACGATTCGCATGGTGCCGAACGATGCGCTCAGCGCCAGCCCGACCCTCACCAACTGGCGTCAGAACTATAGCTGTGTGCCGGCCGAATGAACCGCTACACCCTGACCTCGCTCGGCATAACGCTTTGCATCGGCGTAGCCTGCTCTTCCAATTCGAATGACCACGCGCCTTCGCTGGCTGACGGTGGCGCGTCGTCGCGGAGCGGTGCAGGCGGCCGTTCGGCGGTCGGCAAAGCCGGTAGCGGCGCGGCCGAAGGCGGCAGCGCCGGCGAGACCGAAGGTGGCAGCGCTGGCCAGGTCGACGACGGTGGCGCAGGAGGATCCAGCGGCGACGGAGGTGAAGCAGGTTTGCCGGAGGGAATGATCATTCCCGTCACTCCTGGCGCTTGTTCCGAAAGCGCGACCTGGGTCGGCGCAACGCCGCTCGAAGGAATTTCGACCGACGCGAACGAGCAGCTCTTGGCGATCACGCCCGATGAGTTGGACGTGCTGTTCTTGCGGGACGGCAGCGCGATGCGCGCGCATCGCGATTCGGCCAGTACCGCATTCGGCGCGGCAGACGAAATGATCATCCCTGATGGCTACGGCGTCGAGGCGGGCGTCGCATTGAGCGCGGACGGCAAGACCATGGTGCTGCTGGCGACCGGCGAGCAAAGCTTTGCAGCATTCACCCGGACTTCGCGTAGCGAGGGGTTTGACGCCAGCCCAGACGACACAGCGTTCATTGGCATCAACCAGCGCGCGATTCAAACCATGCAAAAGTACGCGGCCCCGGTCTTGGCGCCGGACGGCAAGAGCTTCGTCTTCGCGGCTTTTACCCCCGAGCCAGCAGGCGGCTTTGTCAGCGGTTTCGAAGGCATATCCGTGGTGTTCGAATCCTTAAGCACGACCAACGGCTGGGCGATGCCCGAGAGCATCAGCCAGAACCTGTTCGACGGAACCAGCGCCGCTCGCGCCCTACCCAGCGCGCTGTCCAATGACTCGCGCACGCTGTTTTACGTGGACGAAGCCAGCGGCCGGCAAATGGCGCGATTTCGCGATCGGGCGGACGCCCCGCTGTACGACGTCGTCGATCTCGACATGCGCACGCGCGCCGTCCCGGATGCCCAATGCGACCGGCTCTATTACTCGAGTGACGGTGACATCCTGGTCGCCACCGAGTAGCGGGCGGTTATTTGTGATGGTCATTGCGCCGCGGCACGAAGCGTCCCAGCCTTCGGCGTCGAGCCGTCGTCAATCCGCAAATAGCTCGAGCTCTTGCGGCAATTCGAAGCTGCCGTCGGGACGACACGGAAAATCGATCACCGCGGGGATCGCTTCGAGTGGGATCGGTCCGTAGCAATGCGGGAAGGCCTCGCCGTCGGCGGCTTCGTAGCGCAACTGGGCGGCGACACGCTCGGCGTCGATGCACAGCAAAACCAGCCCCGATCTGCCGCCAAAAAAGCGTGCCGCCGAACCCAAGATCTGCGCCCGGGTCGAGCAGTGAATAAAGCCCACGGCCTGCAAGCTCTCGGCTTCGTAGGCACTGGATTCGAGCGCGGCGGCGAATGCGCCGCGCTCGGTGATGTGAAACACGTGTCGATGGGGTGCAAGGGTCATGGCGCCGCTCGCTATTCCGCGGCGGTCACTTCGGGCTTGGTGCGCAGTTGCACCAGGCGCTGCTCCTGAATTTGCTGAGCCGTTCGTGGCTCCACGTAGTCTGAATGGCACGAAGCTTTGGAGCCATCCGCGCCGACCGCTTTGCGCGTCTTCGACGCCAGGCGATGGAGCTCGTCCGGGCTGAGCACGCCGCGCTTTTCGAGGATCTCGCGTTGTTCCGGCGTCAGGGCTGCGGATTGGACGACCTTGTCGCGCTCGAAGCCGTCGGCTTTGCCGCTGGCGAACTCCACGATTTCTTTGGAGATCCGCACCGAGCACCAATCGTGCCCGCACATCGCGCAAAAATCGGTATCGACGTCGAGATCTTCGTCATGGAAGGCGCGCGCGGTATCTCCGTCGAACGCCAGCTCGAAGTGCTTCTCCCAGTTCAGGGCGGCGCGCGCCTTGGTCAGCGAGTCGTCCCAATCGCGTGAACCGGGGATGCCGAGAGCGACATCCGCGGCGTGCGCGGCGATCTTGTAAGCGATGCAGCCTTGCTTGACGTCGTCCTTCTTGGGCAGCCCCACGTGCTCCTTGGGCGTTACGTAGCAGAGCATGCTCGCGCCGTGATAGGCCGCCGCGGTCGCGCCGATGCAGGACGTGATGTGGTCGTAACCGGGGAACACGTCGGTCACGAGCGGGCCGAGCACGTAGAACGGTGCCCCGTGACACAGGCTACGCTCGAGCTTCATGTTGTATTCGATTTGATCGAACGGCACATGGCCCGGACCTTCGATCATGACCTGCACGCCTTTGCGCCAAGCGCGTTCGGTCAGCTCGCCCAGCGTTTCCAGCTCGCGCAGCTGCGCGTCGTCACTGGCGTCCGCCAAACCGCCGGGACGCAAGCCGTCACCGAGCGAAAACGAAACGTCGTACTCGCGCATGATCTCGCAGATCTCGTCGAAGTGCGTGTACATCGGGTTCTGTTTGCCGTGCACGAGCATCCACTTGGCGAGCAAGGAGCCACCGCGGCTGACGATGCCGATCAACCGGCGCTGCACGAAGGTCAAGTGCTCACGCAGCACACCCGCATGGATCGTAAAGTAGTCGACGCCCTGCTTGGCTTGATGCCGGAGGCCGTCCATGATCACTTCGACGCTCAGATCTTCGATCTTACGGCCGATGATCATCGAATAGATGGGCACCGTGCCGATCGGCACGCGCGAGTTATCGATAATGGCCTGCCGACATTGATCGATGTTTCCGCCGGTCGAAAGGTCCATCACCGTGTCGGCCCCCCAGCGCTCGGCCCATTTCAGCTTCTCGATCTCTTCATCCGTGCTCGAAGACACGGGGGAAGCGCCCATGTTGGCGTTGATCTTGGTCTTGCTCGCGCGACCGATACACATTGGCTCGAGCGCGTGGCGCAGGTGCTGGGTATTGGCCGGAATGATCATGCGCCCCGCGGCGACTTCGCTCCGCACCTGTTCGGCGGTCAGGTGAGGCTCGCGTTCGGCGACGCGCTTCATCTCGGGCGTCACCGTGCCGAGGCGTGCATGTTCGAGCTGAGTGATGGCAACGAAGCCCGCGGGAGCGATGGCGCGGTCACCGTCGCGACGCCAGCCCGGGGGCAGAAAATCCCAAGCGGTCTTATCGCTCGGCTGCGGCATGCCGGGTGTGTCGGGTGAAGAAAACGTCAGCGCGCCACCCAGGTCGGGCGCGTTCGCAAACGAGCCGGGGTTCGTGCCGTCCCGATGACTGGACGGGTTTGCGGCGCCACGCAGCGGTAGGGTTCTCGTCGACATTCGTTTCTTCCTCGTTGGGCGACAGGACGAACGCCGAATTTTTTTCAGCGCGCTTCCCTACGCCGGTGCAAACCGGATCAGGTTCTACGGGTACTTCTCAGCGGTCATTGGGACCGCGCCCCGAGCGTTGGCGCAGCTTATCCGAGTGGCTGGCCGGGGCAAGCCAGAGCCGGCCGCACCGCGCAAGAACGCTCGGGTTGGCGCGGGTCGCGGCCGGGCAGGGCCCGGAGATCGCCGGGCGTTCGGTAACTTGGGTAGCGCCAGCGGGAGCTCGAGGAGAGCTCTCCGCCGGTCGCTCGGGACTTGGAATATTGAGTGAAATTCGCGCTGGGGCGCGAGTTGCTGGATGTGACCCCAGCGTGCAGCCTCGAGCGACGCACCGATTCGAAATGGTTCACCGGGCGCTGGCTCGACTCCCACGGCTGCTCCCGTCTCCGCACCGGGCAGGCGCGGCCGCTGCGAAGAAGCCCGGCCGAGCCTCATTGCCGCACCGCCGATCGTGATGGGCAAGCGCGCCCTTTTCCAGGTGGCCGCCCCACCTCAGCTCAAACCGATTGCCGCTGCGAATTTATGCGTGGCAGGCTCGGGCGCGCATGAATCTGACGCAGGTGAGCCGGACACTTTGCGAGCGCGTCTCGGAGCTCTCGTTTCGACCGCCGGTGGCGTACGTCTACAACCCGCTTGCGTACGCGCGGTCGCCGCACGAGGCGTATTTGAAACGATATGGGAAAGGACCGAAGCGCGCGCTACTGCTGGGAATGAATCCCGGGCCGTTCGGGATGGCGCAGACCGGCGTGCCGTTTGGTGACGTGAGGATGGTTCGAGATTTTTTGGGTGTGTCGGGCGTGGTTGCCAAGCCCGAGCGTGAACACCCCAAGCGCACCATCACCGGTTTCGAGTGCACTCGCTCCGAAGTCAGCGGCACCAGGCTTTGGGGCTTTGCGCAGAGTCATTTCAAAACCGCTGCGCGCTTCTGTGAAGACTTCTTCGTGGTCAACTATTGCCCGCTCGTATTCATGGACGAGGGAGGCAAGAACCTGACGCCTGACAAGTTGCCCAAGGCCGAGCAGGAGCCGCTGTTTCTTGCATGTGATGGGGCACTTCGGGACATCGTAAGTACGCTCAAGCCACAGTTCGTGATCGGAGTCGGCGCCTTCGCGCTGGGCCGCGCGCGGCGCGCATTGCCGGATTTCCGCGGCCAGCTCGGCACGATCCTGCATCCGAGCCCCGCGAGTCCCAAGGCGAATCGCGGCTGGGCTGCGATCGCCGAGCAAGAATTGCGCGACCTCGGCGCACTCTGAAAGCCGCGCGGCCGGCTGCGTTTTTTCGGGTTCGCGAGTCTCGAGCTTGCGGCTCGCCCCAACGCAGTTGCGCTGATTGAGAAAGCCAGACGCCGTGACCAGACTCGAGCAAAGGACCCCAAAATTACTGGACCTTCACTCGTTGCAGGTCCGATAATTTTCGGGTCCGTTCAACCCGAAGCAGTGTAGGCTGCGCCCCGAACAATGCTCTTTTTGCCTAGTTTCACTTGGGACGTCGACCCGGTCTTCTGGCGTATTCCGCGCGGCGGTGTGGCCGCGACGATCGGTGCGATCGGGCTCCTGATGGTGCTCTATGGACTCGCCAAGAAGGAGCGTGAGCAGATCATTACCGGCGCGTTCTTCTCTGGTGCGGCCCTATTGATCTTTCAGTTCATGGGCCCGATGGTCGAACTCCGCTACTACAGCATGTTGTTCGTCGTGGTCTTCCTCGGCGGACATGCACTGCTGAACTGGCAGATCAAGCGCGGCGGAGGCGGCCCGGAAGTCGCTGGGGACTTCATCGTCTACGGCGTGCTCGGAGTGCTGATCGGCGCGCGAATCGGCCACGTGTTGTTCTACGATCTGGACAAGGCGATCGACGATCCGATTTGGATATTCAAGATTTGGACCGGAGGGCTGGCGAGCCACGGCGCGGTGGCGGGGCTGATCACCGCCATGTACCTGTTCACGAAGAGCCGCGGCATTCCGTTCCTCGAAGGTTCGGATCGCTTCTCGTTCTCGGCGGCTCTCGGCGCGACCGTGGTGCGCATCGGCAACCTGTTCAACTCGGAAATCGTGGGTCGCAAGGTTCCGGATCAGAGCTGGGGCATGCGCTTCCCGCGTAATCCCCCCGATCACGGACTCGTCCCGCTGCCGCTTCGCTACCCGAGTCAGATCTACGAGATCACCCTCGGGATCTCGGTATTTGTCGGTCTTTTGATCGCCGACCGCCTGATGGGCAAGGAGAAGCGGCCGCGCGGCGCAATGATCGCCTGGTTTTTCGCGCTCTATTTCACTGGGCGGTTGTTCACCGAGTTTTACAAGGAGATCGAGGCACTGCCCTCGGACTCCGCGGTCAGCATGGGTCAGTATTTGAGCATTCTGCCCGCTTTGCTCGGCTGGTACGGCGTGTACTGGACGATGAAGCGCAAGGAACCGTCCGGCTGGGGCGAAGCGCTGCCAGTGCAAGACGAAGGCGATGACGACGATGAGGACGATGAGGAGCCCGCACCGGCGCGTGCCCGCAAGACGAAAGCCGCCGCGGTCGAGGACGACGAAGGCGATGACGATGACGACGACGACGACGACGACGACGAGGAACCTGCGTCGACCAAGAAGTCAGCCGCGGTCGATCCCGACGTCGAGGCCGAATTCGAGGCCGGCAAGCTGAAAAAGACCCGCAAAGAGCCGAGTGAGTAGTCGCGGCAGCATGCTCCGCGCATCCCGCGGAGCATGCCTGAAGGCCCGCGAACGATTAGCTCAGCTTGGCTTTGATGGTGATCTCGGGAACGCCGCCCAATGCCCGAGTGATCGGGCAGTTCTGCTTCGAGAACGCGACCTTTTCGTCGAACAGCGCTTGCGAAGCACCCGGCACGACCGCGTTTGTCTCGAGCTCGATCTTGGTGATCGCGGGTCCGCCGCCGAGCTCACCCAGAGTGACAGTCGCACTAGTTTCGATGCTGGTCGGCGGGTGGCCGGCGGCAGTGAGTTGCGCGGCCAAGAACATCGAGAAGCAGCCGGCGTTGGCGGCGCCGATCAGCTCTTCCGGGTTGGTGCCGGTCCGGGCGCCTTCGAAGCGGGAGAGAAATGTGAACGGCGCGTCGAAATAGCCGGTGCCGCCCTTCATCGAACCCGCGCCCTCCTTGAGGGTACCCGTCCATTTGGCTGAAGCTTTAGAGATGGCCATGATTGCTCGCTCCTATTTGGAAAATGATTGTCCGCGGAATCCCGCGCACGCACGGTTCCGCCCCGAGGGCGATTAGACGTAGTGCCGTCCCAGCGCTCGGTCAATGTGCGCAGATCAGTGGCCGCGGACTGCTCAGATTCAGTCTTGGGTGATCCGGATCGAAAATCGCTTTATCGTGCGGTGAGAGCTGGGGATGGCGCTTGAGCGAGCGCGCCAGTGCATCGCGAAAGGTGCCGCTGGTGTCCAACTCGATGCGCTGCGGGGGCAACGAGAGCGGTTGGAATAGGCCGTCCCCGCCGGTGGCCAAGTAGTCGCTCGTGGCGACCAGCAATGTTTCACGATCTGAAACCGGCTTGCCACTGTCGCGCGTGAGCTTCAACTCAGCGCCGGATTTCCCACAGCGCGCGCTGACTCGCATCCCGCTCAGCGAAATCAAGCCGTGCGAGTCGTGTTGCAGGTGCGTCAAGATCACGGTCTTCAATTCGGCGCCGCTCATGCGAATGTGCGCTACCAGGTTGTCGAACGGCATGGCTTCGAACAGCTGGCCATAGCTCAATTGGCCTGCGGGCAAGTCCGCGCGCAGGGTGCCCCCGTTCAAAATTGCCACGTCCGCGCCGGCGACCGATTCGCGCAAGAGATCCGCAAACAGGTTGCCGAGCGCGGACTCGATGCCGTGCTCGCAGGCCATGGCCTCGCTGACCGTGCAGCCAATCGGCGCTTCACGAAAGTGCTCGGCCTGGGCGAGCGCTGGCTCGATGGCCTGCGCAACGTCGAGATCTTCGCGGGTTGGTTCTCCCTCGTAGTCAGTAAGCGTGCAGGGGCCGCCTTCGGTCAGCTTCGGGCACAAATCATGAGGCGGAAATATTCTTCTTTCGAGTACACGGTGGGTCGCGCCGTCCAGGCGCAGGTCGATGCGCGAGAAGGCGCTCCCGCGCGCGTAGGCTTCGACGATCGGAATGCCGTTCACGAGCTGCGCCACCCCCGCGTGGGTGTGACCGGCGAAGATGGCGTCCACGCTGCCGGCCGGCAAGGCCCGCGCCACGTCGAAGATCTCCGCGTCCGGTTTACAACTGCCAAGATCGGAGGGCTCGCTGAAAGCCTTGCAGTCAGCCCCCGCATGCGCAATGCCAATCACGAGTTCTGCGCCCTGGCTGCGTAGGCTGCGGGCTTCCTCCGCCAAGATGGGGGCCAGTGGATCGACGTCTAGCCCGGCGAACCAAGCGTTCATCACGATGCTCGGTGTCTCGTGCGTCAATAGGCCGACGAAGCCGACGCGGACACCACCCACGTTCACGAGCACCGAGCGCCGGAGCTTGTCCCAGGCCGGCGAGCTGTGGCTCCCGCGCGTGACCAAATTCGCCGACAAGATGGGAAAGGGCGCTTCGCGGATGCGCGCGCGAATTGCGCCCTGCGGATCGTCCATGCCAGCGACCGGTCCGAAATCGAATTCGTGATTGCCGAGCGTCGCGACCGTCATACCCAAGACCCCGTAGGCCGCTATCACCGACGCGCCCTCGGTCAGGTTCGATTCGAGCGTGCCCTGGAACATGTCGCCTGCGTCGAGCAAAGCGACAGCGCCGCCGTCTTTCGCGCGTGCGCGGCGCAGGTTGTGGGCGTAGCCGGCAAAAGCCGGCAGCGCTCGCAGCCTCCCGTGCAGGTCATTGAGCCCGAGAAAGCTGAGCACGAATGGGGCGGTGGCGGGAACCGCTGCCGGTCGTGGGCTTTTGGCACTAGCGATTGGCGGCTGGGCGCGGGCCGGCGGAGGTCCCGCGCACGCCGCACACAGCAGGCTGGAAATTCCGGCCAATGTTGCACGAGACAGCGGCATTCGACCTAGGCTCAGCCCACTCGGGGCTAGCTTTGTTCCAATAGCCCGCGCAAGCGCGCAGGAGCGATTCGGAAATCACGCTTGCAGTACTCGCACGCGATCTCCAAGACCTCGTTGGTCGATAGCAGATGCTCGAGGTCATCACGGCTGAGGCTGGCCAGTGCCGAGACCACGCGCAGCTCATCACACCAGCACTCGAAACGGACAGAGCTTTCTTCCAAACGGGTGAATGGCATGCCGTACAGCAGCTCGTCCAGAAGCCAGCTGGGCGTAAAAGAGCTCTCGCCCAACTGTGCGTCGATCGATTCGAAATCCCGAAGTCTCTCGGTCATCACCATGAGTGGGCCGCGCCCGACCTCCGGCAACAATTGAACGATGTAGCCGCCCGCGCTCTGCACGCGATCGCCTTCGAACAAGGTGCCTACTGCGAGCATGGAAATGACCTGCTCGGAGGCCTGCATGTAGGACATGAAGGAATGCGAGATGCCACCATCCTTGGGCACCTCGACCACCCCCTGATTGATGCGCCCACTGCTCAGGGTGCGCATCAGCTGTAGAACCGCGCCGTGCCCGAGATCGATTTCCCGAGCGCCGCCCTTGAGCTGAACCAGACCGCGCGTTTGCCCAGAGGGGTGCGAATCCGCAATCAGGCTGCCGCTGCCGCTCGAGCCTTTGAGGATCCCTTGCACCCGCAAGTTGGGAGCCATCGTTTCCCGGAACAGGATCGAGCCCGTCAACAGATCCCCGAAATGACGGGCGGTCGCCCCCGTGACCCCCTGAGCTTCGATGGCACCGCGAACGGTCTCGGTCGTGCGCGCGGTGATGACGCGGAAGGCGCCGTCGTCGGTAATGGCGCGGAGTACGGTGTCGGGCGGCTCGCTCACCCCCCAAATCTAATGCCTCGAGCGCAGTCTGCACAGCCCAGAGTTTCGAGGCTTCCGCGGCGCGTGGCTCCCGGGGAATGTTCCGCGCTATAACGCTCGCCGATGAGCCCCAGTGAAGCCGAACGCGCCACGTTGCTGGTGTCCTGCCCCGATCGCCGCGGCATCGTTGCTGCCCTGGCGCAGGTTTTGTACGGCCACGGCGCGAACATCTTCGACTCGGACCAACACACCGACCCCCTGGCAGCGCAGTTTTTTCAACGCTTACATTTCGACTTGACCGACCTCCAGACCGACCGCGGTACGCTCGAACGCGCGATTGCCGAGGTTGCCGAACGATTCAGTATGCGTTACGAGCTCCGCTACCGGGCGCGCCAAAAGCGCGTAGCGCTGTTCGTCTCGCGCTACGATCACTGCCTTTACGATTTGCTGCTCCGTCACCGAAGCGGGGAGCTCCGCTGTGAGCTGCCGCTGATCGTCAGCAATCACCCCGACCTTTCGCGCGTGGCGGAACAATTCGGGGTGGACTTTCAGCTGATTCCGGTCACCGCCCAAACCAAGCCGGAAGCGGAGGCCGCGCAGCTTTCCACGTTGCGCGAGCGAGAGATCGATCTGCTCGTGCTGGCGCGTTACATGCAGATCCTCAGTGCCGAGTTCGTGGCCGGCTTCTCCGGAAAAATCATCAATATCCACCACTCTTTTCTGCCCGCCTTCGTCGGGGGCAAACCGTATCACCAGGCCTACCAACGGGGCGTCAAGCTGATCGGCGCCACGGCCCACTATGCCAGCGCGGTGCTGGACGAAGGACCAATCATCGAACAAGACGTGGTGCGCTGTTCACATCGTGACTCGATCGACGACCTGGTTCGCAAGGGACGTGACCTGGAGAAAGTCGTCTTGGCGCGCGCAGTGCGCCTGCACTTGGAAGACCGCGTGCTGGAGTACGGTAACAAAACCGTGGTCTTCGACTGAGCTGGTCCGGTAGGCCATTTTAGGCGTTCAGACCTAGGCCTTCAGACGGTTGCCTTTGGGTCTGTGTACGACGCGGGTTCGTTGCTGGGCGCGGTTCGCGATGGTACGGCTCCAGCACTCGCGTGAATGGGTGATACGAGCCGGATTTCAGCGCCGCTTCGGGTCGGGCTTTTGGCCGCTGCCCTTCGAATGTGGCGACTACCTACCCCCTCTTGTCGCCGCCTTCGCGCAGCCGCGCCAAGGCCTCGTCCAAATCCTGCCAAGTCACGACTAGCTGAATGCGAGGATTGCGTACGCTCAATCTTCGAGCATTTTTTCCGCCGACCCAGAGCTCGATGGGGCTCGGCAATGAGCTCAACACAGAGCGCAAATTGGCCTCGGTCTGCGGGAGATCCGAGGCTTCGGAGATCGACACGCCGACCACATCGGCTGACAATGCCACGGCTGCCTCGGCGATCTGATCGGGTGGCGTATTCACGCCCAGAAGCCGCGGCGTGGCCCCCTCCAGGGCGAGATACAAGGCAACCATGTCCAGTCCGAGCCCGTGCTGTTCATCCGACAGCGTAGCGAGCAGCACGACTGGGCGGGAAGATCGATCTTCGTACGCGGAGAGTAACAGTCGCAGCTTGCTCGACAGCACCTCCGATACCAGATGCTCATGGCGCACCGCTAGACGGCCTGCGGCCCATGCAACCCCGACCTGCTCGACCAGCGGTGCCGCCACGTCCGTCAAGAATTGCTTGGGCCCGAGCAGTGCGACGCTTCTCCGGAGCTCGTCGCGCAAACCCTGCGGGTCGTTCGCGACCAGCAGGTTCAACAGCGATTCGATGGTGGGCGTGCGCCGATCGTTGTCCACCTCGGCACGCGTCGAGGTGACCAGCAGGCCGCGCAACTCCTCCGAGCCGCGGTGAATCACCTCTCCAGAACGATAGCCGGCCTTCAGCGCGCGTGAGATCAGCACCAAACGTTCGATGTCTGCTTCCGAGTACACGCGTACTTGCGACTCGTTGCGCTCGGGTTTAGGAAACCCGTAGCGGCGTTCCCACATGCGGAGCGTGTCCGACGAAACTCCGGTCAAGCGCGACGCAACTCGAATGGAGTAGCCCTGGGCAGCTTCATCTTGGGTGTCCGGGCGCTGCACCATGCTTGCTAGTTTAGCGTTGGTCCTAGACAAGTGTTCGTCAAGCCAACGAAATATCCGCTACTTATATTGTAAGTGCTTAATACTAAAGTGGTTTCGCGGTCCGAGCGGCCTCGATGGCTTGATCCAGCGCCATTGGACTGAAACCGACCAGGATCTGCCCCATCAGGTCGATTACGGGGATGCTCGAGCCCGAGCGGCCAGCGCGCTCCAGCTTTTGACGCATTTCGGCGGCAGCCACCGGGTTCTCGTCGATGTCTTTGTCCACCACGGCGACGCCGCGCTGTTTCAGGTACTTCGCGGTGTCGTGGCATGGCTTACACCAAGAAGCGCCGTAGATTGTGGCCGAGATACCACTGGCGAGCGCCTTCTTGGGGGCGTTGGGCGCTTCGGGCTGAGCACCGGGGCCCCCGGATTCCGCCGGAGCGGGCACCGCGCTGGGCGCGAGTGCCTCGAGTCGCGCTTTGCGTTTGCCCGCGCCGAGCTCGTCCCACGCTGCGCGTGTCATCGTTTTTACGCGGTATGCGCCGGTGGGCGTCACTTCGTTCAGGTTCGAGACGTAGACCAGCTTGCCCGTGCCTTCTTCGTGCGTGGTGACCACGACGCGCACTTGAGCGCGGCCTTCTTTGGGTACGTCGGCTGGCTTTTGCACGACGTGGAAATCCCCCTTGTCGTCGATCCAGGTCAAAAGCAGGTTAGGGCTGTCCTCCTTGAGCTCCAGCGGCGGCAGTTCAGCGGGCGTCGGCACTGCGCCGGTCTCGTCGCTCGCCGGGGGCGTGGCTTGTTTTCGGCATGCGCCGAGTGCCACGCCGAGCGCGAGCAGCAGGCCCAAGGCATGAGTGATTGAGCGACTCATTCCAAGCAAAGTTATCATCGGCCGGGCGCCTTGTCTCGTTTGGCCTTGGGCTGCCTTGCTCGCGTGTTCGCCGCTGCTGCAGCCGCCGCGAGAGCCTGCTCGGCGGTGACTTTTCGCAATTTGGCCTCGGCGTAATCCTTGAACCCACCATCGTACAAGTCGAGCCCGCCCGGACCGAAGCTGGCGGTGCGTGTGGTGACGGTCTCGAGGAAGCGACGGTCGTGCGAGATCAGCACCACCGTGCCTTCGAAGCCAACCAATGCTTCTTCCAGAATCTCCGCGGCAGGGATGTCCAGGTGGTTGGTCGGTTCGTCGAGGAACAACAGATTGCGTGGTTCCAAGAGCAGCTTGGCGAGCGCCAAGCGCGTGCTTTCGCCGCCAGACAGGCTCGACACACGGCGCAGCGGGTCGTCCCCATAAAAGCGGAAACGCGCCAAGTACTCGCGGGCGCCATCGGCGTTGAGGTCGCCGCGCACGCTGCGCACTTCGTCGACACCCGTCTTCTTCGGATCGAGCGAACCGAGGTGCTGATCGAAGTAGCCCTCGTACAAGTTGGTGCCGCGCTTGACGTCCCCGCGGTCGCTCGACTCCCCCTGGCCCGCGAGCAACTTGAGCAATGTGGATTTGCCGCAACCATTCGGTCCCACGATGCCCAGGCGATCACCGCGCCGAAGTAGCAGATCGAAACCAGAAAATAACTCTGCGTCGCCGCGCACGCCAACTGCAGCCTTCACGTCCAGCACGATATCCCCGCTGCGCGGGGTTTCGGCGAAGCGAAAGCGCATGCGTTCGGCGCGCGCCCAGACGTCTTCCGGTCGTTCGATGCGGTCGAGCTTGTCCAGCATGCGTCGCCTGGATTGCGCCTGCTTGGTATTGGAGCCCGCGATATTCTTGCGGATGAAATCTTCGGTCTTGCTGATGAACGTGGCTTGTTCTTCGGCCAAGCGACGCTCACGCTCGAGATCCTCGGCGCGCTCTTCGTGGTACAGGGTGTAGGGCAGGGGATAGCTGCGGAAAGTGCTGCGCCCGAGCTCCATCGTGATCGGACAGACCGCGTCCAAGAACGCGCGATCGTGGGAGACGACCAGAACGGCACCGCGCCAACCGACCAGGTAGTTCGCGAGCCAATCGATGGTTTCCAGGTCGAGATGGTTCGTCGGCTCGTCCAGGAACAACATCTCGGGTTCGCCGGCCAGCACGACGCCGAGCGATAACCGGCCACGCTCGCCACCGGACAGGGTGCGTACGTCGCGTTCCAGATCACTCGGCGTGAAGCCGAGCCGCATCGCGATCATCTCCACGCGCCGCTCGAGCTGATCGGCTCCTGCGTGCTGGTAGCGATCCATCGCCTCCGACAAGCGATCGAGCGCAGCGGCGTCGCCGCTAGCGGCAGCTTCTTGTGCGGCGGTGAGCTCGTGACGAATTTTGAGCAACTCCCCGAAACCAGCGAGCAAGTTGTCCATTACGCTGCCAAAGGCGCGGGTCTCGTGGCCCTGTCGGTAGTAGCCGAGAGTGGCACCCTTCTTCAGCGTGACCGTGCCCTCGTCGGCATCCAGCTCGCCACCGATCACACGCAGCAAGGTGCTCTTGCCGGCACCATTGGGGGCAACCAACCCGGCGCGTTCGCCGAGCTCGAGCCGAAAGCTGACCCCTTGAAAGAGGCGCTCGCTGCTGTACCCAAAACTCAGATTGGCGACTTCCAGTAGTGACAAAGCGAACGCGGTCTAGCACGCCTCGGCCGGCCGGGGCGGCTCGGATGTACGCCCATGGGCTCGATCGTGCGCACGCGGGCGTCCTGGGCCCCCTCGAGCAAAGGCCGTTGGTTCGTCGACGCCAACGCTTCGCTTCCGGCGCGGGTCGGGCTCGAATACAATGCTGGGTGGACGGGACGCCAAGTGCGGCTTCGCGTGTGACCAGCCAGCACAGCCCACTCCCGCTCCCGAAGCCGACCCTTACCCGGGGCCCTGCGCACGCGCGCCGTCTTCCATCGATCAAGACAGGAGAAACCTCTTGGCCCCTGGCTACGTAAGCCGGATAACCCCATGTTAGCGACGCCCATGCGCGAGACTTTCCCCGAAGCCAAGGTCCACCCCCGCATTGGCGAAAAGATCGCCACCTACCGAAAGGAGCAGGTGGATCAGGTTAAAGCACTGATCGCCGCACACCGAGTGGTGGTGGTCGGCATGACGCAGAACCCGTTCCCCAAGCGGGCTCGTCGCTTGCTCGACAGCCAAGGCATCGCCTATGAATATCTCGGGCTTGGCAGCTACCTGAGTGAGTGGCGAAAACGGCTAGTGCTCAAGATGTGGACAGGCTGGCCCACCTTCCCCATGATCTTCGTCGACGGAGTGCTAATCGGCGGCTTCCAAGATCTCGTGCCCCTGGTCGAAAGCGGCGAGCTGAAGAAAATACTCGGGAGCCCGCGCGTCTGAGCCGGTCCCCGCAATTCCGGGGGCGCTGGTCGCTAAGGGTGTTGCGCGGCCGAGCCGCGCGCTGCTTCGGCAGCCAGCTCACAGCACCCCGACACCGCTCGGCTCGCCCAAGTCTACGTCCGGTGAGCCTGCTCGCGTGAGCCGAGCCTGTTCGCACGAGCCGAGCCAGCTGGTGCATAGCCCCCGCGTGACTCGAGCTGGGGTCGAGCAGCACCCGGTTCAGCGCGCGGGGAGTCCACTCGCGCCCGGGATCGTCGCCACGAATTGCGTCCCCTTCGGCAGGACGCTCACTTCGAGGTTCGGACTGGCCAGCAAGTTCTGCGTCTCCAACAAGTCGAACAAGGCTGTGGCAATCAGCCGATCTTTGGCGATCTCGGCCAGCGCGGCGCCCACGATTTGCGGGCGCGTAGCGGCTGCTTGCGCGAAGGCGACGGCCGCTTGGCGTTCCGCCGTGGAGCGGATCACATTCACGCGGTTGGTGCCATCCTGCTGAATGGCAGCGGTGACCTGGCGCAGGCGATTCACGACCTTCTGTTCGATTTGTTGGATCATGCCGAGATCGCGAAAATGCACCTTCCGGATATAGGTGCTGCCCAACATGTAACCCCACTCACGTGATTTGAGAGAAACTTCTTCACGCACCATTTGGCTCATTGCGTGGCGCGTCTCGAGCATCTCGGACAGCTTCATGTTGCTCAAACAGCGCACAGTCGCATTCGACACGTTCGCGCGCAGCGAACCGACCGGATCCCAGTTCTTGTATAGGTAAGCGAGCGGGTCGCTCACGAACATTTCGCACCAAACGCCGATGCCCATCGGAGCGCCTTCTTCGGAGTTGACCGGCTGGCTGCGCAAGTACGTTTGGTCGAGACGCAGATCGACCACCCGCTTTTTGCCGAAGAAGGAGACCAGCGGCGCAAACGGGCCCATCTTCAGCCAAGGCCAATGAATGCCGGGTTGGTTCTCGATTAGCCGGACTTTTCCGAACAGCTCGAACACCACACACTGCCGCTCTTGCACGACGACGTACACGCCCAAGAGGCGCACGAGCAGGAGGAAGATCGGCACGCCGACGAAGCAGGCCACGAAGGTAACGCCGACCGTGGTCAAGAACAACATCAGGCCCCCTCCCCATCGGCAGTGAGCACCAATTGCCGTGCACGCCGCCTGAGTCCGAGCTTGGCGTTGCGCACATACGCGGCGATCGCCCCTTCACCCGTAGCGCGCAGTTGCCGGAGTTGCGCGGTCAGCGTGAGCAGCGGTTCGACCTCTGCCTGCGCATTCAAAGTTTCAATCTCGACCGCGCGTCGTGATTGCACGATTTTCTGGTCGGCGGCGGCCTGCGCCAAGCTGATCTCGCTGGAGACATGATTGTGCGCGGTGTTGATCGCTGCCAATGCCGAGTCCACGTCGAGCGGCGGGTCGATGCCGGTAATCAAGGCCGCGTCCAAGCTGATGCCGTAGCGCGCCGCCGCCGAGGCGCAGTCTTCGGCCATGTGATCGTTCAGATCTCGCAGATTCTTACGCAAATCGTTGATCGAGATGCCTTGAACGCTCGCGCCTACTTCGCCCCCGGCTTCCGCTGCTGCCAGCGTGAGGTGCGAATCAGGTGCTTCGAAGTTGGCGATGCGGTCGCGTAGTACCGACACGAAGTAGCCCATGATGTGCGCGATCGGGCGCTTCACGCCGAAGATGTAGGCGTATAGGTTGCGCTCCGAAACCGTAAAGCGGAGCTGTCCATTCAGGCCGGTGTTGAGTTGGTCCTTGGTCACCGCATCCAAGATCTGACCCCCGTTGTTGGCTCCCGGGTCCTCGGGATCGTATGCGATCGACACGGTGTTGGTGGCGACCGAAACCTTGTGCGCAGTCTGCCAAGGCAACTTCCAATAGAAGCCGGGCCCAACCACACGCACCTGCGGGTAGCCGTAACGCTCGCGCTCATCCGGTCGCAAGGTCAAAGACATCGGATCTTCCAACGTGCTAGTCCCGGTGCGCTGCGCGCGCCCGAAGGTGCTGATTACCGCGCGCTCGTTGGGCCCGATCGTATAGAACCCCAATACGCCGTAGCGCACGAAAAACCAGAGCAGAAACCCGAACGGAATTCCAATTAGGATTTCGATCATCCCGCATGATGGCAGATGTTTCAACCGGGCGGACCGCTGAATCAACAACCGCCGCTGCTTGGCTGCGCACGCCCGCCCGTGCGCTTCGAGATCGCCTCGACGAGGATTGGCGGGCTCGTGGTTCCGATGTAGGATCCGGCCATTGATACCATGGCCGTTCTTCGCGAGTTGACGCAGGGTAGGCGTGTGCGACCTGCGGCGCGCTGCCTGGTGGGCAGAGCCCAACACTGTCATCTTGTGTTGGGAGACTCAGATGCTTCTCGCGAGCACGCTGTCATTTTTTATGACGCTCGCGGGTGGCATGTCCGTGACCTCTCTTCACGCAATGGGACGGTCGTTCACGGGGTCCGCGTCAAGGATGTCGTTGCGCTGGAGCGAGGCTCCGAGATTGGCTTCGGCGCCGCATCCAACGCCTGGGTCCTCGATGACGCCGATCCGCCCGCCGCGCGCGCAATCTCCCAGACGACCGGACAGGCTTTGCTGGCGGGCCCTTCCGGGTTGCAACTTCCGGGTACCGCTCCTTGCGAAGCCTACGTCTCCAGCCAAGACGGCCAGTGGCTGCTCGAGCGAAGCGGCGAAGTACGTCCCGTCTCAGACAAAGAGCAGCTTCGGCTCGCGAATGATATTTGGTTACTTGAGCTAACCGTCGGCGACGAACGGCCGACCGCGCCGACCGCCACCTTGGAGGGGCTTCAAACTCATCTGATTTTCAAGGTAAGCCGCAACGAAGAGCACGTTGAGCTGACGGTCGAGCGGGGCGGGCGGCTTCATGTCTTTGCGCACCGCAGCCACACCTATTTGCTCTTGCTCCTTGCCCGTGCGCGACTGAAGACCAACGCTCAGCGGGAGCGAGCACGAGCGAGCACGGCTGGATTGAGACCGAGAAGCTGGCAATCATGCTGCGCACCACGAGCGAACAGGTCAACGTTTGGATCTGGCGCGCGCGCGAGCAGCTTGCGAGCGTGGACATTGTCCTGGCGCAGGAACTCGTCGAGAGGCGCCCCAACTTGGGCGAACTACGCATCGGTTTCGGCAGCCTGGCCATCATGGCCCTCTAGCGGAAAGCGAGGGGCAGGAACTCACGAAGAGCGCGCGCCGCGTGTCTCGCGACGTAGCGCGTCTTCGGTACGGGCAATGTTGCGTTCGAAATGCAAAGCAGGGCTCTCGAGCGGAGCCTCGAGGGCCAGGCACGTGCTCCGTGCTCTCCGCAGCGCCTCCCGGGCACCAGGCAGGTCGCCGATCAAGAGGCGATGCTCGGCAGCGACGCGGTGTGCTTCGGGCGCGTAGAAGCTTGCGAATGGAGAGCTTGTCACCTCGAGCGCTTCTGCAATCAGCAGCTCAGCGCGACCCAGCTGCCCAGAGTCCAGACACGCCTGAGCGATCACGCTCGCGAAAAATACGTGGCCCCTGGGGGCCTCGAAAATACGATCCCAACGCTGTGGCAACCGCTAGTCCTAAATGTCAGGTCGCAGTACAAAGTAGTGCCGCAGAGCTCCTCATCGAGCCAAGGCTCGAGTAGATCCAGTCGTTCGCTTAGCTCACTTCCGGCGACCCGATTGATGCAATCAGCGAATGCCGATCGCGGCATGGCCACGTAGATCTTCGTTTCGATCGGGGTTCTCCCAGCCATGGCGGACACGTGGATCAAGCGTACTTCAGGCGGTAGCTCCTCGATGTGCTTCTTGAGCAACGCCAGCTGGGCTACCGAAAGCAGCGAAGCGTTGGTCATTTCTTCGAGCAACGCCCGCTCGATGCCCCGCTCGTTCGTTGCTCTCGCCGCACTGCGCCCCGCCGTCGCCCGCTGGCCATAGTCTGGGTTCACGCAGACATGAAGATTCGCGAATGGGGTTGCGGGACCAGTCGGACAGTCATCGAGCTCGAGCCAGATCATTGGACTCGCGGTTGCGACCAACTCATCGCGCCACTGTTTGACGAAGGCCTGCGCGTGGTCGATTCCGTGGCTGTCCGAGCGCGGGGCCGCGGCAATAGCGGCTGGCTGCCCACGGACCGCTAGGGCGAGCACATCGACTTCGGGCGTCGGGGGCGAGAGGCGACACTCCAGGTAGAACGCCGCGAGCTCGTCCGGCAGTGCTGCGACGCGACCCCTCAGCAGCTCCACCTTCTCGGCCGGCACGAGCGGATCTCGAAGAGACGCAGTCAATTCATGTAGACAAGAATCGAAAACCATCATGTCAGGTATCCGTCGACCCGCCGCGCTGCGCCAGCGGCCGGAGAGCTTTATTGGAAACGAGAACGCTGTGCCTCTGTCTACGAAACCGCGCCCGAAACTACCATTGCAATGCATTTCAAGCGTCGAGCTCGGCGGCGGGAGCGCACATGATTGCATCGCGTTATGTCCTGCAATGGGAAACCGAGCCGCGCACGGGTATGAATCAAAAACGGCTCAATCCGGCAGTCGTGGCCGAATTCGGAGCCAGTGAAAACACCTCGTGTCCAACGGAGAGTAAGCAATGAACGTCAGTGTCCCCGTCGAAGAAAAGGGCTCGTTTTGCGCGTTTTTGTATGGAATTCGTTTCAAGCCGGATATCAGCGCCGCGTTCAAGGATTATAATCAGTCTCAGGCGGTCATGGATGCCTACGGGCTGACGGCAGACGAGCAAAAGTTCGTCTGGGGCTTGCATCCGGAAACGCATCCGAACCTCACTGACGCCGAAAAAGCGTCGCTCTGGGCAGGGCTCGTGGCGTTGTTGATCCCCGAGTTTTACGAGTGGACTTACGGGCAACCGTCTCGGTGGTGGTGAGCGCGGAAGGTGCTGCAGGCTTTCTATGCCTGCAGCGCTGAACCGGAATCTGAATCTGAATCTGAAGGTTCGGGGGCCCGTGTGGCGACTGCCTTACGGGCAACCAGCGGTCTGTCCATGCTTGGGGCGAGTGTTGTCACACGTGGCAAATCACAATCGAGAAGGGGCTGCGATGAACGTTGAAATCTGCACTGCGGCGGTGCCGCGAACTCAGCACGAACACGCACTCGTGACGGTGTGGGCTGCGCTCTCGAATGGAGAGGCAAAGATCGTCGAGTCGTTTTCCACGGATGACCGGATCGGCCTCGTACTCGTGCAAGACCGCGAGGCCGCTGCTCGACCGCTGAAGCCTCGCCATCTGTGCCTCTGGGACGAACTTCTGCTCAGCGGACAACAAAAGGTGGCTGGTATCAACCAGGGCGTAGCTACCTCCACGGTCGCTTGCACCATCAAGCAGACGCTGCGACACCTCGGTTTGCAGTGCCTGCCGTCTCGCGTGCCGCTCCTGGTCGTGATAGCTGCCTACGCGGCGCGGGAACGTGTTTGCTTGTCTCCGGTGCGTGTCGCTGAACAGGATGCGGGCAACCTTCTATACCGGACGGTCACGATCGGCGGTCCGAGAACGTGGTTGTCAGCGCGGCTTACGCCGTGCGAGTCGCAGGTCGCCGGCCTTCACGTGGCCGGAAAAACTCACCTTGAAATCAGCTCGCTCAGTGGAACCGCTCCGCGAACGGTGGCCAACCACTTGGCCGCTGTCTATCGCAAACTTGGCGTCGGGTCGCGTTTGCAGTTTCAATTGTTGCTTGCGCGCGAGTATGCGCTCGGCAACGTACAGGAGGCAGTCTGCGATGCCCCCACGAAAGTCAGTGCCGAGCTCAGTGAGGTACGGGCGGCGGCACCGAGGTGCGCTCTTCCAAGCCACGCAACCGCCGTGAAAGCACACGCAGCGTTTCGACCAGTGCGATGAACACGTACACGCTGAGCAACCAAACCAGCACGAACTGCGGTTTGAAGCGTTGCCACACGAAAACGCTAGAACCGACGGTAAAGAGTACGAACAAGAGCGTCGCGGTGTTGACCTTGAGCTCTTTGAACGAGCGAAAGCGCACGTTCGAGACCATCAGCAGACCCAAGGCGACGGTCACGCAAAACAGCAAGAGCGTGTAGCGTTCGGCACCGAGCGCGCCGCCCACGCCGTGGTTGGCAACCATCAGCGAGATCAAGATGCCTGCGGCAGGCGGGCTCGGCAGCCCCAAGATGTACTTACCCGGTTTGGTTGGCGCTCCGCTGGGGCTCGAGCTCAAGACATTGAAGCGCGCGAGCCGAATGGCAGCGCAAGAAACGAACATGAACGCGGTCAGGATGCCCGGGATCGGTTCCCGATGAAGCACCCATTTGTAGACCAGCAGCGCGGGCGCGAGCCCGAAGGAGATGATGTCGGCCAAAGAATCGAGCTGAAGCCCGAACGCGCTCTGCGTCTTGGTCATGCGCGCGACTCGGCCGTCCATCATGTCGAACAGCATCGCGAAAATCAGAAGTACAGCAGCGCGGTACACGTCGTTTTCAGTCGGCGTCTCCTTGGCGACCAGACGAATTGCGTTGAAGCCGCAAAACACACTGCCCAGGGTGATGAGATTGGGCAGAACGAACAAAGTCTTCCGTAGGTCGAGCTTCGGCCTGGGACGGTTCGGATTGCGACGGGTGCGACGAAACCCCACCGGCGCACCTTAAGGGGCGATCGGACCTTCGTCCAGTAACGGGGTCTAAGTATCTGGATTGACGATGAAAATTACCGAGACGTGGCAGCCCGTCCGGGAGCCGAAGGCCGGTCTTTTGGCCCGCAACCAACGAACGCCCTACGATCCTTCGCGATGCGTTCCCTCCCTCCCTGTTTCGGCTGGTTTTCGCTGCTGGCGACTATCTGCGGTCTTGCCGCCTGCGGCGGGGGCCATGACGAGCTCAGCAAGCGCTTGGCCAGGCTTCAGGCAGATCTGACTAAGGTGCAGAGTCACGCCGATCGGCTGGAGCAGCGGCTCGAAGCGGTGGAGATGAGGAAGGAATCCGCGCCCGCCGCTGGTCCGGTCGACGGGTCAGCTTCGAACCGCGAACGCCCGCCGCTGATGGTGGTCAAGTTGGAGCCAGGTGATGTCGCGCGTGACGCGCCGACAGACGCGCCAACGGCGGCGCTGCGACCAGAAGACTCTGCAGCCGATCAGTCTCCGCGGCCGATGATCCGCGTGTACGGCTCTCGCACGGACGTGGCCTCAGGTTCCGACAACTCGAAGCACAAGCGGTGAGGACACAAGTCATGCAGCGAGGCTCCCTATTTGCCGCTTTGAGCGCGCTCACGTTGACCGCTCAGTTCGCCCGAGCCCAAGGCTTTGGTCCGGACTCGGCCACGCCCGCGCTGCCCGCTGACAGCGGTGGTGCGGTCGTGATCGCACCACAGAACGACGGCTCGACTCAGGTCTGGTCGGCAAGCAATCCTGGTGAGGTAGGCAAGAGCGCTGGCATGCGCGGCGTGGTGGTGACGAACGCGCCGGCGGACGGGCCAGTTGGCGCCGCAAGCACTGGCGGCTCGCAAGGTACGAATGCGATCCTGCCCGACGACGCGCAGGTGGCGCTCGAACCGGTGCCGGACATTCACTTGGTTCGACGCGGAGATACGCTGTGGGATCTGTGTAATCGCTACTATCAGAACCCCTGGGCCTGGCCGAAGGTGTGGAGCTACAACCCGCAGATCGCCAATCCGCACTGGATCTACCCGGGCGATCAGCTGCGCCTGACCAGCGCTACTGGCGGTGGCCAGCAGACGCTGTCTTTGGCTCCGCGCCAAACCACCACGATTGGTGGCGGCGGGTCTTTGCTCAATCATCGCGCGCAGGTCGTCAGCGGGACGGTCTTCCTTCGCGATCAGGGTTACATCGGCGATGCAAAGCGGGATGTTTGGGGAGAGCTGGTTGGCTCGGACGAGGAGCAGATGATGCTCGCGGAAGGGAACCACGTGGTCTTGATCTTGCGACCGGGCGTAACGGTCAGCAAAGGTCAGGAGCTCACCGTATTCAACTCCGTACGCCAGCCCGATAAGGTCGCTGGCGCGCGCAAGCCTCCCGGAGAAATCGTTGCCATTCGCGGTACGGTCAAGGTGATCGATTTCAATCCGGACACGCGCATGGCGCGCGCCATGCTCACCGAATCGGTCGATGTCGTCGAACGCGGCGCCATGGTCGGCCCCGTCGGTCGGCGCTTCGACGTGGTGCCGCCACTGAAGACCAGCGCCAAGGTGTCCGCGCGCGTGCTGACCAGCATTTACCCAAACGTGTACATTGCAAGAGACCAGATCGCCTTCTTGGACAAGGGCAGCGAAGATGGCCTACTCCAGGGCAGCCGGCTGTTCGTCTTGCGCAAAGGCGACAGCTGGCGGGCCAGCTTGACCACTACCTCGAAAATGCAGCGTCGCCGGATGCTGATCAATTCCCCGGAGGAGGCAGGCGCCGAGGACACGCCGATCCACGGCGACGAACAAAAATTTCCGGAAGATACGATCGCGGAGCTCCGCGTGCTTCGTACCGAAAAGTACAGCTCAATCGCGCTCGTGACCGAATCCAAACGCGAAGTCGTCTCGGGCGACCTGGCTGTTTCACGCCCGGGGGAGTAAGCTCCGGCCAAAGCTGGTGGCTCAGCCTTCGGCTCCCTCGACGTTCCCGCAATGAGTAAAAATCGCGTCTTCTTTCCGCAAGAGGCGCTCGACCGCTGGCTCGGAAACGGTGAGGTCGAGCTCAACCAAGGCCTGCTCACGATCAGGACCGAGCGCCGGCGCTTTCGTTTGGTAGAAGCCGCGCGAGTAATGGCAGAAGTCAGCGGTCTGCCCGACCCGCACGAGGTCATGGGCAAGGTGAAGACGGTCGGCTTCTTGAGTGAACTTGGCGCATCCTTGCTCGGTCAGTCGATGGTGATTTCAGACAACGCGTACGAAATCGTGCCCGGCTGGCTCGGCTCGCCGATCGGCACTTTTGCCGAGCATCGGGCCGAGCGGTCGTCCGGGACGCCCGTCCCTCGGGCCAGCGCGCCCGCCGGCAGCGACGAAGAGTTGCTAGCGTCCTTCCTGGTGCGCAACCTGTAGCCGAGCGCCATGGTCGACATCGCTACGATCGCGTTTTACCTCGGGGTCATCACCTATTCGGTGTCCGCGACGCTGTTTTTCATGGAGCTCTTGCGCAAGGACGGCGCCGCCGCGCGCGTGCAGTGGGCGCCACGCCTGCTGGCCCTGGGCGGTGCGCTGCATGCGATTCATGTGCTCACGGCCAGTCTTCTGTCGCACGTGTGCCCGATCGATTCGCTGCATTTCGCGCTCAGTTTTTCGGCGTTGATTGCGGTCGGCGCGTACCTCGCCCTGCGTGAACGCCTGCGCTTGTCGGCATTGGGCGCGTTCATCGCGCCGATTGCGCTCACGTTCTTGGTGGGTGCGCAGTTCGTGGGTCAGAACAGCGAGGCCGCGGTAGGCGTGTCCCGGACGCTGCTCATGTTTCACATCGCGGCAAACGTGCTCGGCATTGGCCTGTTTCTGATCGCTGGTGCCGCCGGCTCCGTGTATCTCTTGCAGGAGCACCGCCTGCGCACCAAAAAGCACGTGGCCGCCACAGGTTCGCGTTTGCCGCCGCTCGACGCGCTCGACGCCACGACACACCGCTTGCTGCTTGCGGGTTTTCCGCTACTCACCTTCGGTGTCGTCACCGGCGCAGTGTTCAGCCAGCAACTGACCAACCCCGGCGGCGCCGAGTCGCTCCGTTCATGGCTCGGCTATGCGACCTGGCTACTGCTCGCAGTCGTGCTCGTGCTGCGGCAAACTGCCGGATTTCGGGGGCGAAAGGCCGCGTACGGAACGATCGCCGGCGTGCTTTGCATGCTCTTGGTGCTGCTCCTGTACGTCGTGCGCGCCAGCGGCGGAGGCAATCTGTGATTGTCGTCGTCGGTCTATCGCACCGTACGGCTCCCATCGCCGTGCGTGAAAAGCTAGTGCTGGAGGCGGCTGGCTTGCCGGACTTTTTGCATGCCCTAGTGCAGCGGCCGGAGGTCGGGGAGGCGTTACTCGTCTCCACCTGCAACCGCGTCGAGCTCGTGGCTGCTGGTCGCTCGGGCTTCGATTCCGATCTCGGGCAAGTCGCCAAAGCCTGCGTCGACGCGCTCGCCCTACAGTCACCGGGCATCGCTCCGCATCTATACGCGCACGTCGGCGGTGCCGCGGTGAGGCACCTATTCCGCGTCGCTGCCTCGCTGGACTCGATGGTCTTGGGTGAGCCACAAATTTTGGGTCAAGTGAAGGAGGCGTACGAAATTGCGCGCAAGGCTGGCACGGTCGGCTCGGTGCTGCACCGGACGCTGCCGCGCGCGATCCGTGCGGCCAAACGCGTGCGCACGGAGACCGCGATTGGCAGCGGTCAAGTCTCGGTGCCCAGCGTCGCAGTCGACCTCACGCGCCAAATATTCGGCGATTTAGCCGGCCATTCGGCGCTGTTGGTCGGTTCGGGGGAAATGGCTGAAGCAGTCGCCAGGCTGCTCAGAGCGGGCGGCGCACAGGTGGTCGTAGTTGGCCGCACGCTGTCTCGAGCGGAGGAGTTGGCGAACGCCGTCGGCGGCAGCGCGCGTCCCTGGTCCGCGCTCCAGCAAAGCCTGGTCGAAGCCGACGTGGTGGTGACCAGTACTAGTGCGCCGCACTTCGTCATCGACTACGAGATGGTGAGCGCCGCGCGTCGGGCGCGTCGTGGAAAAAACCAGTTCTTCATCGATCTGGCCGTTCCGCGAGACGTCGAGCCCCGAATCGAAACGCTCGATGGAGAGTTCTTGTACAACATCGACGATCTATCGAAGGTCGTGTCCGATACACTCTCCACGCGCACGCGCGAAGCCGCATCGGCCGAAGCCATCGTGGGTCGCGAGGCCGAGGGCTACGATCGCTGGGCCGATGCCGAGCACGCCACGCCGACGATCGTTCAATTGCGCGCGCGCCTCAGCGCCGCGCTCGAAGAAGAGCTTTCCCGAAGCCTGCGCGGGAAGCTCAAGCACCTGCCCGCGGACGACCGCGCGGCACTACTGAAAATGACGGAATCTGCAGTCAATCGCTTACTTCACCAACCAACGATTCGCTTGCGTCAGGCGGCGCAGGGCCGCGCTCAAGACAGCTTGTCGTTGGAGCAACTCAGTGCGGCGATAAACGAGCTATTTTCGTTCGACGCAGAGATCGAAGCCGGGAGCGCCACGGAAAATGCGCTGCCCGAATCCGATGCGGACGTCGAGAACTCCTCAGCCAATCAGGCGCTCGATCGAGCTGGCCTTTCGCTCGCGCCCAAAGCGCGCGTTGTGGCCTCTCGTAGCTGACCCGTGTATCGACTTTTTTTCCAGGGCGTCCTACGTTGGCTGCCGACCGAGTGGGTGCACCACGTGGCGCTCGCCGGCCTGCGCCTGTTCATGGCCTTGTTCGGCGGTCTGGCACGGCGTGCGCTGCGCACGAACGATCCCAAGCTGAGGATCGACGCACTCGGCCTGCATTTTTCCCACCCAGTCGGCTTGGCTGCTGGCTTCGACAAAAACGCGACGGCCTACGAGGCGCTGGCTGCGCTCGGCTTTGGCTTCGTCGAAGTCGGCACCGTGACGGGTCAAGCGCAGCCCGGTAACCCGAAACCACGGCTGTTTCGCCTGCCCGCCGACCGTGCGCTGATCAACCGCATGGGCTTCAACAATCTGGGTGCGAGCGTGGTCGCCACGCACCTGACCGCCCAGCGCAGCGTGCCGATCGGCGTCAACATCGGCAAGACCAAAATCGTCAGCGAAGAGAACGCCGCGAGTGATTATGTGGTGAGCACGCGCCTGCTTGGCCCGTTCGCCGATTACCTGGTCGTCAACGTGAGCTCACCGAACACCCCGGGCCTGCGCAACCTGCAAACGATCGAACTCTTGCGCCCGTTGCTCGCGGCGGTAAGAGCGGAGCTCGGCAAGATCTCGCCGCGCCGTCCGTTGCTCGTGAAAATCGCGCCCGATCTGAACGACGCGGACATCGACGCGATCGCGGATCTCGCCTTGGAGCTCGAGCTCGACGGAATCATTGCCACCAACACCACCATCTCGCGCGAAGGCCTGCTCAGCTCCGCCGCCCAGGTCGCAGCTTGCGGCGCCGGTGGCCTCTCCGGCGCGATCTTGAAAGCGCGCTCGCTCGAGGTGCTGGAGCGCCTGCACCGTCGTGTAGGCAAGCGTTTGACGTTGATCTCGGTGGGCGGCATCGAGACCGCGGAAGATGCCTGGGCGCGGCTCCGCGCGGGTGCGACCCTAGTGCAAATCTATACCGGCTTCGTGTATGGCGGCCCGCTCATGGTCTGGTCGCTGCAGCGCGGTTTAGCGCGAATTTTGCGCGCGTCGAAGTTCGGCTCGATTGCTGAAGTCGTCGGCAGCGCCGCTCGCCATTAGCCGAAACCGGAAAGCATCCTGTGTCTGGCGACACGCCATGGAGTAGCGGGGAGTTTTTTGATGGTCACGCAGTCACTCGGGTGCACGCAGAGCCTTCGGCGTCGCTGGCCGGGGTCACGTGCAGTTCCGAGCAGCCCGTCACCGTGGCACGGAGCTTGCGAAAGGGGGGTGATGCAACTTTGGACATGGCTTGGAGTGGCTGCGGGCTTGCTGATTGCACTGCCCGCAAGTGCACAGCCAACAGGCGCTTTTCCGACCGAGTCTCTCCCCGCGGGAGCTGCTCGCGCTTCCGACCCGCACGCCGGGGCGCCTGAGCCTGTGGTTCACGGCGTCGCTTCCCAGCAACAGCCGGAGCAACTCAGCCATCCCGTGAGCGAGCCGGTGACCGTGCCGCCACCGCCCTCCGAGCTTGCTGAAGCTGAGCGCTGGTACGGCGGCTATACCCTGTTGACCGACGGGTTCTCGCTCGCATCGGCCATCGCGGGTGCCCTTGCCGAGCCCGATGGCGGCCCCTTCTTCTTGATCGCGGGCAGCGGGTACCTGTTCGGCGGGCCGATCGTGCACTTGGTTCACGGAAACCCAGGGCGCGCAGCGGCGAGCTTGGGGTTGCGGGTCGCCTTGCCGATCGCGTTCGTTGGAGTCAGCGCTGCCCTGGACGACTGCCACGGGCGAGAGTCTTGCGGGCTCGGTAGCCTCGTGATCGGCGTCCCTCTGGGCATGGCGGCCGCGATCGCTCTGGATGCAGCCGCGCTGGCTCGCGACCACGAAAAACGTCCCCTCGCGCTCGTGCCCACGGCATCGCTCGGGCGGAACAGCGCATTGGTCGGTGTCGGCGGCAGCTTTTGAACCCGAATTTGGGCGCGACTACTTGGTCACTTTCGTCGCGAGATCGAAAGCTGACAGCAGCTGCTGAGTTTTTGGCTGAGCAGTGAACCCAGCCGTCCCGCGTCACCTCCGATTGTCGAGGCAGCAGGCGCCCGGTTTCGCCGGCTCTCTCATTGACTCGTGTCCGCCCACGCCGATCGTGATCTGCTCCTGCTGAAGATGATCAAGTAGTGTTAGGGGGCCATCGTGATCACGTCGCTATAGTCCGAGACCGTGTACGAGCCGTCGCCTCGGTGCGGCCCTAGCGGAACTTCGGCGTAGAAATCGCCGCTGAACTCGTCCAGAAAGCCGCTCGGGCCCGCTGCTGCGTCGGTGGTCGCCGCGCTGCCGTGGGTTTCTACGCGCCAGTAGTAAGACGCACCGGGAGCCAGCGCGAACCCGTCGTTGACCACTTTCGGCAACTTGAACGACTTCTTGGTCGTGACCACGTATAGGCCGTCGGTGCGCAGTGCGCTGGTGTCTTTCTGGCTGAACTCCACGACATACAAGCCCGCGCTGCCTGCGCCGCCCTGAAACGAGAAGACCGTGTTCCCGTCGACCTTGTTCTTGGAACTTGCCGGCATTTCAGTGAGCAGGGTGGCGGGCTTGGGAATGACAGCGGTGATCCCGGAGTTGCCAGCAGCCAGCGAGTCTTTGTGTACTAGGGCGTAAGCGCCGTCCCAAGCGTTTCCAGCGCCTTCGGACGCGGAGAAGATGACGCTACTGTTTGCGATGGTCGGCACCAAATACGAGAAGCTCGCCGGCCCGTTGTCTTGCACCAAGGTGATGATGGCATTCGACGTGAATTGCAGAAATACGCCGTTGGCGCGCGATTGGCTGCCGCTTGCCGTCACCGAGCCGGCGATGTTGCCGGAGTTGATGGTTTTCAGCGACATGTCCAAGGTGACCGTACTGTGGGCGGTGCTGAGACCGTCCAGCGCGACCAGTTGTTTGTCGTAAGCGTAGTAACCGGAGGGCACGCCAGAGGTTGCCTGCCAAATCAAGCCGTGCGCGGTCTCCTGGGTCGTGGCGGGGCCCCGCCAAGCAACCGCTATCCCACTGTAGCCGGTGGGGCCCACCTCGGTAAACTCGTCCGAACCGTCGACCCCGCCCATTGCGATGGTCATCGTCCGCGAACCGGTCAACGTCGCCGTCGTGTTCGAAGGTGTGATGTCCAAGTTGGCGCTCTGATGCTTCAAGCCTGCATAGACCTGAAGGGTCGGATCGCGCCGCGTCAGCCCTTGAAACACCCAGCCGAAATGCCCGCCCTCGTAGTTGTCCGGAAATTCTACGAACAAGCTCGCGTCATACTCGGTGGGGACGTCATCGATCACGAATCCGCCGAGCTCGTCCGTCGTCACTAGGGTACCGCCGATCTCGACTGGTACGTTCGTTAGCTTGTGACCCCAATAATCGATCACGTGGCCGTGCACGGAGGTGCCCATGGGGGCCTCGCCTCCTGCGCCAGCGTTGCCGATTTCGCCACCTGCGTCGCCGTTGCCGCTGCCACCGCTGCCACCACTCGTAACCCCACCAGCGCTACCCGCAGTGCCCGTGCTGCCTCCGCTATGGCCTTTGCCGGCGCTGCCGCCAGCTACGACTGGCGCGCCACCGTTCGTTTGGCCAGCGCCCGTTCCATTGTCTCCGCCCCCGCCGTTACCCGTGCCGGCACTGCCGGGAGCAGGACCCTCATGCAACTCTTCGATGCCGAGCACGCTACTGCATGCTGCGAGAGCGAGCAGCGCCGCGAAGGGCGCGAAAAGCGCGAATCTGCGCGGTCGCCGACCGTTGCCGATCGTGGATTTTGCGTTGTGATTCATCAGAAACTACCTCGCACGAATGCGGCACCGGGGCCGACGCCAACAGCCACGGTTTTTTCTTGGCCGGATCCCGCGGTCAGCCACAGCACTGTTCCGCCTGCGATCGCAGCCCCACCGACGATGAATAGGACGGTGGCCAGCGAGGCCTTGGATTGCGCGGACGAATGCTCATCCAAGCTTTCTTGGCTACAGCCGTAAGGATATGCGCTGCATTTGCTTTTCGCGTCCGACCATTGGGAAGACGCGCTGAGCCCGAACACTGCGCCAATCCCGACACTGACTACGCCCGCTGCGCCGACGACGATGCCGGCGGTGCGCTGCGCCGAGCCCGAGTGCGAGCTCTGATCGAGGGGCGGGACTTCAACCGGCTTGGTGGCGAGCGGCGGCGGCGCCTCGCTCGCGAGCGGTTTGAGCGCGGGCACCTCGACGGCGAGCTTGCTTGCGTCGGCAATCTGTACCGTCGAGGACCACTTCTGCTTTCCGGGCGCCGCCGCTTCGATGGTGTGCGGACCCGGATCGACGGGGATCGGCGAGCCCAGTTCGGCCGGTTGAACGGGCAGCCCGTCCCGACGGATCTCGAGGCCGTTCGCCTCTTCAGTCCCGCCCATGGCTCGGATCGTCAGCGTGCTGAGGCGAGACTCCAAGGCTGCGGCTCGCTCGGTTGCCAGATCCTGACGAACCTTCGAGCCGGAGGCGCGCGCGAGCGGAATCGCCTCGCGATACTCGGCCCATGCGCTGGCAGTTTTTCCCAGCTTTTCGTAACACTCGGCCAAGTTGAGCAAGGTCCCGAGCCCCGGATCGAGCTGTTGGCTAGCCTCGAATTTGGGACACGCCTCAGCGTACTTGCCGCTGGCAGCCAGCGAACGCCCGGCATTGAAGAGCGCCTCCGCTGCTGCTCGGTTGCTCGCGCCGGTGCTCTGCGCTCCGGCCCCACCTGCCACCAACAAGGTTACCGCACCCACAACTAAAGCTATTTGCCTCACCGTAGTTCGGTATCGCAACGACACAGCGGGGACAAGTACGGAATGCCTTCTGCGCGGCGCGCTCTCTTGTGCCGGGTCCGCTTCCCGGATCCGCTTCCGGGGCCATTTCCCCGGGTCCACGCCATCTGGCCGCCACTTCGAATTGGGAAGCGACGGGTCCGGAGCGTATCTTTCCCTACGCTGCAAGGGCTTCGGGCGAGGCGGAGGCGGCGCGCTTTCTGCTGCGGCTGTGATGGAAACGCACGCCAGCTCGGCAGCTTTAGCTGGCAGTGGCATTGCTCCAACGCGCTCCAGGCCGCTGCCTGTCGCGGGGGCAAGCGACCGAATCCGGAAACTCGCCTTGCGGGA